>Ga0316228_1000668_pt1 | contig 42652 bp, 44 predicted proteins | sample TBH18021metaG_FD_206005 | JGI IMG/M metagenome (GOLD analysis project Ga0316228, IMG submission 206005) | Freshwater microbial communities from Trout Bog Lake, Wisconsin, USA - TBH18021 | ecosystem: Environmental > Aquatic > Freshwater > Lake > Hypolimnion/Profundal zone | place: USA: Wisconsin... | reverse complement strand
TGGATCCGTCCGCCTACGAGATCTCCACCGAAGCCCTGTCGAAGCCCGAGCCCTACGGCATCATGCTCCGCAAGGACGACACGGAGTTCAAGAAGGTCGCGGACGACGCTACCGCAAAGCTTTACACGAGTCCCGAGGGCAAGGCGCTCTACGACAAGTGGTTCACCAAGCCGATCCCGCCGCGCAACATCAACCTCAACCTGCCGATGAGCGCGGAGATGAAGAAGCAGTTCACGACCCCGATCTCGAGCCCCGATCCGGCGGCCTACTGAGATCCGTTCGGTACGGTTTCATGCCATGATGCGCACCGCGGGCTCCGGCCTGCGGTGCGTCTCTGTAAGTTCACAGTAGAAGCGGCGCGATGAACTACAACTGGAACTGGCGGATCTTCTTCGACGCCTCGCCGGAGGGGAACGGCACGTATCTCGACATGCTGCTCTCGGGGCTCATGTGGACGATCACGACCGCGCTCTGCTCCTGGGTGATCGCGTTCTTCCTGGGCTCGCTGGTCGGCGTGCTGCGCACCCTGCCGTCGAAACCCGCGAACGCGATCGGCACGGCCTATGTCGAGGTGTTCCGCAACGTGCCGCTGCTGGTGCAGATGTTCCTCTGGTACTTCGTGCTGCCCGAAGTGGTCCCGACCCGGATCGGTGACGCGATCAAGCAACTACCCGATGCGCCGTTCTACACGGCGGTGGTCTGCCTCGGCTTCTTCACCGCTTCGCGCGTCGCCGAGCAAGTCCGTGCCGGCATCCAGTCGCTGCCGCGGGGCCAGCGCATGGCCGGCACCGCCATGGGCTTCACGACCTACCAGACCTACCGCTACGTGCTGCTGCCCAACGCCTACCGGATCATCCTGCCGCCGATGACCTCGGAATTCCTCAACAACCTGAAGAACACGTCTGTGGCGCTGACCATCGGCCTGCTGGAGCTGACCGCGCGAGCCCGCTCGATGCAGGAATTCTCGTTCCAGGTATTCGAGGCGTTCACGGCTGCGACGATCCTCTACGTGATCATCAACCTCGTGGTCGTCACGGCGGCGACCTTCCTGGAGAAGGCGGTCGCCATCCCCGGCCAGCGCTGAGGACAGCCCGCCCCCGATCCTCCGCCGTCCGACGGCCACCGCGAACAGGCCCCGATGCTCTCGAATTTCGACTTCTCCGTCATCGTCTCGTCCCTGCCCTACCTGTTCGGGCAGGGCATGGTCTTCACCGTGACGCTCACCGCCATGGCGGCCGTGGGCGGCGTGATCATCGGCACGCTGCTGGCGATGGCGCGCCTGTCGGGCATCCCCGGCCTGTGGCACCTCGCCAAGGGCTATGTCGAGCTGTGCCGCTCGCTGCCGCTGGTCCTGGTGATCTTCTGGTTCTACTTCCTGGTGCCGTATATCGGCGCCTATCTGACCGGAGCCTCGACGCCGATCCAGGTCGGCGCCTTCCCGTCGGCCCTGATCACCTTCATGGCCTTCGAGGCGGCCTACTTCTCGGAGATCATGCGGGCCGGGATCCAGTCCATCCCGAAGGGACAGACGGCCGCCGCCCAGGCGCTCGGGATGAATTACTGGCAGACCATGGGCAACGTGATCCTGCCCCAGGCCTTCCGCAACATGCTGCCGCTGCTGCTGACCCAGACGATCATCCTGTTCCAGGATACGTCCCTCGTCTACGTGCTGTCGCTGACAGACTTCATGGGCGCCGCCTCGAAGGTCGCCCAGCGCGACGGCCGCCTCGTCGAGATGTATATCTTCGCAGCCGTGGTCTATTTCGCGATCTGCTTCTCGGCCTCGTACCTGGTGCGCCGTCTGCAGCGCCGCGTGGCCATCATCCGCTGACCGACACTGGAGACTGTGTCATGACCTCGTCCCCGATGCCGGCCCCGACCGCCGCCGAACCCGTCGTCGATGCCAGCCACGCGCCGAAGGATGCCGGCCTGCAGCCCGGCAGCCTGATCTCCGGCGCGCCCGTCGTGGCACCCGGCGAGACGATGATCGCCATCGACAACATCAGCAAATGGTATGGCGACTTCCAAGTGCTGACGAATTGCACCACGAAGGTCGCCAAGGGCGAGGTCGTGGTCGTCTGCGGTCCTTCGGGCTCCGGCAAGTCGACCCTGATCAAATGCGTCAACGCCCTGGAGCCCTTCCAGAAGGGCCAGATCACCGTGGCCGGCACCAAGGTGGCCGACAAGGCGACCAACCTGCCCAAGCTCCGCTCGCGGGTCGGCATGGTGTTCCAGCATTTCGAGCTGTTCCCGCACCTGTCGATCACCGAGAACCTCACCATCGCCCAGCGCAAGGTGCTGGGCCGCAGCGGCGAGGACGCGAAGAAGCGCGGTCTCGACCTGCTCGCCCGCGTCGGCCTCGGCGCCCATGCGAACAAGTTCCCGGGCCAGCTCTCCGGCGGTCAGCAGCAGCGCGTGGCGATCGCCCGGGCGCTCGCCATGAACCCGGTGGTGATGCTGTTCGACGAGCCGACCTCGGCGCTGGACCCCGAGATGGTCGGCGAGGTGCTCGACGTGATGGTGGAACTTGCCAAGGAGGGCATGACGATGATGGTCGTGACCCACGAGATGGGCTTCGCCCGCAAGGTCGCCGACCGGGTGATCTTCATGGATCGCGGTGAGATCGTCGAGGACGCCAAGAAGGAGGAGTTCTTCGGCAGTCCCCGCTCCGAGCGGGCGCAGACCTTCCTGTCGAAGATCCTCCAGCACTGACCGCGGGCCGTTAAGCCAGCGCCTCCTGCGCGGCCCGGTATTCCCGGCCGTGCTGGCAATAGCCCTCGACGATGCGGATCATCATAGCGCGCTTCTCCGCATCGAGGGGGGCCAGGATCCGGGCCGGGCGGCCGCCCCAGAGATAGCCGGCCTCCAGGATCTGGCCGGGATCGGTGGTCGCGCCCGCCGCCAGCATGACGTCGTCGGCGATCAGGGTTCCGGACGCGATGCTGGCGCCGATGCCGATCAGCGCCCGCGCCCCGATCCGGCAATCGGCGATCCGGACGTTGTGGGCGACGGTGGTATCCCGCCCGATCACCACGCCGTCCGCCCGAGTGCGGATGATTGTGTTGTCCTGAATATTGGTATCGGCCCCGATCACGATCGGGCCGACCTCGGCGTTGAGATCGCAGCAGAACAGCACGCTGGCGCCGGCACCGAGGCTCACCCGTCCGCGCAGGCGGGCCGTGCGCGCCACAAAGACGCTGGCCTCGACCTCCGGCACCTCTCCCGGCGGGAAGGTGGGCCCGTCGCCCATGCGCTCGCGCACCCGCTCGGCGCGCTCGGCGATCTCGTCGGATCCGATGGCACGACTCGGACGGGCCGGGCTACCGGCATAGGCATAGCCGCCGGGGAGATTCGCCCGGGGGAAGACGGTCGAGCCGGCCTCGATCACCGCGCCGTCGCCGACCTCTGCCCCATCAAGGATCACAACGTCGTCTTCGACGACCACGTCGGAGCCGAGCGTGCAGGCATGCACGACGCTGTTGCGCCCGACCGTGACGCGGTCGCCGACCCGGGTGCCGTGCGTCCGGGTGGCGATATGCACCGTCGAGCGGTGGCCGAGCCAGAAGCGGTCGCCGAGGGTCACCGTCTGACCGTCCGCGCGGATCACCGCCTCGTCGCCGATCCAGGCCTGCGCGCCGATCCGGGCCGCGCCGATCACCGTGCTGCCGCGCCCGCACCAGACGGGGCGACTCGCGAAATCCGGCTGCACGCCGTCGTAGGGCAGGATCAGGTCGGGGGTCACGCGGATATCCTTCTCCAGCGCCGTCCGGAGCACGCGGGGTGATCCGGATGATCGCGGGCCGCGCGCCGGGCCGGCAGGGCGCGACGGACCGTCTCATATAGAGGCGGGGCCGGGTGTGACAGGGACGGGACTGGCCGGCAAAGCCGCGGGCTCCTATGGATCGGGTCATGAGCGCCCCCGTTCCGAGCATCGGCATCCAGGCCGAGCCCTTCGACACCGCGGCCGAGATCGCCGACCTGAGTGCCAAGCTGGGCGGCCGGGCGGGCGCCGTCGTCACCTTCACCGGCCTCTGTCGCGACGAGGGCGGGCGGCTGGCGGCCCTGGAGCTGGAGCATTATCCCGGCATGGCCGAGGCCGAGATCGAGAGGGTCGCCGATGAGGCGATCGCCCGCTGGCCGCTCCAGGCCCTGCGGGTAATCCACCGGCACGGTCTGGTGCGGCCGGGCGACGGCATCGTGCTCGTGGTCACCGCCGCGAGCCACCGGGTCGCCGCCTTCGAGGCCGCGGATTTCCTGATGGATTATCTCAAGACCCGCGCCCCGTTCTGGAAACGCGAGCACCTCGCCGATGGCACGACCGGCGGCTGGGTCGCGGCGACGGCCCTGGACGATGCCGCGGCCGGGCGCTGGAGCTGAGCCTCTGATCGGCGCGCGCTACACGATCAGCGCGTTGAGCAGCACCGCGGCGGCGGCTCCCACGATCGAGATCCCGAGAAGGACCACGCTGCTGAGCTGATCCCCCGTATCGACGGTCCGGCCCGGGCCGAGGGACCGAACCTGCGTGTTGTCGTAGCTGCTCATGGGGCCTCTTGGATCGGGCGGCGCCCGCATCTGCGCCGTGAGCGGACAACACGCGGACAGCGATCCGGTCCCCAGGTCGCGCACCGAAGCGGCGCTGGCGGACTTGACCCGTGAGGGCCCGCGGCGTTCGTGAGCCCGCGGTGCAGGAGCGATGATGTCAGACAGCAGGGTTCAGGAATTGGAGGGCCCGGCCGTGTCCTGGCGCCAGACGGCGCCGCTCGCGGCCTCCGGGATCGCCGTGGTGTGCTTCGTGGCGGCGCTGGCGCTGGCCTGGATGTCGGCCGGTACGCTCCTGCTGATCTTCGCCGGGGTGCTCCTCGGCGTCTTCCTCGACGGCCTGACCCGCGGGCTCGGCCGCATCCTCCCCCTGCCGCGGGGGCTGCGGCTGTCCATCGCCAGCCTTGCGGTCGCGGTCGCGGTGATCGGCTTCGGCAGCTACGGCGGCGCCACCATCGTGCAGCAGGGCCGGGACCTCGGCACGACGATCAAGGACCAGGCCGGCACGGTCTCGGGTTGGCTCTCCGAGCGGGGCATTGATGTCCCTAGCCTCGCCCCACAGGGCGGCGGCAAGGACGGCTCCACGGATGCGGGCCAGAGAGAGGGCGGCCTTGGCGGCCTCGCCAACGGCCTGCTGAAGGGCAGCGGCTCGATCGTCTCGGATGCCGGCAGCGTCCTCGGGCCCGCCGCCGCCGTGATCCTGGGCCTGTTCGACGCCCTCGGCAATGTCCTGGTCATCGCCTTTCTGGGCCTCGCCTTCGCGGCCGACCCGAAGGCCTACCGGGACGGGGCAGTCCGCTTCGTGCCGCCGGCGAAGCGCTGGCGCGCGACCCAGGTCCTCGATGGGGCCGGCGAGACCCTGCGGCACTGGCTGTTCGGACAGCTGATCATCATGGCGGTGATCTTCCTGTGCACCTGGGCGGGCCTCGCCTTCCTGGGGATCGGCGGCGCGCTGATCCTGGGACTTCAGGCGGGCCTCCTCGCCTTCGTGCCCACGGTCGGGCCGCTGGTGGCGGGCCTCGTGATCATCCTGGCGGCCCTGGCCTCGGGCACGAAGGCGGTGATCGGCGCGATCGGCGTGTATCTCGCCGTGCAGTGCCTGGAGAGCTACGGCCTGACGCCGTTCATCCAGAAGCGGGCGCTGGACATCCCGCCGGCGACGATTTTCGCCGGCCAGCTGATCCTCGGCGTGATCTTCGGGCTGTGGGGCATCGCCCTCGCCCTGCCGCTGATGGCGGTGATCAAGGTCCTGCTGGAGCAGCTCTACGTGGAGGACACGCTCCACGAGCAGCCGAGCAGCTGAGCGTCCCGGGCTCCCGCGCCGTCCGTCCGGGCGCCGCGCCGCGACCCCGAAGGGACGGCGTGGACGGGCCGCGTCGTCGAAGGGCGCGGCCGGCCGGTCAGCCGCGCAGGGCGGCCTCGATCATCCGGGCCACCGCCAGGGCCCGGCCGTCGTCGCCGAAGCGGCCGATCACCTGGACGCCCACCGGCAGGCGGTGTCCGGGCACCGGCACGTTCACGCAGGGCACGCCCATCAGCGTCCAGAGCTGGTTGAAGCGCGGATCCCCGGTGGAGGCCAGGGTCGCGGGCGCCGGACCCGGCGCCGAGAAGGTCAGGATCGCGTCGTAATCGGCGAAGAGGCCCTTCAGCACTCGCCGGGCGTGGTGGCCGTGGCGGCGGGCGTCGTCGTACTGGGCGGGGCTGAGCGCCGCGCCGGCCTCCAGATGCTCCCGGACGCGGGGCGGGAGCGCGTCGGCTTGCGTGTCGTATTCCCAGGCGAGCGCCAACCGCCCCTCGTAATTCTGGATGATGCGCTGCCGCTCCCAGGCCTGCGCCAGCTCCGGCGGCAGGGCGAGGTCGCTCACGCGCGCGCCGGCCCGCTCGGCCGCCTGCCGGGCTTGCGCCAGCGCCGCCTCGGCCTCCGGCTCGGGCGCCTCGGCGAAGTCCTGCCGCACCAATGCGATGCGCGGCGCCGAGCCCGCCGCTGCCGTCTGGATCTCCGGACGCCCTGTGACGAGCGCGAGGGCATGGGCGACATCCGCCACCCCGGCGGCGAACAGCCCGACCGTATCGAGGGCCCAGGAATAGGTCTTCACGCCGACCGTGGGGATCAGCCGGAACGACGGCTTCACCGCCGCGCAGCCGCAATAGCTCGCCGGCCGGATCACCGACCCCGCCGTCTGCGTGCCGAGCGCCAGCGGCAGCATCCCGGCGCCGACGGCGGCGGCCGAGCCCGCCGAGGAGCCTCCCGGCGTGTGATCGGGATCGTGCGGGTTGACCGTCTCGGTCGGATCGCTGCTCGCGAAGGCCGTGGTGGTGGTCTTGGCGAGGGCGACGGCGCCGAGCTGCTTCAGCCGGCTCACCACGGCGGCATCGCCCCGGGGCGTCCAGCCCGCATAGATCGACGATCCCATCTGGCTCGGCAGGCCGGCGCTGTCGATGATGTCCTTGACGCCCATCGCGATGCCGGCGAGCGGCCCCGTCTCCGGGATCGCCGGAGCCGCATCGAGCGTGACCAGCGCGTGCAGGTCCGGCTCCCGCGCGGCGATTGCGGCGCGGCACAGATCGATCGCGCCCGCGGGCGTCAGGGTGCCGGCGGAGATGCGGGCGCGGAGGTCGAGGAGCGAAAGCATAATGCATTCAGTCCGCGCACAGCGGCGCTGTCAACCGAGACGCCACAGCCCGTGGCATTCCCGAAACGCCGTTGACGAACGCTTTACGCGACCGTGCGCATCGTCCGGGTCATGTGGCGTGGCGTATCCCTGTTCTCGGCCCTGGCGCTGTTCGGTGCGGGCCTGACCGCGTGCTCGATCAACCATTTCGAGCGACGCGAACCGTGGCGCGATCAGGCGGAGCAGGTCTGCCTGGCCAAGAAGCTGGTCGAGCCTTCGGAATACATCACGCCCATCGCGGCGATGGACGGTCCGGGACCCTGCGGCATGCAGCAGCCCTTCCGGGTGACGCGGCTTGGCGGCGGCTCGGTCGTACTGAAGCAGCGGATGACGCTGGGCTGCCCGGCGCTCGCCGAGGCCGACGCGTGGCTGGCCGACACGATCCAGCCGGCCGCCAATCTCTATTTCGGCGTGCCGGTGGCCGAGATCAACGCCGGCTCCTATTCATGCCGCGGCCGCAACAACCAGCCCGGCGCCAAGCTCTCCGAGCACGGTTTCGGCAACGCGATCGATGTGATGTCGATCAAGCTCGCTGATGGCCACGTGATCACCGTGAAGGGCGGCTGGCGCGGCACTGAGGCCGAACAGGGTTTCCTGCGCGAGATCTTCCTCGGCGCCTGCCAGCGCTTCACGACGGTGCTGGCGCCAGGCTCGAACGTGTTCCACTACGACCATATCCACGTGGATCTCGCCCGGCATGACCCGCGCGGTCTGCGGCGGATCTGCCAGCCGATGATCAAGTTCACGCCGCAGCTCGGCACCGGCGTCGAGCGGCCGCTGAGCCGTCCGGTCCCGCCGCCGCGCCAGCCCGCCGCCCCGCAGGCGCCGGCGGATGTGGAAGAGGACGATCCCTACGGTGTGTCGCCGATGTCGAAGGCCGGCAGCGCGACGCACGTCGCCCGGGCGCCTTCCCGCACGCCCGACCGCCCGGCCGCGGCCTCGGCCTACACCGCAGCGCCGCCGGTGCGGCCGGCGCCGCGGGTCGCCGCCGCCCCCGAGGAGCCCGCGCAAGACGACGAGCCGCTGCAGCTCGGCGCGCCGCCGGGCGCGGGGCCGATCTACTGAGCGGCGGACGCGCCTCGCCGGCGTCGCACCGGGCGCCGGTCCGACAGTGCCGTCGATCCGGGACTGCGGAGCAGGGCCCGGACTCCAGCACCGCGCCGCGTGCTCGGACTGGCCCCGTCGGAGGTGCTGGATTCCGGGTTTGCCATCGGCGCACCGGAAGGACGAAGCGACACCCTGCTGAACACCGATCCGGCGTCTCGCCTCGAGAAGCAACTGTAGCGGGCGCGCCGCACAGGCCGCCAAAGCGCCAGGGCTGGGCTCTCGGAGCTTGACTGGCGGCGCGGCGAGGCCATCGTTCGCGGATGCAGGATCGCACATCCGTCGAGGCACGCGCCATGCGCCCGCTCTTTCACGGCCTCGCCCTCGGGCTGGCCCTTCTCGCCCTGGCCCAGCCGGCGCTCGCTCGCTCGGCCCGGGAAGACATCGAGCCCGCCGAGGAGCGGATCTTCCCGTTCGACGCGCAGATCCCCGGCTGTCAGGACCCGTCGGTGCTGGAGCGGGTCTCGACCAACTTCGCCGAGAAGGAGGCGAAGTTCTGGAACTCGTCGATGACGATCCTGTCCTTCGACAGAATCGAGCGGACCGCCTGGCGGCCCTGGGGCCTCGACACCTATCCGCGCCGGTTCTGCTCCGCGACCGTGACCACGTCCGACGGGGTCCGCCGCAAGGTCGATTACTCGGTGCGTGAGAGCCTCGGCATCATCGGGGCAACCTGGGGTGTCGAGTTCTGCGTCCACGGGCTCGACCGGGACCTCGCCTACGCCTACGCCACCGCCTGCCGGATGGCGCGTCCCTGACCATGCGCGGGTGCGCCGCCGGCCTCGCGGGCCTCCTCCTCGCCGGATTGGCCGCCGCGCCGGTCACCGCCCAGGATTACGGCGGCTTCGCCCGCCACGGCGCACCCGGCGACTTCGACTTCTACGTTCTCGCCCTGTCGTGGTCGCCGACCTACTGCGCGGGGTCTGGCGCCCGGCGGGACGACGTCCAGTGCGCTCCCGGTCGCGGCCTCGGCTTCGTCGTCCACGGCCTGTGGCCGCAATATGCGAGCGGCTACCCGCAGAACTGTTCGGCGGTGAACCGCGCGCCGACGCGGCAGGCCATGGAGGTTGCCGGGCAGGTCTATCCGAGCGAGGGGCTCGCCCGCTACGAGTGGCGCAAGCACGGCACCTGCTCGGGCCTCGATCCCGCCGCTTACTTCGCGGCCGCCCGCGCGGCGCGCCTCGCGGTGACGATCCCCGACGGGCTCAAGGGCGGCTCGCCGCCGCAGAGCCTGGCGCCGATCGAGATCGCGCGGCAGTTCGTGGCGGCCAATCGCGGCCTGCGCCCCGACATGATGGCAGTCACCTGCACCCGCGGGCAGCTGCAGGAGGTCCGTATCTGCTTCGGCAAGGATCTGCGCGGCTTCACTCCCTGCCCCGAAGTCGCGCGGGGCAATTGCCGGGCGCCCGAGGTGAGTCTCGACGCGGCCCGCTGAGTTTTTTCGGTCTTTTCCGCGTCAGGTGCTGGACCCGGAGCGCGGGATCGGCTTGAGCGCGCTGCCATGAACTATCGGCACGCCTTCCACGCCGGCAATCACGCCGACGTCCTCAAGCACCTCGTTCTGGCGCGGGTGCTCGACCACCTGCGCCTCAAGGACAAGGCGTTCCGGGTGCTGGACGCCTTCGCGGGGCTCGGCGTCTACGATCTCGAGGCTGACGAGGCGGCCCGCACCGGCGAGTGGCGGGACGGCTGGGGCCGGATGGAGGCGCCCTTCGCGCCAGAGGTGGAGGCGCTGCTGGCGCCCTACCGGGCCGCGGTGGCCGCGGTGCGGGCGCGCCACGGCGCCACCGCCTATCCGGGCTCGCCGGCCGTGATTCGCGAGGCGCTGCGCCCCGGCGACAAGGGCGTGTTCGTCGAGCTGCACCCGGCGGACGCCGCGACGCTGCAGGGCCGGTACGCCCGCGATTCCCGCACCAAGGTGATGAACCTCGACGGCTGGACCGCGATCAATGCGCAGATCCCGCCGCCGGAGCGGCGCGGCCTCGTGCTGATCGACCCGCCCTACGAGGTACCCGGCGAGATCGAGCGCCTCGGCACCCATCTCGCCCGGGCGGTGGCGAAATGGCCGACGGGCCTGTTCCTGGCATGGTACCCGATCAAGGACGCCGCGGCGCTCGACCGGATGGTCCGCGCCCTCGACGCCGCCCTGCCCCGCCCGGCCCTGCGGCTCGACCTGCTGATCGACCGGCCGGACGACCCGACGCGGATGACCGGGAGCGGCCTGATCGTGGTCAACCCGCCCTGGCGCCTCGCCGAGGAGGCGATGCTGTTCCTGCCGGCCCTCGCCGAACGCTTGGCCCAGAAGGAGTTCGGAGGGTTTCGCTGCGATCCGATCGGCCCGGTGGCCTGACACGACAGATTTGGTCCGCACCCGGTAAGCTGTTCAGGCTCCGGTTCAAGGAAAAGGCCAGTCCGCCACGAAGAATGTGGCGGCAAAGTCACATTTCCGCATCGAACGTGTTCGGCGATACCGAACTGCCCAAAAATTATGCAATTGCTCTATGTTTGATTTTGTATCAATCGCGTCGCGATGTCAGCTTGGCCGTGAACGAACCCGAACGAGCTGCGACACCATGCTGAAGCGATCCACCCTGGCCGGCTTGGCCACCGTGCTGCTGTCCTCGACCAGCATCCTCGCGGCCGATCTGTCGGCCCCGGCGCCGGTTCCGGTCGCGCCCCCCGCCGAGCCCTGCAAGGCCACGCTGCTCGGCCCGGCCTACAGCGGCGTGATCAAGGCCAACCCGAACCCGAGCTGTTTCTCCGCAGGGCCGCTGGGCGACCTCTACGTGGGCGGCGCCATCACGGGCTATGGCTACACGCAGTCCAACCCGTTCGCGTCGTTCTCGACTCCGGCTGCGCCCAACGATCGCGACCGCTCGGCCCGGTTCGACTTCTCGAACGTCCAGGGCATCATCCAGAAGCCCGAGGGCGCGTTCCAGTTCTACATCCAGGCCGGCGGCTACTCGATCCCGCAGCTCGGCTTCCCCACCCTCGGCACCTTCACCCAGACCGATCTCCTGTTCGGTCCGGTCCCGGTCGCCTTCGGCAAGATCCAGATCAACGATGAATGGTCGGTCCAGGGCGGCCGGATGTTCACCCTGATCGGCACCGAGCTGCTGTTCACCTACCAGAACCTGAACATCAACCGCGGTCTCCTGTTCGTGCAGGAGAACTTCATCAACCAGGGCGTGCAGGTCAATTACAGCAGCGGCCCGCTCTCGGTGTCGCTCGCGGGCACGGACGGCTTCTTCTCCAACGAGATCACGTGGTTCACCGGCAACGTCGCCTACAAGCTCGACGACTTCAACACGATCGGCGTCAACGGCGGCCTGAACGTCGGCCGGACCAACGCCCTCGACCGCAGCCCGCGCTACCAGTTCGCCACGCCGAATCTCCAGCAGAACAGCGGCATCTTCAACATCAACTACACCTACGCGAACGGCCCCTGGATCATCTCGCCGTACTTCCAGTTCACCAACGTCGAGCGTGACCTGCGCGTCGGCATCGCCAATTCGGCCTCGACCTATGGTGGCGCGCTGCTGGCGGCCTACTCGTTCACCGACAATTTCTCCCTGGCCGGCCGCGTCGAGTACACCGAGCAGACCGGCGTCCGCGGTTCGGGCGGAACCAACCTGCTGGGCTTCGGCGCGGGCAGCAACGCCTTCTCGGTCACCGTGACGCCGACCTTCACCTTCGACCGCTACTTCTTCCGGGTGGAATACGCCCATGTCGAACTCGGCGGCATCACCCGCGGCAACCTCGCGGAGGGCACGCTTGGCACCGGCTTCGGCCGTACCGGCAACCGCACCTCGCAGGATCGCTACATGGTCGAGACCGGCATCACCTTCTGATCAGACCGACCAGTCCGGTTCGAAGAACCGGACTTCCGCAAGCCCCCGGCCTCAGGCCCGGGGGTTTTTTTATTGTTTGGTCGGAAAATTCGGGCCTTACGAGCCGTTTCTGGCCGATATTCGCAGTATTGATGGCAAGAAAGATGTGATTTGTTGTGATGAATGGCTTGAATGAGCTTTGGAAATTTTCGGATCCTCATGTCGAGGGCCTGCACCTGCGGGGATTCAGGCCGTATAAAGCGACGCCGGACTTGCCCGCCGACGGGGATCTTTCGGATGGCTTCGATCGAGGCGCTGGCGGCGACGCTGAGGAGTCTCGCCGCGCCTGGAATGAAGCCGAAGGCGTTGCGTGCCGCCCTTAGGGAGAAGCATCCCGACGCGTCCAGGAAGGACGTGGTGCGGGCAGCCTTCTGCGCCCTGATCGCGGCGCAGCCCCGAGACGGCGGCGGCCTCAACGAGCTGCACAGTTTCGCGCTGGCGGAGCGCTTACCCGACGACGAGACGTCCTTCGCATTCGGCCCACGACGCACGAAGGCGCGCCGCTAGGGGTGCATGAGGAAGGCAGCGCAGAGTCCGGCCGCCCGTCGAGACTCAGTCGCGTCTGAGCAGGCGGCGGCCCGGCCGATGACCCTCCTCGCCCGTGTCGCGAAAGCCTAGCTTCTCCAGCAAGCCCCAGGACGCCACGTTGGTGGGGCGACACTCCGCCACGATAAGCCGCGCCGGGAAGCGTTCGCCGAGAAGATCAAGGATCGCCGAAACAGCCTCATAGGCGAAGCCACGCCCGCGGGCGGCACCGCCGACCCAATATCCGATCTCGATCGTCCCGGCGCCGCGCAAATGCGTGCCGACGACCCCGGCGAGCGCGCGCGAGGCCGCATCGGGGACGCCATCGCGGGTCCATGCGCCGAGGAAGCAATCCCGGCCTCGCCCACAACTGCGAATCAGGTCTTCTGCATCCTGCAGCGTGAACGGCGTCGGCAGGAAATCCACCGCCGCGGTGATCGCCGGATCGTCGGTGAGTTGGCGCAGGGCCGGTGCATCCGCGACCTGGAGGGGGGCAATTGCGAGACGCGCGGTCTCGATCCGGGGAAGGTCGGCAAGGGTGTCGCGCGCGCCGCGGATGGTAAACATGCCTTCGATGTGGTGTGCCGGCCGATTACGAAAAGGGACGAACCCGCCCGCGAGATTCATCCCCGACGCGGCGCGAAAACCGCCGGCATACCTTCGCCTCACGGTCGCAGACATGCTGAACGGGAACGGTTGCTTAACCTGAATCCGTCTTCATTGGCGCATCAGGTTGCGTCAGGCAAACGGGTGCGTCGATGCGGGTGCGCGGTACGGGTCAGATGTTGCGGACGCTGTCGCGCGTCGCGCTCATCGGCATCATCGGCGGGGCGGCCGCCGCCTGTTCGTCGGACGCATCGCGTCTGACCAACCCGTTCTCGAACCCGTTCGATTCGGAGCCCTCCGCCACCGGCAGCTTGCCGGACGGAAGCCTGAAATCCGTGCCGCCGGTCCGGACGGGCCGCATCCAGTCGGAGGCGCTGGGCGCGCCCGGCGCCGCACGCCCGGCCGCGGCCGCGACGCCGGTTCAGACCAACGCCGCCGCTCCCGCGGCCCGCGTCGCCTCGACCGGCAAGGTCGGCTGGAGCGCCGAGGGTGGGACTCAGATCACCGTGTCGCGCAATGACAGCCTGAACCAGATGTCGACCCGCTTCGGCGTGCCCGCCTCGGCGATCCTGGCTGCCAACGGCCTGTCCAGCGCGAACCAGATCACGCCAGGCCGTCAGATCGTGATCCCGGTCTACAACGCCTCCGGCCTGAATCCCGCCGCGGCCCCGATGTCAGCCCGGCCCGCCCGGGCCGCCGAGGAGAAGCGTGAGGACGCCAAGCAGGTCGAGAGCAAGATCGCGACGAAGCGCGAGGAGGCCAAGGAGGTCGCCCAGAAGCTCGCCGAGGCGAAGGCCGCCAAGGAATCTGCGCTGAAGGCCGCCGCTGCCGAGAAGGAGGCCGAGCGCAAGGAGGCTCTCGCCCGCGACGCCGCCGCCCGCAAGCTCGCCGACACCAAGACCCGCAAGGAGGCCGCCCTGAAGGAGGGTGAGAAGCCGAAGCACGTGCGCCCCGGGCAGGTCGCCAAGGCGGACGAGAAGAAGGCGGATCCGAAGGCTGAGGCGAAAGCGAAGGCCGAAGCGAAGGCCCAGGACGCCAGGGCTGAGTCGAAGGCCGCCGCGAAGGCGGAGGCTGCCCAGAAGCTCGCCGAGGCGAAGGCCGCTAAGGAGGCCTCCAAGGAGGCCGCGCAGAAGGCCGCCGCTGCCGAGAAAGTGGAGAAGGTTGCCGCCAAGGAGGCACCGAAGCCGGCTGCTGTCGCGGCCGCCACTCCGGCCAAATCCGAGCCGGCCGCGACCGGCTCGGTCGCCGAGGCTTCGGAGAGCTTCCGCTGGCCCGCCAAGGGCCGGGTGATCTCCGGTTACGGCAGTTCCGGCAACGAGGGCATCAACATCGCTGTGCCGGAAGGCACGCCCGTCAAGGCGGCCGAGGAGGGCACGGTCGCCTATGCCGGCTCCGACGTGAAGGGTTACGGCAAGCTTGTCCTGGTGCGGCACGCCAATGGCTACGTCTCGGCCTACGCCCATAACGGCGAGATCGACGTGAAGCCCGGCGACAAGGTCAAGCGCGGCCAGACGATCGCGAAGTCTGGAGCCTCCGGCAACGTGACCTCGCCGCAGCTGCACTTCGAGATCCGCAAGGGCGGCTCGCCTGTCGATCCGATGTCGCAGCTCGCCAGCAACTGAGCGGCACTTCCAGTCTGATGTGAGCGGCGGTCCTAGATGGGGCCGCCGTTTTCGCGTTGCGACCGCAGGTTGAAGCCTGCCGATCGCGCCGCGTCCAAGACCACGAGTGCCGTAACGTCGCCGTCTAGGCCTTCGGCTCCTGGAGCGTCCCGTCCGGGCTGTGATGGTCCACGGTCTCGGGCAGCGCCTGCGCCAGGGTCGGGAACAGCTGGTCCATCGGGATGCCGAGCTTCTGCGCCATCTGGCGCACCTGCTCGTTGTCGAGGACCTTGCGCAGGTCCTCGGCGGTGATCGGCTCGTTCGGCCCGCGACCGAGCCAGGAACTGACCTGGTTCTCGTAGCCCGATCGCCGGAGCTGATCGAGCAGCGCGTTGAGCCCGCCGGGCAGGACCTGCTGGATCACGCCCGGCAGCGCCTTGAGCGCGATCTGCCCCAGCGAGCCGCCGAGAGAGTTGAGCAGGCTCATGGAATCCCCCGTCGGATCGTCGACCGGTGGGATTCTAGGGCGATGTCCGGGAAGGAGGAGGGCCGGCGGTCTGCTGCGCGACCGCGCCAGCCGCAATTCGGTCGACAGCCGCGATCTCTGGCGCGCCAAGCGACCCCGGATATCGGTCGAAGGCCGGCGGTCATGAGGTCCCTGGCGCAGTCATTCGTGCTCGTGATCACGGCCGGCGCGACCCTGGCATTGCCGGCTTTCAGCACGGCGCATTCGCCGGAGCGCCCCCTCGCGGCCGCCGTGTTCCTGCGGCCGCTCTGCTGCAGGTACCCGCATTGTAGGGGTGTTTGCCCCAAAAGCGGTCAACCCGCGTGATGCCGCTCTACGAAGCAGGTCTGCTGTCTAAGCTGCGCAACAGTACCACCCTGATGTGACGCGTCGGCCCGTCGGGCTCGGCCGATCAGCGGACCTGCGTGCTGAAATTCGGCTGCGGCATCAGGCGCCCGTTCTCGCTCTGGTCCGCGACCGCGGCCGGCAGAAATTCCGCGAGCACCGTGGGAATCCGACCCTCCGGAACGCTCAGATCGTAGGCGAGGCGCTCGGTCACGCCGTCCGGCAGGCACGCGGCGAGCGCGGCGGCCGGCACCGCCTGCCGCTCGCCACCCGAGAGCCAGGACTCCACCGCGGCGCCATGGCCGGCCTGGCGCAGGCTGTCGAGAAAGGCAGCAAGGCCGCCGGGATGAAACTTCGCCATGGATAGGGCGAGCTTGCCGCTGCCGGTCTCTTCGAGGACCCGATCGGCCGCCGCAACCACATCACCGATCAGGTTCTTCGCACCGTCGAGCAGACCCATGTTTCTCCACCGTCGCGCCTCTTCGACGCACGATGAAGTCGGGCGCGGACGCGCGGCGGCAAGCGCATGCGGCATTTGCGCGGCAAACCCGGTAAGCTCGCAGCGTCACGAATCCGGGAGCCATTCATGAAGCGCGTGCGGGCCGGCGTCCTGGAGGTTGCCTATCTGGAGATTGGGCCGCCCGACGGGCCGCCCGCGGTGCTGCTCCATGGCTTCCCCTACGATGTCCATGCCTGCGGAACCGCGGCGGCGCAGCTCGCCGCCGACGGGGTCCGCTGCCTCGTCCCGTCCCTGCGTGGCTACGGCGCAACGCGATTCCTGGACCCCGCCACGCCGCGCTCCGGCGAGCAGGCGGCGCTCGGCGCCGACCTTCTTGCCTTCCTTGATGCCCTTGGCGTCGAGCGGGCCGTGCTCGCCGGCTACGATTGGGGCGGCCGGGCCGCCTGCGTGGCGGCGGCGCTCTGGCCGGAACGAGCCGGCGGGCTCGTGAGCTGCGGCGTCTGCTACAACATCCAGAACATTCCGGCCGCGGGACGGCCCGCCGCGCCGGAGAACGAGCACCGTCTCTGGTACCAGTACTACCTCCACGGTGCGCGCGGCCGCGCTGGCCTCGCCGAGAACCGGGAGGCCTTCTGCCGCCTGCTCTGGCAGCTCTGGTCGCCAACCTGGGCGTTCGACGCGGAGACCTTCGCGCGGACCGCCCGCGCCTTCGACAATCCCGACTTCGTCGACGTGGTGGTGCATTCCTACCGCCACCGCTTCGGGCTCGTGCCGGGCGATCCGGCGCTGGTGGAGATCGAGGCGCGGCTGGCGGCCCAGCCGACGATTGCCGTGCCGTCGATCGTGCTGCTCGGCGCCGACGACGGCGTCGCGCCGCCGTCCGCGGCCGACACGGAGGCCCGGCACTTCACCGGCCCGTACCGGCGTGAGATCGTCGCGGGGGTGGGGCACAACTTTCCCCAGGAGGCACCCGACGTCTTCGCGGCGGCGGTGCGCGCCCTGCTGTGACGCCGCCGCCGATGCCCGTCGCTTCGACGTTGCTTTCGGGAAGCCCCTGGCTATAGTCCGCGCGCTTTTCGACAGGTCTGCCCACGCCGAAAACCGGCGGCAGGCCCGATCGCCATTTGCAGGAGACGCTCGTTGATCACCCCCGCCTTCGCGCAAGGGGCCGGTACGGCCGCTGGCGGAGCGGAGATCGCCTTTCAGGTGATCCCGTTCGTCCTGATCTTCGTGATCATGTACTTCCTGATCCTGCGGCCGCAGCAGAAGCGGGTCAAGGATCACCAGACCCTGCTCAAGTCCGTGCGCCGGGACGACACGGTCGTCACCAATGGTGGCCTCGTCGGGCGCGTGACCAAAGCGGCGGACGACCAGCCGGAGATCGAGGTGGAGATCGCCCCCAACGTCCGCGTGCGCGTGGTCCGCTCGATGATCTCCGAGGTCCGCGCCAAGGGCTCGGTGAAGGCCGCCTGAGCTTCCGTTTGAACTGGCCGGCGTAACGCGCCGGCCCACAAGAGAAAAAGACGGCCGATGCTGCGCTTCTCCCGTGCGAAGATCATCGCGACGCTGGGCTTGATCCTGGTCGGGCTGATGCTCGCCGTGCCGAGCTTCTTCTCGCCCGAGCAGCGCAAGAGCTTCGTCGCCGGCCTGCCCTCGTGGTTCCCGAGCTGGGTCGTGCCGACCCGCGCCATCGTGCTCGGCCTCGACCTTCAGGGCGGCTCGCAACTCCTCCTCGAAGTCGATCAGAACGAGCTGATTGCCTCCCAGGCCAAGGCCCTGCGCGACGACGTGCGCCGGGTGCTCCAGCAGGAGAACGTCCGGGCCGACGGCGGCATTGGCCTGCTCCAGCGTGGCGTCCAGGTGAAGGTCGCCGACGACGCGGCCCGGGCCAAGGTCCTGCCGAAGCTTCAGGAACTGTCACTGCCGATCACCACGTCGCTCGGCCAGACGGCGGCCCGGACCCTCGATATCTCCGAGCAGCCCGGCGGCGTGATCCGCCTGACGCTGACCGATGCCGGCATCACCGACCGGACCCGCCGGGCGGTGAGCCAGGGCATCGAGGTCATCCGGCGCCGCCTCGATTCCACCGGCACCACCGAGCCCTCGATCCAGCAGCAGGGCGCCGACCGGATCCTGATCCAGGTGCCGGGCGAGCAGAACCCCGAGCGGCTCGAGAGGCTCCTCGGCTCCACCGCCAAGCTCGAGTTCCGCATGCTCGCCGACAGCCCGTCCGGCGACGTCGACATGTTGCCGTCGAAGGACGAGAAGGGCGCGAAGGTGCCGGTCGAGCGCCGGGTGATGGCCGATGGCGGCGAACTGACCGACGCGCAGCCGTCCTTCGACCAGCAATCTCACGAGCCGATGGTGAGCTTCAAGTTCAACCTGCGCGGGGCTCAGCGCTTCGGGCAGGCGACCTCGGAGAATGTCGGCCGGCGCATGGCAATCGTGCTCGACAACGAGGTGGTGTCGGCGCCCGTGATCCGCTCGGCGATCACCGGCGGCTCGGGCCAGATCACCGGCAACTTCACGGTCCAGCAGGCCAATGACCTCGCGGTGCTGCTCCGGGCCGGCGCGCTGCCGGCCAAGTTCACCGTGGTCGAGCGCCGCGTCGTCGGACCGGGGCTCGGCCGCGACTCGATCGAGGCCGGCAAGCTCGCGACCCTGGTGGCGGCGGCCCTCGTGGTCGCCTTCATGTTCGCCACCTACGGCACCTTCGGCTTCATCGCCAACATCGCCCTCATGGTCCATGTCGGGCTGATCCTGGGCCTGATGTCGGTGCTGGAGGCGACCATGACGCTTCCCGGCATCGCCGGCATCGTGCTGACCATCGGCACCGCGGTGGATTCCAACGTGCTGATCTACGAGCGCATGCGCGAGGAGAGTCATGCCGGCCGCTCGCTGATCTCGGCGCTCCAGGCGGGCTTCGACCGGGCCTTCGCCACGATCATCGACTCGAACTCGACCATGGCGATCGCCGCCCTGATCCTGTTCTTCCTCGGCTCGGGCCCGGTGAAGGGCTTCGCCGTGGTCTTCATCCTCGGAATCCTGACGACGGTCATCACTGCCGTGACGCTGACCCGGATGATGATCGCGGTGTGGTACAAGACCTTCCGGCCGAAGGCCCTGCCGTTCTGAACGAGTTCACTTTCGGGAGACGCATCACCGGCGGAAAGTCCGCTCCAGACCATCACCTCATCCTGAGGTGCCCGCGTCAGCGGGCCTCGCAGGAGCGCTCCAGGAGGCGCAGCGATCCCTGGAAGCCTCCTTCGAGGCCTCCGCTTCGCTTCGGCACCTCAGGATGAGGGTGAAGGTGGGACGAACGGGTCGGTGCTGAGATCTCCCAAACGTTAGGTCCGTTTCCATGCGCCTGCTTCGCCTCTGGCCCGATGAATCGCATTTCGACTTCATGCGATTCCGGCGCTTCACCTTCCCGCTCTCGGCGGTGCTGTCGCTCGCGACCGTGGCGCTGTTCCTGTCGATCGGGCTGAATTTCGGCATCGACTTCAAGGGCGGGACCCTGGTCGAGCTGCAGGCGAAGTCCGGCACGGCCGATGTGGCGTCGATCCGGCACACGGCCGCCGGCTTCGGCTTCGGCGAGCCGGAGGTGCAGGAGCTCGGCAACCAGGGCACCGTGCTGGTCCGCCTGCCGCTTCAGCCCGGCGAGCAGGGCCAGACCGCGGTCATGAACAAGGCGCACGCCGCCTTCGACAAGGATTACGATTTCCGCCGCACCGAGACCGTCGGTCCGCGCGTCTCCGGCGAACTGGTCCAGTCCGGCACGCTCGGCGTCGTGCTCTCGGTCGTGGCGGTGTTGCTCTACCTGTGGTTCCGGTTCGAGCGGGAATTGGCGCTCGGCGCCATCGTGGGCACCCTCCACGACATCGTGCTGACGGTCGGCGTGTTCATCATCACGCGCATCGAGTTCAACATGACCTCGATCGCCGCGATCCTGACGATCGTGGGCTACTCGCTCAACGAAACCGTGGTGGTGTTCGACCGGACCCGCGAGCTCATGCGCCGGTACAAGACCATCCCCACCGTCGACCTGCTCAACCTGTCGATCAACTCGACCATGTCGCGCACCGTGATGACGTCGATCTCGTCCTCCCTGTCGCTGCTGGCGCTGGTGCTGTTCGGCGGCGAGGCGATCAAGGGCTTCGCCGTGGTGATGCTCTGCGGCGTCCTGATCTGCACCTACTCGGCGATCTTCATCTCGACGCCGGTGTTGATCTACCTGGGGCTGATGCTCTCGGGCGCGCGCGCGGCGGCCGAGCGGTCGGGTGTCCCGCAACCCGCGGAGTAGTTTGTTTCGAACATGGCCGAGCGGGAGACCCCGAAGAGCTTCGAATCCGGCTTCGTGCCGGGGCGCCACATCATCGACACCTACGGCAATGGCGGCTTCCGCTTCGCCGGCATGTCGCATCGCGGCTCGATCCTGATGCTGCCCTCGGGCGTGCGCGCGTGGGACGTGCTGGAGCCCCGGGCGATCGACCGCACGGCGCTTCGCCCGGTCCAGGCTGAGGCGGCAGGAATCGAACTGCTGCTCGTCGGCACCGGCCTCGACATCGCGGCGATCGACCCGGCCCTGCGGGGCTGGCTCAAGGATTTCGGCGTCGGGCTCGACGTGATGCAGACCGGGGCCGCTGCCCGCACCTACAACATCCTCGTGGCCGAGAACCGCAAGGTCGCGGCCGCGCTGATCGCGGTGGCCTGATGCCGGAGGTCGACGGCAGGACGGCTGAGACTGGACTCGCCTTCGCGCAGTCTCATTGCGAGGATCTCGTGCGGACCGGCGACCCGGACCGCTACTACGCGACTCTGTTCGCCCCGGCCGCCGCACGGCCGCATCTCTTCGCACTCTACGCCTTCAGCCTGACCATCGCGCGGGTGCGCGAGGCCGTCTCGAACCCGATGGCCGGCGAGATCCGCCTGCAATGGTGGCGCGACGCCCTCCAGGGCGAGGCGCGGGGCGACGTGCGCGCGAACCCGGTGGCGGCCGCCCTGGAAGAGGCGATCCGGGTGAACCGCCTCGGACGGCAGCCTTTCGTCGACTTGATCGATGCCCGTGTCTTCGACCTCTACGAGGATCCGATGCCGCGGGTGAACGACCTGGAAGGGTATTGCGGCGAGACCGCCTCGGCCCTGTTCCGGCTGGCGAGCCTCGTGATCGGCAACGGCACCGAGCCGGGCGGCGCGGGTGCGGCCGGCCATGCCGGGGTGGCCTACGGGATCACCGGGCTCCTGCGGGCCCTGCCCTGGCACGCGCGCGCGGGGCAGGTCTACCTGCCCGCCGACATCCTCGGCCGCTACGGCGTCACCCGGGAGGACATCGTCACCGGCCGCGGCGGCCCGGGTTTACGCCGGGCCTGTGCCGACTTGCGCGACCTCGCCCGCCAGCATCTCAAGGCCTTCGAGGCGGCGCGCCCGACCATCGCGCCTTCGGCGGGGGCCGCGTTCCTGCCGGTGGCCCTGGCGGAGCCCTACCTTTCCGCCATGGAGCGGGCCTCGTACGACCCGCTCAACACGCCCACCGAGCTGCCGCGCTGGCGCCGCCTGTGGCGGCTCTGGCGGGCGGCGCGACGGGTGGGGTAAAGGTCGCTGCGCTCGCGATGACGGCTCGGCGTCAGAGAAGCTGCGCCATCCCCGGGACCAGCCTCGGGAGACGGGCCGGCGCGCCCGGTTCCGGCTCGGCCTCCGGCGTCGCCAGCACGGCGACCCGGCAACCCCCCGCGCTGTTGAGACCCGTCACCAGCCGGCCGCCGGGTTCGAGGGCCGCGCGCCAATGCGGCGGAATCGCCGCGACGCTGCCGTGGACCAGGATGCGGTCAAAGCCCCCGTCCGGCAGCTCCGGGGCGAGCCCGTCGGCCCGGACGACATGCACTTCGGACAGGGCGGCGAGCCGGCGCGTCGCCGCCCCGGCCAGCGAGGTGTAGCGCTCCAGGCTGAGCACCGCCCCCGCGCCCAGCTGGACCAGCAGGGCGGTCACGTAGCCCGAGCCCGTGCCGATCTCCAGGACGCGCTGGCCCGACTCGAGGCGCAGAAGCGTCAGCATGAGCGCCACCGTTGACGGCGCCGTCATCGACGCGCCGCAGGGCAGGGGCAGAGCGATGTCGCGCCGTGCATGCTCCCGATGCTGCGGCGGCGCGAAGGCGTCCCGCGGCACCTGTTCCATGGCTCTCAGCACCGCGGTGTCGCGCAGGCCGCGCCCGCGCAGCGCCATCACAAAGGCCGCATTGCCGGCAGCCTCCTCCAGGCTGCCCAGATCGATCACTCGGCGAAGGCCTGCGCGAAGCGCGTCAGGGTCGGCTCGTCGGTGAGGTCGAGGCGTAGCGGCGTCACCGAAATCCGCTTCTCCGCGATGGCCTTGAGATCCGAGCCGTGGCCCGGCTCGAACCGGGCCTTGGCGAAGGCCAGCCAGAAATACGGGTTGCCGCGCCCGTCCACCCGCGCGTCGATCGACAGCAGCGCCTGGTTGCGGAAGCCCTGCGCCGCAACCGCGATGCCCTGCACGTCGGCCGGTTCGCAATCCGGAAAATTCACGTTGACCAGGATGCCGGGCTCGATCCCGGTCTCCAGGATCTTCCGGACGACCTTCGCGCCGTGCGTCCGGGCGCAGGCCCACTTGAGCGCGCCGCGCCCGCCCGCGCCGTAGGCCTGGCTCAGCGCGATGGAGCGGATGCCGAGGATTGTCCCCTCCATGGCGGCCGCGATCGTCCCGGAATAAGTCACGTCCTCGGCGACGTTCTGGCCGCGGTTGACGCCGGACAGGACGAGATCCGGCCCATGCTCGCCGAGGATGTGGCGCACGCCCAGGATCACGCAGTCCGACGGGGTGCCCTTCACGGCGAAGCGCTGCTCCGAGACCTGCCGCAGCCGCAGCGGGTCGTTGAGCGAGAGGGAATGCGACACGCCGGATTGGTCGCTCTCCGGCGCCACCACCCAGACGTCGTCCGAGAGCTCCCGGGCGATCTCCTCCAGGGTACTGAGCCCCGGCGCGTGGATGCCGTCGTCGTTGGTGACCAGGATGCGCATCAGCGGGTGCCCTCGATCCGGTTGAGCCCGCCCATGTAGGGGTGGAGCACCGACGGGACCGTGATGCTCCCGTCCGGGTTCTGGTAGTTCTCCATCACGGCGATGAGCGCGCGGCCGACCGCCACGCCCGAGCCGTTGAGGGTGTGGACATAGGCCGGCTTGCCGTCCTTGCCGCGGTAGCGGGCGTTCATCCGCCGCGCCTGGAAGTCGCCGCAGACCGAGCAGGACGAGATCTCGCGGTGGGTGCGCTGGCCCGGAACCCAGACCTCGATGTCGTAGGTCTTCTGGCTCGCGAAGCCCATGTCGCCGGTGCAGAGGGTCATCACCCGGTAGGGCAGATCCAGCTTCTTCAGCACCGCCTCGGCGCAGGTGAGCATCCGCTCGTGCTCGTTGGCCGATTCCTCCGGCGTCGTGATCGAGACCAGCTCGACCTTGTTGAACTGATGCTGGCGCAGCATGCCGCGGGTGTCGCGCCCCGCCGCCCCGGCCTCGGCCCGGAAGCATGGGGTGAGCGCGGTGAAGCGTAGGGGCAGCTCTTCTTCGCGGAGGATGGACTCGCGCACGAGGTTCGTCAGCGGCACCTCGGCGGTGGGGACAAGCCAGAAATGCTCGTCGCTGACCGGCGCGGACTCCGCGCCGGCTTGCCCTTGCAGCGACTTGACATAATCGAGGCCCTTGAAGACCGAGAACTGATCGTCCTCGAACTTCGGCAGCTGTGCGGTGCCGAACATGGCGGCGTCGCGCACCAGCACCGGCGGCGCCACCTCCAGGTAGCCGTGCTCCTGCGTGTGCAGGTCGAGCATGAACTGGCCGAGCGCCCGCTCGAGCCGCGCGAGCTGACCTTTCAGCACCACGAAGCGCGAGCCGGACAACTTGGCCGCCGCCTCGAAATCCATCAGGCCCGAGGCCTCGCCGAGCTCGAAATGCTCCTTGCCCTCGTTCAGCCGCTCGCGCGTCGCGGCGTGGCTGCGATAAAGGACGTTGCCGTGCTCGTCGGCGCCGTCCGGCACGTCGGGCTTCGGCCGGTTCGGGATCGCGGCGAGCCGGTCGGCCAGGGTTTTGTCGGCCGCGTCCTGCGCGGCTTTCAGCTCCGGCTCGGCACTTTTCAAAGCCGCGACCTCCGCCATCAGGGCGGTAGCGCGGTCCTCGTCCTTCGCCTTCTTGGCGCCGCCGATCTCCTTGGCCAGGGCGTTGCGCCGCTCCTGATTGGCCTGCGCGGCCGAAACGGACGATTTTCGCGCCTCGTCGAGCGCGATCAGCTCGGCCGAGAGCGGCGCGAGGCCCCGGCGGCCGAGGTCGCGGTCGAAGGCGTCCGGGTTCTCCCGGATGGCGCGGATGTCGTGCATCGAGTCGGCTCGGGTCTTCTGCGCGGCGTCGAGCGCGCCGGCCCCGCTTTGCCGCATCGCGTCCGGTGGGACAAGCGCGCGGCAGCGTCCGAGCCGCCCGTCAGCCCTTCGGCGGCGCGAGCTTGAGCTGGTCGATCGCCCAGAGCCACGTCCCGTCCGGCTGCTCGCGGGCGACCTCCACCGAGAACGCGCCGTTGGGCAGCCGCGCGAAGGTCATGGCCAGCCCGCCGTTGCGCAGGGGCGGCGGCGTCTCCGGTGCCGGGAAATCGGATTTGCGCGCCAGCAGGTCGGCGTAGAAGCTCCGGATCTGGGCGTGACCCGTGGCGACGACGCGGCCCGCGGCCAGCACCGCGTCGGGCTCATAGAGGGCGACGAGGCCTTCGACGTCGCCGGCATTGGCGCGTCGGTTGAACAGGGCAGCGAGGTCCTCGGGGGCGCGGGCGGGCTCTCGCGTGTGATCCGTCATGGCGTCTCCTCGTCCGGCTTCGGCGGCCGGTTGATGTTTCGGCAATGCGCCGGGCGGCCGATTTGTCCCCGGCGCGCCGGTCATTTCAGGCGCGTGCCGTCGCGGTCGGCCACCGAGACGGCGACCGGGATCCCGGCCTTGACGCTCTCCGAGACGGTGCAGAACCGCTCGAACTGCGCCAGCACCCGGTCGATCCGCGGCATGTCGGCGGCGACAGCCCCGAGCCGGATGTGGACGCCGATCCCGGTGATGCGCAATCGCCCTTCGGCGTTCCGCTCCACCCGGCAGGACGCCTCGGCCGCGACGCCGTGCGCGTCCTGGCGGAATTTGCCCAGGGCGAAGACGAGGCTGGCGCAGAGACAGTTGGCGACGCCGGAGATCAGCAACTGCTCGGGGAACGGCCCGGTCCCGCCGCCGATCGGCGGCGCCTCGTCGGTGATGAGCGCCGGCAGGGCCGTGCTGAAATCAACGGTGAAGACGTAATCCGCGACTTGGGTGATCCGGATCGTCGGCCCCGTATCCATCGATGCTCCCCGGCAGGCGCGTGGCTCGACCTGCCGGGATATCCAACGCTCGATCCGGGTTCGCGTTCGGAAGGTCCGCGCCATGCATCCGGTTACGGATGCTTTCCCCTGATCTTCCCCGTAGAACCGGCCGCCTGACCGACCTGCACGCGAACCCCCCGATCCGATGACGAGCCCCGCGACCCTCGATACCCTGATGCCCCTCCTGGAGCGCATCGCCACCGCGCTGGAGCGGGCCGCGCCCGCCGCCCCGCCGGCCTTCGACCCCAATGCCGCTGACGCCTTCCTGTGGGGGCCCGAGCGCCGGCTGACCCCGGTGCCGCAGGTGGCGCGGGTGGAGATGGGCCTGCTCACCGGCATCGACCGCGCGCGCGACACCCTGGTGGAGAACACCGAGCGCTTCGCCCGCGGCCTGCCGGCCAACAACGCCCTGCTGTGGGGCGCCCGCGGCATGGGCAAGTCGTCGCTCGTCAAGGCGGCGCATGCCGAGATCAATGCCCGCCGCCCCGCCGGCAGCCTGCCGATGAAGCTTGTGGAGATCCACCGCGAGGACATTGAGGCCCTGCCGGACCTGATGGCTCTGCTGCGCCCCGACCCGCATCGCTGGCTGGTCTACTGCGACGACCTCTCCTTCGACGCCGACGATACCTCGTACAAGTCGCTCAAGACCGCCCTCGACGGCGGTATCGAGGGGCGGCCCAGCAATGTGCTATTCTACGCCACCTCCAACCGCCGGCATCTTCTCGCCCGCGACATGATGGAGAACGAGCGCTCCACTGCGATCAATCCCGGCGAGGCTGTGGAGGAGAAGGTCTCGCTCTCGGACCGGTTCGGCCTCTGGCTCGGATTCCACAAGTGCAGCCAGGACGAGTACCTGGCGATGATCCGCGCCTATGCGGACCGCTATCGCCTGGATGTCCCGCAGGAGCAGCTGCGCGCCGAATCCCTCGAATGGGCCACGACGCGCGGCTCACGCTCGGGCCGCACCGCCTTCCAGTTCATCCAGGATCTGGCCGGGCGGCTCGGCAAGACGCTGGACTGACGAGGTCTAGCGCCCGCTCGACCCGAATCCCCCGGTGCCTCGCTCTGAGCCGGGGCCGGGCGCGCCTTCCAGGACCGTCAGCACCGGCCGGGTGATCCGCGTGAAGACGAGCTGGGCGATCCGCTCGCCCGGCTCGATCTGGACCGGTTCCGCGTCGCTGCGGTTCCAGGCGGAGATCATCAGCGGGCCCTCGTAATCCGCATCGATGACGCCGGTGCCGTTGCCGAGCACGAGGCCCTCGCGATGGCCGCGCCCCGAGCGGGGGAAGATCAGCCCGCACCAGTCGGGGTCGCGGATCAGCACGCTGAAGCCCGCCGGAATGAGGGCCGGCTGGGCCCGCGGCGGCAGGATCAGCGGCGCGTCGAGACAGGCGTACAGGTCGAGGCCTGCCGATGCGGCGGTCCCCCAGCGCGGAAAGCCCCAGCCGGTCAGTCGCGGATCGAGCAGCCGCAGGCCGACCTCGGGAAGGCCGCTCACGCGCCGAGCCGCGCGATCGCCGCGGCCATGGCGAGCGTCCGCCGGGCGGCCTCGACATGGAGGCGCTCGACCATCTTCCCATCCACCGCGACGACCCCGCGCTCACGGTTCTCCGGCGCGTCGAAGACGTCCATCAACCGGCGCGCCCGCGCGATCTCGTCGGCATCCGGCCCGAAGGCCGCGTTGGCAGGGCCGATCTGGCTCGGGTGGATCAGCATCTTGCCGTCGAAGCCGAGGTCGCGCCCCTGCGCGCATTCGGCCTCGAGCCCGGCCGCGTCGTTAAGGTCGGTGAAGACGCCGTCGATCGCCTCGATCTCGTAGGCCCGGGCGGCGGCCAGCACGGTCATCAGCCAGGGGATCAGGGCGGCCCGACCCGGCGGCCGGATCCGGGCTGCCTTCAGCAGGTCGTTCGGGCCGATTACCAGGGCGCCGAGCCGCCCGTCCACATCCCGGGCCGCGCCGGCGATCTCGGCGGCGTTGACCACTGCCATCGGCGTCTCGATCATCGCCCAGACCCGCGTCGCCAGGGGCGCACCGAGCCGGCGCAGGCGTGAGCCCACGGCGATCAACGTGTCGGATGTGCGGACCTTCGGCACCAGGATCGCGTCCGGGGCGGCCGGCGCGAGCGCGACGAGATCGGCCTCGCCGTCCTCGGTCTCGGGCGAGTTGATCCGGACCACGATCTCGCGCTGGCCGAAGCCGCGCGCGGCGACCGCGGCGGCGACTTGGGTGCGGGCTGCCGCCTTCACGGCGGGAGCGGTGCCGTCCTCGAGGTCGATCAGGATCACGTCGGCGGGCAGCGACCGCGCCTTTTCAAGTGCCCGGGCGTTGGAGCCCGGCATCGCCAGAACGCTGCGACGGGGACGGATCTCGCTCATCACGCTTCTCCCGGGCCGGCGGCGCCCCATGGCGACGCGGATAGCTTTACCCGCGCATCCCGGCAAGAACGCGGGTCGCGCATGCGGAACGACAGCGAGAATCGATATGGCGCGCTGGATCGCGGGACTGGACGGCTGCCGCGGATCCTGGGCGGGCTCGCTCCTCGACCTCGACGATCCCGACCGATACCGCTGCGCCCTGTTCCGGGACGTTGCCGCGCTCCTCGATTCGCCGGAGCGGCCCGGCATCGTCGGGATCGACGTGCCGATCGGCTTGCCCGACCGGATCACCGGCGGCGGTCGGGCCGCCGATCGGGCGGCGCGCGTCCGGCTCGGGCCGGCGCGGTCGTCGGTGTTTCCGATGCCGCCGCGGCGCGCCGTCTACGCCTCCGACTACGCGGCCGCGAAGGCGGCCTCGCGGGCTGCGAGCGACCCACCCTTCGCACCCTCGATCCAGGGCTACAACATCTTCCGCTACGTCCGCGCGGTCGACACGCTCCTGCGGCAGCGCCCGGAGGTGCGTGCACGGGTCTACGAAGTCCATCCCGAGGTGGCCTTTCATGCCCTCAACGGCGGCCGGCCGCTCGGCCTGCCGAAGAAGGGTAAGCGCGCCCGGGAGGGCTTGGACCTCCGCCGGGCGCTCCTCTTGGCGGCGGGTCTGCCGGACGCGCTGATCGAGGCCCGGGTGAAGGGCATTCCGGAGGACGATCATCTCGACGCGCTGGCCGCCCTGGTGGTGGCCCGCGACATCAGTCTCGGGCAGGCCGTGCCGCTGCCGGACCCGCCGGAGCAGGACGCCTTCGGGCTTCCCGTGGTAATCTGGGCGCCGGCCTTGCGCAGGCCTCCCTGAGCCGGGGCACCGGGCGCGGCATCTGCCCCAGCGTGCTGTTTTGCACGCTGTCGCGAACGCGGCCGGTGTCCGTCTACGGGACGCGCTCTAACTCTCGCTGCATGAGCGCCGCGAAACCCCTGCCCGTCCGTCACATCGCCCGCGCGATCGTCCTCGATCCGCAGGATCGGATCCTGCTCATCGCCTACACCTCGGTCCATGCCAAAGGGCCGGACGGGAAACCGCTCCGGTTCTGGTTCATGCCTGGCGGCGGCCTTGAGCCTGGCGAAGATCATGTCACCGCCTGCCGCCGGGAGCTGGAGGAAGAGATCGGCCGTGGCGATGTCGTGATCGGCCCGCAGGTTGCCGCCTGTGACGGCCCGTTCCACCTGTTCCGGCAGGCGCGGGACGCCCGGGAGCGCTACTTCCTCGTCCGCCTGCCCGACGACCGGGTCGACACCAGCCGCCTTGCCGAGACCGAGGACAACCCGCTGATCGGGACGCGCTGGTGGCCGATCGACGAGCTGCGCGCCAGCGGCGAGCATTTCGAGCCGGCCGGTCTGGCCGATCTCGCGTTGGATCTCGCGCGAGGGACTATTCCGGCCGAGCCGCGCGTTCTTGCTTGGCGAGAACTTTGAGTTCACTCCCGCTGTCGCGGAATTGTTCAACTGGAGACGACTTTATGTTCCCCGTCTACCTGACCGAAGGCTACCGGTCCTTTCTCCTCGATCGCTTCCCGACCGAGCGCCGGCGCTTCGCGCAGCTTGCGTCCAGTCAGAACCCCGAGATCTTGGTCATCAGCTGCTGCGACAGCCGGGTCTCCCCCAGCGCGATCTTCAATGCCGGCCCGGGCGAGCTGTTCACGATCCGCAACGTCGCCAATCTCGTGCCGGTCTACCAGCCCGACGGCCAGTATCACGGCACCTCGGCGGCCCTGGAATTCGCCGTCCAGGCCTTGGAAGTGAAGCACATCGTCGTGCTCGGCCATGCCACCTGCGGCGGCATCAAGGCCTACGCCAACAAGGCCAAGCCGCTCTCGCCCGGCGACTTCATCGGCAAGTGGGTCTCGCTCGTAGGGCAGGCCGAGGGCAAGGCCGGTGATCCCGGCGCGCCGGACTACCTGACCAAGCTGGAACACGCCGTGGTCGTCCAGAGCATGGAGAACCTGCTCACCTTCCCGTTCGTGAAGGAGCGGGTCGATGATGGCCGCCTGGAGATCCATGGGGCGCATTTCGGCGTGGCCAGCGGCTCCCTCTTGGTGCGCGACCCGGAGACCGGCGCGTTCAAACCGCCAATCGACACGACCGGCCAGGCCGTCCGATCCGTCGCCGCCATCGCGTGCGAGTGAGCGCACGGGGCCGTCGCTGAAGCGCGGGACGGGCCTGCGGTCCTGCGGGAGTCCGGTCTCCGACCGGTTCCCGTGACGCGCTCCGCCCGTTCCGTCCGGACCCACGGGTCCGGACTGTCCGCGGAGGGGCCGCGTCACGCACCGCCCGCTGCGTCAGCCCGGCGTGTCGCGGCTGGGACTTCCAAACGACAAAGGCGGCGGGCTCGCGCCCGCCGCCCTCCGTTCGACGCGGCCGAGGCCGGGCCGCGAGTGCGTTCCGCCTTACATCGCGCCCGGGAGACGCTGGGCGTGGGCGTAGTGCATCTCCAGGGCCGGCAGGGCCTGCTGGGCATAGTTGCGCAGCGCTGGGTTCGGGCCGCCCTGGGCGTAGGCCTGGGTCATCGCGATGCTCATCTGATGCGCCTGGATCTGCTGGTTGGCATACAGGCGGTCGAAGCGCGGGCCGGGCGGGGTAGCTGCCAGCTCGGCCAGCATCGCCTGCTGCTCGGGGGTCGGCGGCACGATCGTCGAAGCACCCGTGGCCCCCACGTCGCCCCGGCCGATCTGGGCGCCCGCAGCGGCGCCGCGCGCCGCGCCGGTGCCTGCGCCCTCAAGACCGCCAACCGGGCCGCCCGCCAGCGTGCCGCCGACCACGCCGGTCGCCGCACCGACGCCGGCGCCCACAGCGCTGCCGGCCACCGCGATCGGCGCCGTGACCAGACCGCCGAGGCCGGGATCGCCCGCAACGCCGTTCATCTGGCCGCCGGCCAGGGCCACGTTGGCGGCGCGGTGGTCACGGATCGCTTCCTGGGCGTAGGAGCGGATCTTCGGGTTGCGCGACTTGGACAAGGCAATCTGGGACGACTGGATTTCGAAGGCGTTCGCCTGCATCGACTGCAGACGGAAGTCGTTGGCGCTCTGAGCCAGGGCCGGGGTCGACAGCGCCAGGACGAGCGCGGACGCGGCAGCGTAGTTCTTAAGCATCGGGACCTCTGTTCGAAATGGACTCGCGAACTGCGGAAAGGCGCCGCATGCGCAGCACGGAAGGCTTGGCGACACACTTGGCGCCGGAACGTTCGCGGATTGGTGCGTCAACGAGGGTATGGGCTTATGGTTCCTGCCGTTTTTGCCCCGGGCGCCGTCGTGCCCGACTGGAGCCGCTCCCGCGTGCGGGCCGCCGACCGGGCATGCTGATGGCCATCCGGCCGGGCTTCGGCCGCGGCCGGTGCAGATTCACTGCGGCGCGGCCGTTGAGGCATGCGAGCGTCCCGTGACCATCGCCGCGGTTCAGATCCTGCGCGGCGCCGCCGCCCTCATGGTGGCGTGGCACCACGCGCGGCACGAGGCTGGGCTGATGGCCGGTCGGGGAGCCGGCCCGGCCCTTGATTCCGCAACCCTCCTGCCCTGGTGGGGCGGGGTCGATCTGTTCTTCGTCATCTCCGGCTTCGTCATCGTCCATGCCGGTGGCCGGCTGGCCGGGCGGCCGGGCGCGCATGTCCGCTTCCTCGCCCACCGGGTTGCCCGCGTTGTGCCTCTCTACTGGCTGGTGAGCCTGCTCTACCTCGCCCTCGCCCTGACGCGGCCGGATCTGCTCGGGGAGGCGGCAGCGCTGGCGCGCGATCCCTCCGCCCTCGTCGCGAGCTTCCTGTTCTGGCCGGCGGCCCGGCCCGACGGCACCATCCAGCCGCTCTACGGCCTCGGCTGGACCCTGAACTACGAGGCGCTCTTCTACGTACTTTTCGCCGCCGGCCTCGGCCTCGGCCGGCGCGGCGCCGTCGCCTGGCTGTGCGGGACCCTGACCGTCCTCGTGGCCGTCGGCGCCCTCGTGCCGGGCCTGCCGGTGCCTCTGCGCTTCTGGTCGGATCCGATCGTGCTCGAATTCGCCGCCGGCGCCGGACTCGCCCTCGCCTATCGCGCAGGGTTCCGGCCGGCCCTGCCCGTGCGCATCGCACTCGCGATCCTGGGCGTGCTCGGGCTGGTCCTGGCGGCGCGGGTGCTCGCGGGCCTCGGCGAGGCCGACGGGGGCCTGCGCCCGCTCCTCGTCGGAGGGCCGGCCGTCCTCCTGGTGGCCGCCGCCCTCGGGCCGGCCCGCGACGTCGCGCAGGTCGCTCGGCTGCCATCCCCCATGCGCGGCCTCGTCGGGCTCGGTGACGCGTCCTATGCCCTCTACCTCGTGCATCCATTCGCGCTGCGCCTCGTGCGCGAGGGGCTGCTCCAGTTCGGCCTGGCCCCTGCCCTGCATCCCTGGGCCAGCATGACGCTCATGCTCGCGGTCAGCGTTGCGGCGTCGCTGGCGATCCACCGCCGCGTCGAACGGCCCCTCACCCGCGCCCTCCGGAAGCGGCTCGATCCGGGCGCGCCGTAAAACCGTGTGCGTGCCGCGTCGACCCCGGTTCCACAGGGCGGCCGGTCGGATTAGCCTCGCGGGCCCGAGGAGGAGGCCAGCATGAAGACCCTGCTCGTACCCGTCGCGATGCACGACGCCCTGCCCTCCGTCTTCGAGACGACGCGGCTGGCGGCGACGCGCTTCGGCAGTCTGATCGAGGGCGTGTCCCTGCGCCCTGCGCTTGCCGAGTACGTGCCCGTCGACATGGTCGGCGGCATGACCTGGCTGCGTGACGAGGAGGCCGACCGGGCCGAGGCCGAGGAGGCGGGCGGCCGCTTCGTCGCCTTCATGGACGGGGCCGGCATTCCGCGGCATGCCCGCGACGGGCTCTGCATACCGGACCGCGTGCCGGATGCCGGCCCACGCTACCGCTGGCGGCAGGACGTACCCACGGGCGACGCATTCCTGGGCCAGTACGCGCGGCTGTTCTCGGCGACGGTGGTCGGACGTCCAGGCACGACCGATAACGCCCCGCGCATGACCACCTTCGAGACGGCCCTGTTCGAGAGCGGCCGGCCCATCCTGCTGGCGCCGCCCACCGCGCCCACGAGCCTCGGAGACGCGGTGGTCATCGCCTGGAACGGATCCACCGAGACGGCCCGGGCGGTGGCGTTCGCGATGCCGTTCCTGCGACGGGCGGAGCGGGTGCTGGTGCTCAGCGTCGAAGGCGGCATGGTGCCGGGCCCGACTGCCCAGGATCTCGCTCAGGCCCTGGCCTGCGAGGGTGTGGACGCGTCGCATCGGGCCCTGCCGGCCGGCCGGCGGGTGCCCGGCGAGACTTTCCTGGTGGAGGCGAAGGCCTTCGGCTGCGACCTGCTGATCAAGGGCGCCTACACCCAGAGCCGCCTGCGCCAGATGATATTCGGCGGCGTCACCAGCCATGTTCTCGCCCATGCCGACATGCCGGTGCTGATGGCGCATTGAGCGGAGCGCGACCGAACCGATTGCATCCTGGGACGCACCGGGAACCGGCGCCCGTCCTTGGCGTTCGGCTCCCGCATCTGGATGGCGCGCCGCCTGGAGAGGAGCCCCGTGACGAGCCCCGTGAGACGTCTCTTCCTCGCTGGCCTTCTGGCGATCGCAGCCGTTCCCTGCGCACGAGCCGAGCCGATGACGGTCCGGTTCCGGGGAACCGTGGTCAGGGCCGACTCGGAGCGCCTGGACATCCGCCGCGCCAGCGGCAGCACCCTCGCCGTGCGGATGAGCCCGCGCACCCGGATCTACGCAGTCAACGGCGCCAGCCTCCGGGGTATCAAGCCGGAGAGCTACGTCAGCGTCCTCGGCGCACCCGGCTCCGAGCCGCGGCAGGCGGCCGCGGTGACGCTGTACTCGCCTTCTGAACGCGGCTTCGAGGCGGGCAGCCAGCCCTGGGACACGGCGCAGGGCGCGAGCCTGACCGCCGGCTGGGTCGCTGACCTGCAGCGGGGGACGCCGATGCGGCTGACGCTCGCCTACGGGGGCGGCCAATCCTCCTTCGCGATTCCCGAGGACACGCCGGTGACTCAGCTCTCCCCCGGCGAGAAGGCGATGCTCCAGCCCGGCGCCGCCGTGACGATCTTTGCGCGCTCCGGCACCGACGGCGGGCTGGAGGCCGGGACGATCGCGGTGGGTCGCCAGGGCGTCGTGCCGGGGCTCTGACCCGGCCGGCCGGGACGCTATGTCACCGACGGCGCAGCAAATTCGCGCACCGAAGCGGAAGCTGCGCTACATCGGTCGGCGATGACCGAGCCAGCCTTTACCCTCGATCCCCGCCTCGCGGCCGACACGGCCGAAGTGGGCGACCTCGCCCTGTGCCGCGTGCTGCTGATGGACGATGCCCGGTTCCCGTGGCTGATCCTGGTGCCGCGCCGCCACGGCCTCACCGAGATCACCGACCTCTCCGAGGTCGATGCTGCCATGCTCTGGCAGGAGATCCATCTCGCCACGGGGGTGATGCAGGCCCTGTCCAAGCCCGACAAGGTAAATCTCGGCGCTCTCGGCAACGTGGTGTCCCAGCTCCACGTCCACATCGTGGGCCGCTTCCGCTCGGATCCCGCCTGGCCGGGGCCGGTCTGGGGATTCGAGACCCGCAAGCCCTACCCGCTCCACGCCCGCGCCCAGCTCCTCGAGCGCGCCGGCGCCCTCTTCTCCGCGGCCTGACCTTGGCATGACCGATCCACGCGACACCCTCGGCTTCGTCCGCAACCGCCTGGTACGCCACTCGGCCGAGCAGCCCGAGGAGGCGGTGCCCGCCTTCGACACCGCCGAAGCCCGCCTCGTTCTGATCTGTGGCGACCGGATCGTGCTGCGCGGAGAGACCGCGCTGATCGCCCCTGCGGAGGCCGTCGGCCTCGAAGGCGGAACGCGCATCTTCCTCGGGCACCGGGACGGGCGGCCCGTCTTCGCCGCCGCCGCGCCCGCCGAAGCGGCGGAGCGCTTCGCCGCCGCGCCGACCCGCACCCTCGACCTCCGGTCGATCGCCACCGAATCCGCCGTGGAGGCTGAGGAGCTCGGCCTTCTCGCCGTGGCCAAGTCGATGCTCGACTGGCACGCCCGCCACGGCTTCTGCGCCAATTGCGGTACCGCCACCGTGGCAAGGGCCGGCGGCTTTCGGCGCGAATGCCCGAGCTGCAGCGCCCACCATTTCCCCCGGGTCGACCCGGTGGTGATCATGCTGGTGCGCCGGGGCGACACCTGCCTGCTCGGCCGCGGGCCGCATTTCCGGCCGCACATGTATTCCTGCCTCGCGGGCTTCCTGGAGCCCGGCGAGACGATCGAGGACGCGGTCCGCCGCGAGGTGTTCGAGGAGACGCGGATCCGCGTCGGCGCGGTCACCTACCGGACGTCGCAGCCCTGGCCGTTCCCGTCCTCGCTGATGCTCGGCTGCGCCGCCGAGGGCCTCGACGCTGCGATTGTGACCGATCCGAGCGAGCTGGAGGATGCCCGCTGGTTCACCCGGACCGACGTCGCGGCCATGCTGGCGGGTGCGCATCCTGAAGGGATCCAGGCCCCGCCGCCCATGGCGATCGCCAACTACCTGATGCGCGCCTTCGTGGCCGGCGAGACCTGATCCCGAGCGGCTCGGCTAGCCGGGCTTGCCGGCGCTCCGGCTCGGATTGTCCGTGGGGTCGATGTCGTTCAGCCCGAACGGACCGGGGCCGTTCTGCTCCGCCTGAACCGGGAGAGCGCCCCGCATCTCGGAAAAGGCTTCGCCCACCATCAGCAGCGCCGGTCCGTCGGTCCCCGCCGCCTCGATCCGGTCAGCCAGATCGGCGGCCGTGCCGCGCAGGGCCTGCTGGTTCGGCCGCGTGGCGTTGAACACGAGGAGCGCCGGGGTCGATGGCGCCAGCCCTTCTTCCACCGCCCGCGCCAGCAGCGCCCGCAAGGTGCGCTTGGGCATGTAGACCACCGTCGTGACGCTCGGATCGGCGAGCGCGCCCCAGTTCAGATCGTCCGGGAGGGCGCCGCGGCGGTCGTGACCCGTGACGAACTGGAGCCGGCGCGCGGCGTCGCGATGGGTAAGGGACAGGCCGAGGCTGGCCGCTGCGCCTTGCGCGGCGGAGACGCCGGGCACCACGCTGACAGGGATGGCGGCCGCCCGGCAGGCCTCGATCTCCTCGCCCGCCCGGCCGAAGACCAGCGGGTCGCCGGATTTCAGCCGCACCACCTGCTTTCCCGAGCGCGCGAGCTGGACCATCAGCGCGTTGATGTCGTCCTGGCGGCAGGACGGGCCGTGGCCGGTCTTGCCCACCAGCATGGTGCGGGCCTCGCGGCGGGCGTAGTCCAGGATCTCGGGAGCGACGAGGTCGTCGTACAGGATCACGTCGGCATTGCGGAGCGCCCGCAGCGCCTTGAGGGTCAGAAGCTCCGCGTCGCCCGGGCCAGCTCCGACCAGAGTCACCGCGCCGCCTTTCGGGGCGGCTTCCGTTTCACCGAGCAGTTCCGCGAGGTCCGTACCGGACGGCGCGCGGTCCGGCTCCGCGAAGGCCCGGTCGGTGAAGCGCTCCCAGAACAAGCGTCGGTCGGCGAACCCGTGGAAGCGGGCGGTGACGCCGTCGCGCCAGTCGCGGGCGGCCGCGACCCACCGACTGAACCCGCGGGGCAGCATCGCCTCGATCCGCGCGCGCACGGTCTGGCCGAAGACCGGGGCGGCGCCCTCGGTCGAGATGCCGACCACGAGCGGCGAGCGGTTGACGATGGCGCCGAACTTCACGTCGCAGAGATGCGGTCGGTCCACCGCGTTGACGATGGCGCCGGCCCCGCGGGCGGCCGCCACGAAGGCGACACACTCGGCCTCGTCCTCCATGGCGCCGATGCAGAAGGCAGCGCCCCAGAGATCGTCCGGGCTCCACGCCCGTTCGTGCAGGACCACCTGCCCGTCGACGATCTCGCCCGGCACCGCGCGCAGCTCCTCGCTGGGCTCCGGGGCGTAGACGTCGACATGGGCGCCGGCCGCAGCGAGGACCTTCACCTTCCAGGGCGCGCCGCCGGAGGAGCCGGCCAGCACCACCCGTCTGCCGCGCAGCGGCACGAAGACGGGCAGCACCGCCAGCGGCTCGAGTCCGGCGGCCTTGGTCTCGCGAGGCGCGCGGGCTGCGCGCAGGGGAGTATCGGTCACGGGCCTGTCCTGAATCGTCTCGAACCGGCCTCTCCCGTAGGCCCCCTGATCCTGAGGTGCTGCGCAGCAGCCTCGAAGGAGGGCTCCAGGGATCGCGCGGCCGGCTGGAGGCTCCTTCGAGGCGGCCGCTGCGCGCCCGCACCTCAGGATGCGGTGGTCTGGTAGGACGGGCCGGTCTGTCCTCGCCGACGAGTGTATCAGAAGATCACGCGGCGCGGGCGGTCTGCGCGGCCAGCATCTTGCGGATCTCAGGGATGCACGAGCCGCAATTCGTTCCGGCCTTGCAGGCGGCGCCCACCGCCTCCACGGAGGTGGCGCCCCCGGCCACGGTCGTGGCGATGACGTCGGCGCCGACGCCGTGGCAGGCGCAGATCACCGGCCCCGCCGAGGCGGTGGCCGCGCGGCCCGAGAGCAGCGCCCGCCGCGCGGCGGCGTCGGGCGCCTCGGTGGCGAACAGGGCCTTGGCGGCCTCCCAGCCCGGCCGTTCCCCGGCGGGCGCGTAGGCGAGGCAGGCGACGAGGCGGTCGCCATCGTAGACCGCGCAGCGGTAGCGGTCGCGGGCGTGGTCGGCATATTCCGCCAGCTCGCAGCCCGACAGCGCCTCGCTCTGGATCAGGCCGCGCACCATCAGCGCCACCGCCCGGGAGCTGTCGGCGGTGGCGAACTGCGCGCCCCATCCGCCGGTGATCGCGGCGCGCGCCCACCACCAGCCCTCGGGCATCGCCACCTGCCGGCGCGTCAGCAGGAAGCCTCTGGCCCGGTAGGCGACCGGCGCGATGGAGGCCGGTGCCGCTTTCAGCTCGGGTTGTCCGGACACCGGGTCCGGCATGCCGCGCACCAGCGCGCCGACCCGGGCCTTCGACGCTAAGGCGCTGCCCCAGTGCATCGGCATGAACAGGCTGCCCGGCGCCACCGCGTCGGTCACCATCACCTCCAGCTCGGCCTCACCGTGCTCGGTCGTCAGCCGGGCGATGGCGCCGTCGGCGAGTCCCCGGGCGGCAACGTCTTCGGGGTGGACCTCCACGAACGGGACGGCCCGGTGCGCCGACAGGCGCTGGCTCTTCCCGGTGCGGGTCATCGTGTGCCAGTGGTCACGCACCCGACCGGTGTTGAGCACGAAGGGGAACGCCTCCGAGACCTCCTGGGCGAGGCCCGGCGGCTGCACCGCCACGAAGCGGGCGCGCCGGTCGAAGGTGTAGAACCGGCCGTCGCCGAACAGCCGCGCCTTGCCCTGCGGTGCACCCCGGAAGCCGGAGCGCTTCGGGATGGGCCACTGCACCGGCAGGGTCACGTCGTAGGCGGCGTCGCTGATCTCCGCGAGCGCGCCGAGATCGAAGTCGCGGGTACCGTTGTTCTCGTAGGCCGAGAGCCCAGCATGCTCGCGGAAGATCGCGGCGGCGGAGTCGAACGCGAAGGCCCTTCCGTGGCCGAGACGGCGGCCGACGTCGGCCAGCGCGGCCCAGTCGGGCCGCGCCTCGCCGGGGCTCGTGAGGAAGCGGCGCTGGCGCGAGATCCGCCGCTCGGAATTGGTGACGGTGCCGTCCTTCTCGCCCCAGGCCTGGGCGGGCAGCAGCACGGTGGTCCTACCCCGGCCCCGGGCGGTGTCGGAATCCGCCACCGCCTCGGACACCACGTAGAGGTCGAGTCCGGCGAGCGATTCGCGGATCGCATCGGCCCGCGGCATCGAGACCAGCGGGTTGGTGCCCATCACCCAGAGCGCCTTGATCTTGCCCCGGCTGACCGCCTCGAACAGCGCTACCGCCTTCATGCCCTCGCCGGTGATGATCCGCGGGGCACCCCAGTAGCGGCGTACCCGGTCCACCTCCTCCGGGGTGAAGTGCATGTGGGCGGCCAGCATGTTGGCCAGACCGCCGACCTCGCGCCCGCCCATGGCGTTGGGCTGGCCGGTCAGGGAGAACGGGCCCATCCCGGTCTCGCCGATGCGGCCGGTGATCAGGTGGCAGTTGATGATGCTGTTGCCCTTGTCGGTCCCCTGCGCCGACTGGTTCACCCCCTGCGAGAAGGCCGTGACCACCCGGCGGGTGCCGGCGAACAGGGCGTAGAAGGCCGCGATGTCGGCTTCCGGCACGCCGGTGACGGCGGCGACTGCCGCGAGATCCGGCGCAATCTGGCGGGCGCGGTCGAGGGCGCCGTCGAGGCCGGCCGTGTGAGCGTCCACGAAGGCGCGATCGCGGAAACCGTTATCGGACAGGTAGACGAGGAGGCCCGAGAACAGGGCGGTGTCGGTGCCCGGCCGGATGCCGAGGAACAGGTCGGATTCCTGGGCGGTCTGGGTCCGGCGGGGATCGATGACCACGAATTTGGTGCCGCGGCGCTCCTTGGCGTCGGCCATGCGGCGGAACAGGACCGGGTGGCACCACGCGGTGTTTGAGCCGACCAGCACGATCAGGTCGGCCTCGTCGAGATCCTCGTAGCAGCCCGGAACCGTGTCGGAGCCGAAGGCCCGGCGGTGGGCCGCGACCGCGCTCGACATGCAGAGCCGCGAGTTGGTGTCCACGTGCGGCGTGCCGATGAAGCCCTTCGCGAGCTTGTTGGCGACGTAGTAATCCTCGGTGAGGAGCTGGCCCGACAGGTAGAAGGCGATCGCGTCCGGCCCGTGCTCCGCGGCGATCGCGCTGAGCTTCTTCGCGACCGTGTCGAGGGCCGCGTCCCACGAGACCTGGGCGCCGTCGACCTGCGGGTGCAGCAGCCGGTTCTCCAGCGACAGGGTCTCGCCCAGCGCCGAGCCCTTCGAGCACAGGCGGCCGAAATTGGCCGGATGCTCGGCATCGCCCGCGATGGTGGCGCCGCCCTGCCCGTCCGGAGTCGCGAGCACGCCGCACCCGACCCCGCAATAGGGGCAGGTGGTCCGCACCGTCGGCGCCGCCACTGGCTGGGTCATGGCTCGAGTCCTCGAAGGGTCGTCCCGGATGGGAGCAAGCTTCGCGCCGCCGTTTCCCCCTCCCCTTGCGGGGAGGGGTCCCGGCGCTCAGTACACGTCGGCCTGATACCGACCGGCCTTCTTGAGAGCCGCGAGATAGGCCACCGCGTCCTCGGGGCTCTTGCCGCCGAACTGCGCCGCCACGTCGATGATCGCCCGCTCGACGTCCTTGGCCATGCGCTTGGCATCGCCGCAGACGTAGAAATGCGCGCCGCCCTCAAGCCACTTCCACAGCTCGGCGCCGTTCTCGCGCATCCGGTCTTGGACGTAGGTCTTCTCCTTGCCGTCCCGGGACCAGGCCAGGGACAGGCGTGTGAGCACCTTGTCGTCCTTCAACTGGTTCAACTCGTCCTTGTAGAAGAAGTCCGAGGCCTGCCGCTGGTGGCCGTAGAACAGCCAGTTGCGGCCCGGTGCCTGCGTGGCGGCGCGCTCGCGCAGGAAGGCGCGGAACGGCGCGATCCCGGTGCCGGGGCCACACATGATCACGTCCTTCGACAGGTCGGCCGGCAGGCCGAAGCCGTGCGCCTTCTGGAGGTAGACCTTCACCTTGGTCTGCTCGGGCAGGCGCTCGCCCAGATGGGTCGAGGCGACGCCGAGCCGCAGCCGTGAGCGGTGGTTGTAGCGCACCGCGTCCACGGTCAGCGAGACGCGGCCAACATCCATCTTGGGCGAGGATGAGATCGAGTAGAGCCGCGGCTGCAACTCGTCGAGCGCCTCCAGAAACACCTCGGCGTCGGGCCGTGCGCCCGGGAACTTGTGCAGCGCGCCGAGCACGTCGAGATAGGCGGCATCGCCGTCCGGATCCTCGCCGGAGGCGAGCGCCTGCGCCTTCTTGCGGGCCAGCCCCGAGGTGAGCAGCGACAGGAGCTGGTAGAGGTTGTCGGGCGCGGCGCCCAGTGCGTAGTTGATCAGCAGGTGCTCCCGCAGGGTCCTGTCGCCGATCACCCGCTCGGGTCGGGCGCCGAGTTCCGCGATCACGGCGTCGACCAGCGCCGGGGCGTTGGCGGGGAACAGGCCGAGGGAGTCGCCGACCTCGTACTGGATCGGCGTGCCGTCCAGCCCGATCTCGATGTGCCACGTCTCCTTCTCGCCGCCCGGATCGTTGAGGCGGCGGCGGGACAGGAACAGCGCCTCGACCGGGTTCTCGCGGCAATAGCCGAGGGGTCCGAGATCGGCCGCCGCCTTCGGGGCGTCGTCCTCCGCCTTCGGCGCGGCGGGGACACCACCGGCGGCGCCGAACTCCTCGTCCAGCTTCTTGAGCATGCGCAGGGTCTCTTTGCCGCCGGGCTGGCAAAGGTTCAGGCGCGCCTCGTTCTTGAGGAAGATCGCGTTGGCGTAGTCGGCGCAGTTGTAGCCGCACTGGCCGCAATCCTGCTGGGCCATGGCGGCCATCAGCTTCTGCGGCTCGGGGCGATCCTTGGCCATCTCCATCCGCTCCCCGATCGGCACGGAGGGGTCGTGCCAGGGCGCGTCGTCGTTGTCGGCCAGCTTCGGGCCGGTCGCCGGCGCCTCGCCGGGGGCCAGCGCCGTGGCACCCGCGACGGCGGGGCCGAGCAGAGCCGCGAAGTAGCCCGACAGCCAAGCGCGCTGGTCCTCGTTGAAGGGCGCGGTCTCGGGGATCAGGACGAGGGGGGGCGAGACGTGCTGGGTCATGCGGCGGCCCTCAGGGCAGGCTGGTCCTCGGCGGCGTCGCGGAGCGCCTCCGCGCCGGTGCGGCTGGTGAAGGCCTGGAAGCTCTCCTCGGGGCCCTGCCGGAGGGCGAGGTAGGCGCGCAGCAGCGCCTCGACGCGGGAGGGCGCATCCTCGGCTTTGACGGCCTTCCAGATCTCGGTGCCGATCTTCGGGTTCTCGGCGAAGCCGCCGCCGACCACGACGTCGTAGCCCTCGACGGTGTCGCCCTCCTCCGAGACGACGACCTTGGCGCCGATCAGCCCGATATCGCCGATGTAGTGCTGGGCGCAGCTGTGGTGGCAGCCGGTGAGGTGGACGTTCACCGGGACGTCGAGGTTCGGCACGGCCCGCTCGACGTGGTCGGCGATGATCAGGGCGTGGCCCTTGGTGTCGGAGGCCGCGAACTTGCACCCCTTCGCGCCCGTGCAGGCCACGAGGCCGGAGCGGATGCCCGCAGCCCTAGTGGTGAGCCCCAGCGCCTCGACCCGGGCCTCGACCTCGGCGACCTTCGCGTCCGGCACCCCGGAGAAGATGAAGTTCTGCCAGACGGTCAGGCGGATCTGGCCGTCGCCACACTCGGCGGCGATCTTGGCCAGCGCCCGCACCTGATCGCTCGTCATCTTGCCGACCGGCAGGACCACGCCGATCCAGTTGAGGCCGGGCTGCTTCTGGGCGTGGACGCCGACATGGGCGAACCGATCGGTGGGCTTGCGCGGCGCCACGTGCTCCGGCGCGACCCGGTCGAGCTTGCGGCCGAGCTTCTCCTCGACGGCGGCGAGGTACTTGTCGAAGCCCCAGGCGTCGAGGACGTACTTCATCCGGCTCTTGTTGCGGTTGGTCCGGTCGCCGTTCTCGATGAACACCCGGATGATCGCGTCGGCGACCGCGT
>Ga0316228_1000664_pt1 | contig 43068 bp, 45 predicted proteins | sample TBH18021metaG_FD_206005 | JGI IMG/M metagenome (GOLD analysis project Ga0316228, IMG submission 206005) | Freshwater microbial communities from Trout Bog Lake, Wisconsin, USA - TBH18021 | ecosystem: Environmental > Aquatic > Freshwater > Lake > Hypolimnion/Profundal zone | place: USA: Wisconsin... | reverse complement strand
ATTTCCGCATCAACGAGCGCGACACCGGCCAGTTCGAGCGCACGCTGATCATCGCCGACAAGGGCTCCTACGTCTCGTATCTCGAGGGCTGCACCGCCCCGAAGCGCGACGACAACCAGCTCCACGCCGCCGTGGTCGAGCTCGTCGCCCTCGATGATGCCGAGATCAAGTACTCGACCGTTCAGAACTGGTACCCAGGCGACAACGAGGGCAAGGGTGGCATTTACAACTTCGTGACCAAGCGCGGCGATTGCCGCGGCGCCCGCTCGAAGATCTCGTGGACGCAGGTCGAGACCGGCTCGGCGATCACTTGGAAGTACCCGTCCTGCATCCTGCGCGGCGACGATTCCCGCGGCGAGTTCTACTCGATCGCGGTGTCGAACGGCATGCAGCAGGTCGATTCCGGCACCAAGATGATCCATCTCGGCAAGAACACGACGAGCCGGATCATCTCGAAGGGCATCTCGGCGGGTCGCTCGCAGAACACCTACCGGGGCCTCGTCTCGGCCCACAGGAAGGCCTCGAATGCCCGGAACTTCACCAACTGCGACTCCCTGCTGATCGGCGACCAGTGCGGCGCGCACACCGTGCCCTACATCGAGTCGAAGAACGCCTCGGCGGTGTTCGAGCACGAGGCGACCACCTCGAAGATCTCCGAGGAGCAGAAGTTCTACTGCCAGCAGCGCGGCCTCTCCGAGGAGGAGGCGACCGCGCTCATCGTCAACGGCTTCGTCCGGGACGTGCTGCAGCAGCTGCCCATGGAGTTCGCCGTCGAGGCCCAGAAGCTGATCTCGATCAGCCTGGAAGGCTCGGTGGGCTAAGGGCCCTCAACGGGTGTGTGCATCCTCCCTCCCCCTTGCGGGGAGGGGCAGGGGTGGGGGTGGTGCCGGATAAAGTGCGGCGTTGCCTTCTGCTCCACCCCCACCTCCAACTCCTCCCCGCAAGGGGGAGGAGAGCGCGTCGCACTTCGTCACGCCAGGGTGCGTGAGCAGCGAGGCCTCGGGGCAGGGGACAATCAGCGAATTCGAACAGGACGACCAAGACATGCTGGAAATCAAGAACCTCGTCGTGCAGATCGAGGACAACCGCATCCTGAACGGCCTGAACCTGACCGTGAACGACGGCGAGGTCGCGGCGATCATGGGCCCGAACGGCTCGGGCAAGTCGACCCTCTCCTACGTCATCGCCGGCAAGGAGGATTACGAGGTTCTCGACGGCGAGATCCTGCTCGACGGGCAGAACGTGCTGGAGATGGCCGCCGACGAGCGCGCCGCGGCCGGCATCTTCCTGGCCTTCCAGTACCCGCTGGAGATTCCGGGCGTCGGCACCATGACCTTCCTCAAGGCCTGCCTGAACGCGCAGCGCAAGGCGCGCGGCGAGGCCGAGCTGTCGACCCCCGATTTCATCCGGGCGGTGAACGGCGCGGCCGACAAGCTCGAGATCAACAAGGAGATGCTCAAGCGCGCCCTCAACGTCGGGTTCTCCGGCGGCGAGAAGAAGCGCATGGAGATCCTCCAGATGGCGCTGCTGCAGCCGAAGTTCTGCGTGCTCGACGAGACCGATTCCGGCCTCGACATCGACGCCCTGCGCATCGTCTCCGAGGGCGTGAATGCGCTCCGCGACCAGGGCCGCTCGTTCCTCGTCATCACCCACTACCAGCGGCTGCTCAACCACATCGTGCCCGACACCGTGCACGTCATGTCGAAGGGCCAGATCGTGAAGACCGGCGGCAAGGAGCTCGCCCTCGAGCTCGAGGCCTCCGGCTACGCCGAGTACCGCACCAGCGAGGCCGCCTGAACCATGGCCGACGTCACCAACCTCCGCTCCCCCGCCGAGGCCGGCCTGTCGAAGCTGTTCGAGACCGCCCGCCAGAGCTTCGCCAGCGACGCGACGATCGCGCGCGAGGAGGCGTTCCGCTTCTTCGAGGCGACCGGCCTGCCGAGCCGCCGGGTCGAGGCGTTCAAGTACACCGACCTGCGCGCCGCGATCACCGAGGCGGCCCCCCCGGCCGAGGCGCCGAGCCTTGAGGCCGCCAAGGCCGCCGTGGCGCAGGCCACCGGCTTTGGCGGGATCGAGGCCGCGCGCCTGACCTTCGTGAACGGCCATCTCGTCCGCGAGCTGTCCGACCTCGACAGCCTGCCGGACGGCGTCCGCGTCGTGCCGCTCAACGAGGCGCTGACCCAGGGCGACGCCGCCCTGAAGCAGCTCGCTCCGGTGCCCCAGGCGCGTGAGAACCCGGTCTACCAGCTGAACACCGCCTTCCTGGCGGACGGCGCAGTCATCGCGGTCGCACCCGGCGCGAAGCCGGACCGGCCGGTCCATCTGCGCTTCGTCGGCTCGGGCGCGGCGCCGTTCTCGACGGCCACCCGCGTGCTCGTGCAGATCGGCGAGGAGGCGGACTTCGCTCTGCTGGAAAGCCATGAAGGTCCGGACGGGCTCACCTGCCAGCCGAACGATGCCCTCGACGTGGTGGTCGGCCCGCGGGCGGCTTTCCGGCATACTCGCCTCAACAAGGAGGGTGACGCCACCATCGCGCTCTCGACCCTGTCGCTGAAGGTCGAGGCCGAGGGTCAGGTCGAGACCGTGAACCTCGTGACCGGGGCGGTGCTGTCGCGCCACCAGATCTACGTGCACGTCGCGGGGGACGACACCAACGTCGTGGTGAACGGGGCGGCGATGCTGCGGAACGGCCAGCTCGCCGATTCGACGCTGCTCGCCGACCATGCCGCGGTTGGCGGCGTCGGCCGCGAGCAGTTCAAGTGGATCATCGACGGCGACGCCACGGGCGTGTTTCAGGGCAAGATCATCGTCCGTCAGGTTGCGCAGAAGACCGACGGCAAGATGAAGTCCGATTGCCTCCTCCTCACAGACGAGGGGCAGATGATGAACAAGCCGGAGCTGGAAATCTTCGCCGACGACGTCGCTTGTGGCCACGGAGCAACCTGCGGCGCGCCGGATCCGGATCTGCTGTTCTACCTGATGGCCCGCGGCTTGCCCCGCCCGGTCGCCGAGAGCCTGCTGGTTCAGGCCTTCGTGGGCGAAGCTGTGGAGTCGGTCACGCACGAGGGGGCCCGCGCGGCGCTCATCGGCGAGATCGAGGCTTGGCTCAGGGCGCGCGGCTGACGACCCTGGCCGACCCGGCTGCAGGGTCGGCCGCTCCTACAACCCGACGCTCATCCGATGGAGCCTGCGCGAGCGGGCCTCGAAGGAGGGATCCAGGGACTGCAACGCCAGCTGGAGGGCTCCTTCGAGGCCTCCACTTCGCTCCGACCCCTCGGGATGAGGGCTGTTTTCGGGATCGGCGAAGTTTTCGGAAGGTCGCGACCATGAACGCACCCGTCCTCACCCCAGCCTACGACGTCGAGGCGATCCGCAGGGATTTCCCGATTTTGGCGCAGCAGGTTTACGGCAAGCCGCTCGTCTATCTCGATAACGCCGCCTCCGCTCAGAAGCCGAGGCAGGTGATCGACGCGATGGTCTCTTGCATGGAGACCGGCTACGCCAACGTCCATCGCGGCCTGCACTACATGGCGAATGCCGCGACCGAAGGATTCGAGGGCGCGCGCGAGACGACCCGCCAGTTCCTCAACGCCGCCTCGACCGACGAGATCATCTTCACCCGCAATGCCACCGAGGCCTACAACCTCGTGGCCTCGTCGATGGGCTGGGCCGGGCTGATCGGCGAAGGGGACGAGATCATCCTCTCGATCATGGAGCACCATTCCAACATCGTGCCCTGGCACTTCCTGCGCGAGCGCCGCGGCGCCGTGATCAAGTGGGCACCGGTGGACGATGAGGGCAACTTTCTGGTCGAGGAATACGAGAAGCTGTTCTCACCTCGGACCAAGATGGTGGCGATCACCCACATGTCGAATGTGCTGGGCACCGTGACGCCGGCCGCCGAGATCGTGCGCATCGCCCACGCCCACGGCGTGCCGGTGCTGCTCGACGGCGCGCAGAGCGCCGTGCACCAGCCGGTCGACGTGCAGGCGCTCGACTGCGACTTCTTCGTCTTCACCGGGCACAAGGTCTACGGCCCCACCGGGATCGGCGTGCTCTATGGCAAGAAGGAGTGGCTGGAGCGCCTGCCGCCCTATCAGGGCGGCGGCGAGATGATCCGGACGGTGAGCGAGGACGCGATCACGTACAACGATCCGCCGCATCGGTTCGAAGCCGGCACACCGGCGATCATCGAGGCGGTGGGTCTCGGAGCCGCGCTCGAATACATGATGAAGGTCGGGCGCGATGCCATTGCGGCGCACGAGGCTAAACTCACGGCCTACGCGCAGGAGCGGCTCGGCGCGATGAACGCGCTGCGGCTGATCGGCACTGCGCCGGGGAAAGGCGGCGTGATCGCCTTCGAGATGAAGGGGGCGCATGCGCACGACATCGCCACCGTGATCGACCGCCAGGGCGTCGCCGTGCGGGCCGGGACGCATTGCGCCATGCCGCTGCTCAAGCGCTTCGGCGTGACCTCGACCTGCCGGGCCTCGTTCGGCCTCTACAACACCACCGCGGAGATCGATGCCCTTGCCGAAGCGCTCGGTCGAGCAGAAATGCTGTTCACCTGATATCTGGTTCGTGGCTGGTCCCGTCCGCACGGGTCCGGGGAGAGTGAAGCGATGACCACCGACGCCACCATTACGGGGGGCATGAACGCCCCCGCCGTCGCCGGCGATTCCGCGATCCCGCCGGCGGAGATGGATCGCCTGACCGACGACATCGTCGCGGCGCTGAAGACGGTCTACGATCCCGAGATTCCGGCCGACATCTACGAGCTTGGCCTGATCTACAAGGTCGACATCGGCGACGATCGGAACGTCGCGATCGACATGACACTGACCGCTCCCGGCTGCCCGGTGGCAGGCGAGATGCCCGGTTGGGTGGAGAACGCGGTGAGCGCCGTGCCGGGCGTGCAATCCTGCGCGGTAACCATGGTGTTCGATCCGCCCTGGGACCAGAGCCGCATGTCGGACGAGGCCCGCGTCGCCCTCGACATGTGGTAGGGCGGTCCGGACGCTCAGGGGTCCTAAAGACGCCGCCGGGTGCGGCGCAACGACATCTGCCACGCCGGGTCCACTTTGCCGCAACAGAGGCCTGCCTCGCTTCCGTCGCGGCGCGGATGAAGAACGGGATTTCCCTCATATGCGGCGATCTACGTAGCCGTTAATGCCGCGCTAACCATGACCACGCAGATCGGGGGCGGCCGCTGCGAGAGCGGCCATTCCCGCGACATGGTTGGTGGAAACGAATGGCTTCGGGCTATGTGGTCGCGACGTTCCTGGAGGCGGCCGGGTTGGTCGGCCTCGTGATCGCGGTGCTCAAAATGCGGACGGAGCGGCGGGCAAAGGCCGTCGAATTGCGGAGCTTCCTCCGCTCCGGACTGATCCCGGCTGCCGACATCGTCGGAGCGCGCCGGCTCACGGAAGGCGCCTCGCGGGCGGTCGCCGTCCCGTTCACCCCCGGTCGTGGGAGTGGGTCGCCCGCGCATCCATCAGCCGCTCGCTCGGCGCTCGAACGTGCCATTGTGCGCGGCGGCCCCGCTCCGCGAACGATTCCCACCAACGCAATCAGCGCAGGATGATGTCGAGGCCGCTGCCGAAGAGAACCACGACGCTGAGCGTCAGCATGAACTTCAGGTCCTCGAGATGGGCGCTCATGATCGATCCTCGTTGTTCGGCGAATTGGCTGCCGCTCGGATGACCGATCATCACCAAATGAGCGGGATTTTCGCGAGTCCTTTCAGGATCCGTTAAGGATTTACCGACCGTTTCCGTTTACTAACGTTACCAATGCGTTAAGGTAGGATCCCCGGGCAGCGGCTCATTCTGGTCCGAAGATGCGCCACGACGCGCTCCTTCCGGGACGCGCGAAGGATCGAGCCATGTCTACACCCGCGCGCAAGCCAGTCCGGCGGGCGGTCGACTGGATGTTCCGCGACCGAACCACCGGAGCGATCACGGTCGCGCAATGGCCGAACCTGCCGCTCTGGCTGTTCGCGGGCTTCAGCCTAGCCGGTTGGTTGGCACAGGACCGGGGAGAACTCGCCTCCTGGCTAACGCTCGGGGCCGATATAGCGTTGGCGTGGTGGGCGGCCGATGAACTTCTGCGCGGGGTGAATCCCTGGCGCCGGATCCTCGGCGCCGTGACGCTCGTCGGTCTGGCTACGCTGATCACGCTTCGGAGAGCGGCCTAGCGCGGGCAGGGCGAAGCCGAAGATTGTATTGCCGAAGCACATCTCTGCGCGGCCGTAACCTGGCTCAGATGAAACACGTACACCTGTCAGCAAATGACGCTGTTTCGCGGCTGCCGACGCGTCGTTCGTCAAGCGCCTTGCCGAAGGCGGGATCATAACGGCAGGTTGCACCTGCCGAGAAAGTGTGAATGGTCGAGCCACGCGCTTCGCGAACGGCGCATGTTGGACATCCCGCGCGTTTTGGCTCGGCTGACGAATTGGTTTCGATGAGATCATGGCGGACGCGGGGGGATTCGATCTCGACGGCAGAGCGAAACCTGCTGATGAGCGGGAAGTGCTGCTTCGCCAGATTGCCGACGCGCTGAGGATGCCGGTCTCGACCTTCCGGAGACCGGCAGGGTCTTCGAGGGGGCGCGGTCCGAGCGCGGGGGAATGTGTCGCTCTGCTCACGGCCTTCTCGCGCATCGAAGACGCGGATCTTCGAAAGGAATGCGTGGCGCTGGTGGAGCGCTACAGTCGCACGTAAGCGGCGGGCGTGCCCGTGGTGCGGTGGCACACACGGGATCCGTCAGCGCCGTGAATACAGCATGCTATAGGGGCGCCCGTTGTCGGAGCCGGTCCGCACGGTCGGCTACCGCGCACGGCGGCGGTCTCACGGCTGCCGGCACCGTGCATGCCCAGCTCGCTCCAGGCCCCGATGCCGATCATCTCCATCTCGAAGCTGTCGAAAACCTACACGTCCGGCTTCACCGCCCTGCGGGACATCGACCTCGCCGTTGAGCGTGGAGAGATCTTCGCGCTGCTCGGTCCGAACGGGGCGGGAAAATCGACGCTGATCAACATCGTCTGCGGCATCGTCACGGCGAGTTCGGGGACCGTTCTGGTCGACGGCCACGATATCGGGGCGGATTATCGTGCCGCGCGCCGGGTGATCGGCCTCGTCCCGCAGGAACTCACCACCGACGCCTTCGAGACGGTGCTGAACACCGTGAACTTCTCCCGCGGGCTGTTCGGGCTGAAGCCCGATGCCGGGCATATCGAGCGGATCTTGCGGGCACTCTCCCTCTGGGACAAGCGCGACAGCCGGCTGATGACCCTGTCGGGCGGCATGAAGCGCCGGGTGCTGATCGCCAAGGCCCTGTCGCACGAGCCCCGGGTTCTGTTCCTCGACGAGCCCACGGCGGGCGTCGATGTGGAGCTGCGCCAGGACATGTGGCGCCTCGTCCGCGACCTGCGCCAGCAGGGCGTCACCGTCATCCTCACCACGCACTACATCGAGGAGGCCGAGGAGATGGCCGACCGCATCGGGGTGATCCGCCGGGGCGAGATCATCCTGGTGGAGGAGAAGGCCGCGCTGATGCGCAAGCTCGGTCGCAAGCAGCTGATTCTGCATCTTCAGCAGCCGCTCGCGGCGGTGCCGCCGGACCTCGCCGACTACGAGCTGGCGCTGGCCGGGGAGGGACGCGAACTGGTCTACACCTACGACACCCGCGCCGAGCGCACCGGCATCACCGGCCTGCTCACGGGGCTGTCCGCCGCAGGGATCCGCTTCAACGACCTCCACACCGAGCAGAGTTCGCTGGAGGACATCTTCGTGGGCCTCGTACGCGAGGAGAGGGTACAGGCATGAGCGCGGCGTTCACGATGAACTGGCCGGCGGTCCGGTCTATCTATCGGTTCGAGATGGGCCGCTTCTGGCGCACGGCCGGACAGAGCATCCTGGCTCCCGTCATCTCGACCACCCTGTACTTCGTAGTCTTCGGCGCGGCGATCGGCTCCCGGGTCTCGGCGGTTGACGGCGTGCCCTACGGGCTGTTCATCGTGCCGGGCCTGATCATGCTCTCACTTCTGACGCAGAGCATCTCGAACGCCTCGTTCGGCATCTACTTCCCGCGCTTCGCCGGCACGATCTACGAGATCCTGTCGGCGCCGATCTCGCCACTGGAGGTCGTGCTGGGCTTCGTCGGCGCGGCGGCCTCAAAATCGATCCTGATCGGGCTGATCATCCTGGCGACCTCGGCCCTGTTCGTGCCGCTGCGGATCGACCACCCGTTCTGGATGATCGGCTTCCTGCTGCTCACGGCGGTGACGTTCAGCCTGTTCGGCTTCGTCATCGGCCTCTGGGCCGACGGCTTCGAGAAGCTGCAGCTCGTGCCGCTCCTCATTGTGACGCCACTGACCTTCCTGGGCGGCAGCTTCTACGCCATCGGCATGCTGCCGCCGTTCTGGCACGCGGTCAGCCTGCTCAACCCGGTCGTGTACCTGATCAGCGGCTTCCGCTGGGCGTTCTTCGGCAAGGCGGATGTGAACATCGCGGTCAGCCTCGGCATGACCGCGCTGTTCCTGGTGATCTGCCTCGGCCTCGTGACCTACATCTTCCGGACCGGATACCGGCTGAAGAGCTGACGCCTCAGGGCTGCGCGGCCAGGAAGGACAGCACCCCGTCCCGATGCGGCTTGGCGCCGACCGCGGTGGAGTGGTCCTTGCCCTCGATCTCAAGCGCCCGCGCATCCGGGATCAGTGCGGCCAATCCCGGGCCGGAGCCAGCCACCGTATCGAGCGTCCCGACCGAGACCAGCACCGGCACCTCGATCTGCGCGAGTTCGGCGCGGCTCAGCGTCTGGCGCGAGCCGCGCATGCAGGCGGCCAGCGCCCGCAGGTCGCTCCGGGTCTGCTCGGCGAAGGTACGGAAGGCCGCGGCCGTTGGGTTGGGCGCCGGCGTTCCGGCGGGCGCCTCCAGCGCCTCGGCAATGCCCGAGGGCAGGCCCTTGCCCTCGACGAGATGCATCCCGAGGCCGCCGATCAGGGCCGAGCGCACCCGGTTCGCGTGGTCCAGGGCGATATGGGCGGTGATCCGCCCACCCATGGAGTAGCCCATGACGTGGGCGCGCGCGATGCCGAGATGGTCGAGCAGCCTGATCGCGTCACCGGCCATCGCCTCGGAGCTGTAGGCGGCCGGGTCGTAGAGCTTCTCGCTCTCGCCGTGGCCGCGATTGTCCAGCGCGATGGCGCGGTAGCCGGCCTGGGTCAGAGCCCGTACCCACTGGGTGTTGACCCAGTTGACCGCGTGGTTCGACGCAAAGCCGTGGATCAGCAGGATCGGCTTGCCGGCCCCATCGGCGGGCGGGACGTCGATATAGGCGATCCGCACGCCGTCGGAATTGAAGGACTCCATGCCGCACAACCTGTGTTCATCAAGCTCGGCCACGGCTTAGACCACCCGGGCGCGCGGGAGCAACGCGGATCGATCCGCTTGCGGGTCGGGGCGCCGACTGGCAAACCGCCCCGGTCATGACGGACACGCAGCCCTACGGCACCTATGAACCGTCCGGTCTCGTGGCGGCGATCACACGCCGCACGAACCGGATCCCGGCCGAGTCTTGGTACGGACGGCGCCTCGCGCTGTTCCTGCGCCGGATCGCCATCGCACGGCTCGGGGGCAAACCCCTCGACGTAACCCGTTACGGTGCGCGGATGCGGCTGCACCCCTACAACAACAACTGCGAGAAGAAGGTGCTCTTCACACCGCAGTTCTTCGATCCGGAGGAGCGAGCGCTCCTTGAGAAGCGTCTGCCGAAGGACTGCGTCTTCCTCGACATCGGCGCCAATGTCGGCGCTTATGCCCTGTGCGTGGCTGCCTTTTCCGGACCGGGCGCGCGGATCGTCGCGGTCGAGCCGCAGCCCGACGTGTTCGACCGCCTGACCTACAACATCGCCCAGAACCCGTTCCACACCGTCAAGGCGGTCGCCTGCGCGATCGCCGACAAGGCCGGCGAGTTGACCCTGTTCATCGATCCGCGCAACCGCGGCGAGTCGAGCCTGCGCATCGTCGGCACCAATGAGGGGGCGCGGATCACCGTGCCGGCGGTGACGCTCCTCGAACTCCTGCGCAGCGAGGGCCTCAGCCGGGTCGATGCCATCAAGCTCGACGTCGAGGGCGCCGAGGACCTGATCCTGGAGCCCTTCCTCCGCGAGGCGCCGGAGGCGCTTCTGCCGCGGATCCTGCTGGTCGAGAACGGCACCGGCCAATGGCAGCTCGACCTGCCGCAGCATCTGGCGCGCTGCGGCTATCGCGAGATCGCGCGCTCCCGGCTGAACCTGATGTTCGAGCGCGGCGCCGTCAGGGCGGCGTGACCACCGGAATCTCCTCGGCGATGGTGACGCCCGCCGGCCCGACGGCGCATCGGTAGGCATGGACCGCCACACCCGCCGCCCGCGCGTCCCGAAAGGCGCGGTCGAAGGCGGGGTCGATGTCCCGGGCGACATCGAAGGCCTCGGCTTGCATCTGCACGACGATGACCACGAGCGCGCGGCCGCCCTCGGCTACGACCTGGGCGAGATCGCGCATGTGCCGGGCGCTGCGGGCGGCCTTGCAGTCGGGAAATTCCGCGAGGCCCGCCCGCCGCATCAGGTGGCAGTTCTTGACCTCGACATGGCAGGGCCCGGCCTCCGTGCCGCTCGCCAGGAAATCGACACGGCTCGCCTCGGCGTAGCGCACCTCCGGCTTCAGCGCATCGTACCCGACAAGCGGCGCGATCGCGCCGGCCTCGAAGGCCTCCGCCACGAGCGCGTTCGGCCGCATCGTGTTGATGCCGACCCACTGCGCCCCACCGGGCACATCGGCCTCCACCAGCTCCCAGGTGAGCGGCAGCTTCCGGGCCGGGTTGGTCGAGCGGGACAGCAGAACGCGGGCGCCTTGCGTGTTCAGCCCGAGCATGGCTCCGGGATTGGGGCAGTGGACGGTGACGCGACCGTCATCGGTGTCGATGTCGGCGAGGAAGCGCTTGTAACGCTGCACGAGCCGACCCGTCAGGAGCGGCGCGGCGAACTGCATGGGATCCTCGGGGTTCACATAGTCGCGGGCTGCGGCCGCGCTATCTGCCTGCAGGATCCGCCCGACGCCAGAGTTCCATGAATCAGCCTGCCGAATTCGTGACCGCCGCGATCCTCGTCATCGGCGATGAGATCCTGACGGGTCGTACCAAGGACAAGAATATCGGCACGATCGCCGACTTCCTCACCGCCGCCGGGATCGACCTGCGCGAGGTCCGGATCGTGCCCGACGAAGCCGCCATGATCGTCGAGGCGGTCAACGCGCTGCGCGCCCGCTACACCTACCTCTTCACCACGGGCGGCATCGGACCGACCCACGACGACATCACCGCCGATTGCGTGGCCGAGGCCTTCGGGGTCGGCATCGACGTCGACGAGCGGGCCCGCGCGATGCTGCTGGAGCGGCACAAGCCCGAGGATCTCAACGAGGCCCGCCTGCGCATGGCGCGGATCCCATTCGGGGCCGACCTGATCGCCAATCCGGTGTCCAAGGCGCCGGGCTTCCGGATCGGCAATGTCCACGTGATGGCCGGCGTGCCGAGCATCATGCAGGCAATGCTGGATTCGATCGCCCCGACGCTGAAGGGCGGCGCGGCGATGCTCTCCGAGACGATCGAGGCAGCCGGACTGCCGGAGGGCACCTACGCGGGCGGCCTCGGCGAAATCGCGAAGGCGCGGCCCTTCGTCTCGATCGGCTCCTATCCGGCGATCACCCCGGAGGGGTTCCGCAACCGGATCGTCGTGCGCAGCCGGGATCCCGGCGCGCTCGCCGAGGCGCGCAACGCCGTTGAGGCGCTGCTGGCGCGGCTCTCGGCCTGACTTGTCACTGTCCAAACGATCGGGTTGCGTAGCGGGGCTGGTGGATGGTGCGGGACAAGGACAAGCGGGCTGATCCGGAGGCACGCCGCGACGAACTGCGCAAGGAAGTCTCGGAGATCGGTCGGCCCGACGCCTACGTTCTGCATGAGGTCATCCGGCTTGAAGGCGACGAAGAACTCCGCCGTCACGGCCTCGCGCTGTTCCTCTCGGCCTTCGCGGCAGGCCTCAGCATCGCCCTGTCGCTGATCGTCCCAGGCGTATTGCGGAGCCACCTGCCCGAGACCGACTGGGCCAAGATCGTCAGCTCGATGGGCTACGCGGTCGGGTTCCTGGTCGTCGTCCTCGGCCGCCAGCAGCTGTTCACCGAGAACACGATCACGCCGATCCTGCCGCTGCTGCACGACCGCTCGGTCAAGACGGCGCTCCGGGTCATTCGGCTGTGGATGATCGTGCTGATGGGAAACATCCTGGGAACGCTGGCGATCGCTACCCTGCTGGCCCATTCCGGCGCCTTCGAGGCGCCGGTCCTCAAGGCCTTCGCGGAGATCAGCCACGACGCGATCGCGCACGGCTTCTGGGCGACGTTCATCAAGGCGGTCTTCGCCGGATGGATGATCGCCCTGATGGTCTGGTTCCTGCCCGCGACCGCCGGCGCAGCGCCCTTCGTGATCCTTCTGATGACGTGGCTGGTGGCGCTCTGCAGCCTCGCCCACATCGTCGCCGGATCTGTCGAGGCCTTCTACCTGGTCGTCACGGGGGCCGCCTCGATGGGCGATTACGGGTTAACGTTCTTTCTCCCGACATTGCTCGGCAACACCTTCGGCGGCGTGGCCCTGGTGGCAGTTCTCAATTACGGGCAGGTCGCCCCGGAGGTTGAGGAGACGAAGGCGGTGGAAGGCGAGCGGCCGGATTGAGACCGTCGCATGTGGATGGATTTCGCCCGGTCGGCACGTGCGCCGCGAAGTCGCCCGCGCCGGTGCAACATCGATCAACGACGCGCAGCCGGATTGCCACACGCCGCTCGCCTGGCGCCTCCCAGTAGACAGGCTCAATCCAGCCGCACAGGTGGGCTGATCAGGTGGTCGAGGTCGTCGAGCACCCAGGTCATCGCCCCGCGCAGCGGACCGTACAGACCGATCTGGTGCTGCCGGTACAGCAGATCGTGCGTGAGCCGTGCGGAAAGCCCATTCAGGCGCCCCCCGCCGAACGTATAGCGGCCGAGGGTGCCCCAACCGTTGAAGTCGGCCAGCGAGACGATGGCGCCCTTCTCGACATAACGGAACGGCGGGAGCTGCGTCGCAGGGGTCTCGCCGCAGGACAATGCCCGGCCGAGATGCCGAGACAGGTGCTGAGCCTCCTGTCGGGCCGCCTGCGCCGTTGCCGGTACGGGCTGGCCGGTTCGCGGATCGGTGAGACTGGCGCAGTCGCCCAGGGCGATGATAGCGGGGTCGCGAGTGGTGCGCAGGTCGGCACCGACGACGAGTTGCCCGGTCCGCGAGCGCTCCAGGCCGTCGAGGCCAGCGAGCACATCCGGCGCCTTCACGCCGGCCGCCCAGACCTTCAACTCAGCCGAGATGCGGGTGCCATCCTTCAGGACGAAGCCGGCCGCATCCGCCGCCGTCACCATCGCGCCCGTTCGGACCTCGACCGCGAGATCCGACAGGGCGCGGGCGGCGGCCCGGGAGACCTTCTCCGGAAAGGCCGGCAGCAGGCGCGGACCACTCTCGATCAGCGTCAGGCGCAGGCGCCCCGGCAGGTCCGGCGAGCCATAGGCCGCGAGCATGTTGATGGCATGTTTCAGCTCGGCGGCCAGCTCGACACCGGTGGCTCCGCCGCCAACGATGGCGATCTCCAGCAGGCCGCCGCCGTCGAGCCGCGCCAGCAGCTGGCAGCGGAGTCGTTCGTGAAAGTGCTCGGCCTCGGTCAGGTCGTCGATAGTCAAGCAATGCTTGGCGACCCCTGGCGTGCCGAAATCATTGGCGCGGCTGCCGATGGCGAGCACGAGCAGATCGTAGGCACGTTCCACCTCCGGACGCCCTTCCGCGGCCTCGACGGCGAGCCGGACGCGTCTGGCCTGCCGGTCGATGCCAATGAGGGCGCCGGGCTGGAAGCGGAAGCCGTTGCGGCACGCCTGGGCGAAGAAATTCACCTTCTGCCGGTCGGCCCGAGCGGTGCCGGCCGCGAAGGTGTGGAGCATCGGCTTCCAGATATGCGACAGACTGCGATCGGCCAGGATCACGTCCGCCGAACCGCCCCGTCCGAGGCTGGTGGCCAGTTCGATGCCCGCGACGCCGCCGCCGACAATCACGATCCGTGCCTTGCCTGCCATAACGTCACCGCATCCCCACGCGTCGCAAACACCCGTCAGGGCCATGACGTTCGCCGCGGAAAAGGCGGGGCCACTTCGCCATTGCGGCACAGGCGAGCGATCCTGGCCGTCGCGACAGGGATGAACATGGCGCCGACAGGGTTGCTGTGCTGCGCACGACGACGAGCGCCACCCGCCATGAAAAAAGCCGCCCGGAGGCGGCTTTCTCGAACGTTGCGATCTTGCTTGCAGATCAGGACCGCATGCGGGTCCGGACTTCCCCGAGGCTCGCGCGGATCAGACCCTGCGCGGCATCACCCTGCATCCGCTCGCGCAGGATCGTCTCCGAGACCTTCACGGCCGCCTCCGCGGCGGCGGCACGGACCTGGGCCTCGGCCTGGGCCTCGGCCTGGGCGATCTTGGTCTCGGCAGCCTTGGTACGGCGGGCTAGGAAGTCGTCAAGCTTGCGATGACCCTCCTCGGCGGCGCGTTGGGCCTCCTCGCGGGCGCTGGCGACAATCGACGCGGCCTCCTTCTCGGCCTCGGCACGGCGGCGCTTGTAGTCTGCGAGCACGGCGGCGGCCTCCTCGCGCAGGCGCTTGGCTTCGTCGAGTTCGTGGCGGACGCGGTTGGCACGGCCATCCAGGCCCTTGGTCATTGTCGAGAAGGCGCCTGCCTTCCAGGCGATGCCCATGAAGATGACGAACGCGACGGCGACCCAGAATTCGGCTTCGAGCAGCATCGTGGGATCCCGTCTAGTGAGCGGTGGCGTCGAGGGCGCGGTCGAGGCTCGCCCGGTCCGGAGCGTGTCCGGTCAGGCGCTCGACGATCGCCGACGCGGCCTCGCCTGCGATAGAGCGGACGTTGCCCATGGCGGCCTCGGTCCGCGTGCGGATGGTCGCCTCGGAAGCTGCGAGCTTGGCGTTCAGCTCCTCCTCCAGCGCCTTGCGCTTGGTCTCGGCTTCGGCAGCCAGGGCGTTCCGGGTGGTCTGCGCGATGTCGCGCGCCTTGCCCTGGGCGTCCCGGAGAGCGGTCTCGAAGGCCACACCGGCGGCGTCGGCCTCGGCCTTCATCGCTTGAGCCTGATCCAGATCGGCACGCAGGCGCTCGGCGCGGGCGTGCAGGATCGACTGGATCCGCGGCAGCGCGATCTTGTCCATCAGGTAGTAGAGGAGTCCGAAGGCCAGGGCGAGCCAGATCAGCTGCGCCAGGAAGCCTGAGGTCTCGAAGGGCGGGAAGGCACCCGAATGCGCTTCCGTATGCTCGGCATGGCCCGGCACGACCTGCGTGTCGGCGCCAGGAGGCGGCGTGGTGAGGGGATTGGGCTGCGCCATGAGACCGCTACACTGACACCGTTCGCTGAAGCCACCGCTGATGCGGTGACGGACGAAGGCGGACGCTCCGAGGGAGCGCCCACCCGTTCATCGGGCGATTGCCCGTGGAGACCGCGGGCTCCGCGGCCTCCGGCGCCGATCAGACGGCGAAGAGCAGCAGCAGCGCGATCAGCAGCGAGAAGATGCCGAGCGCCTCGGTGAGGGCGAAGCCCAGGAGAAGGGTGGCGCGCTGGCCGTCGGCCGCAGACGGGTTGCGAAGGGCGCCGGCGAGGAACTGACCGAACAGGTTGCCGAGGCCGATGCCCGCACCCGCCATGCCGAGGCAAGCGAGGCCGGCGCCGATGTACTTCGCAGCGACGGGATCCATGGTAACTCCTGAGGTCTCTTCAGATCGAAACGTGCAGTGACGTTTGCGGCGGGTGGAGCCGGCCAGGTCTGATGACTAGTGGCCGGGGTGAAGGGCGTCGTTGAGGTAGATCGCCGTCAGCGTCGCGAAGACGTAGGCCTGAAGCGCCGCAACGAGGAACTCGAGAGCGGTCAGCGCGATCGTCAGGAACAGCGGGAGCGGCGATAGCACGCTCCAGGCGCCCGCGAGAAGAAGCTGGACCACGAAGAAGGCAAAGATCTTCATCGCGATGTGGCCGGCCAGCATGTTGGCGAACAGACGGACGGACAGGCTGATCGGGCGCGAGATGAACGAGATCACCTCGATCGGCACCAGAATCGCGAGCAGCGGCTTCGGCACGCCCGAGGGCACGAACAGGCCGAAGAAGTGCGTGCCGTGCTTCATCACGCCGAAGATCACCACGGTGGAGATCACCAGCGCGGCGAGGCCGAAGGTAATGATCAGGTGGCTGGTCACCGCGAAGGCGTAGGGGATCATCCCGAACAGGTTCAGGATGAGCACGAACATGAACAGCGAGAACACGAGCGGCATGAACCGCTTGCCGCCATCGCCCGTCGCCTGGTGCACGGTGTCGGCGATGAATTCGTAGAAGATCTCGGCCAGCGACTGCATGCGGCCCGGAACGATCGAGCGGGACGCAGTCGCCACGATGGTGATGAGTGCGATCACGCCGACGGCGGCGAACATGTAGAGGGCCGACTGCGTGAACGCGAGTTGCTGGTGGCCGATATGGCCCAGCGAAACGAGCGGCTTCAGCTCGAACTGATGGATCGGGTCGATCGTGACCGCCATTCCCGCTTCCGCCCTTCTTGTCCGGCGCGCCGACGGGTGTCGGCCGCCCCACATTCCCTACTGACCGGCGCGCCTTATGGCTCCTGCCGATCGCGCCGTCCCGGGCGCGCGCCGGTGAAACCCGACACCCGCATCACGTTGTAGACCCCCGCGACGAACCCCAGCATCAGCAGGATGATCAGGCCCCAGGGCTTCGTCCCGAAGACATGATCGACGATCCAGCCGAGTATGCCCCCCGCGATCACGCCCGCGACGAACTCCGTGGAGATCGTCATGGCCTGGCCCAGCGAGGATGGCCCACCGTTCCGAGGGCGCGTTGAAGGATCGGGAGCAGCCTGCGGCCGCTTCCGTTCGATCTGCGTCTCGAGACGTCTGAGCCTCGCGGAGAGTTCGCTGTCCGTCGGCGTCTGCTCGGTCCCTTTCCCGTCCCTCGGATCGTCGCCGGTCACGGCTCAAAACTCATCGGGCGGGAGGCTGTGGAACCGGCTGGACACCCCCAGCAAGCGGGGCGCACCATAGTTTCGCCTATCTTGAGTGTCAAGGCGAACCCCATACACCGTAAGTATTTGATTTTGATCTGGTATTCCAACCTGGAGCGACGCGCCGGACCCGCGCTGCGCACGAGCCTCTCGCTCCGCTATCAGGCACCGATGAGCGGCTTGATGACCTTCTCCATGCCCTCGACGGTCATCTCGCCGGTGTAACGCTCGCCGTTGATGAAGAAGGTGGGAGTAGAATCCACCTTGAAGACGTCAAGCCCGCGCTGCTTCACCGCGTTGACTGCGCTGTAGATCTTCTGGTCCTTCAGGCAGGCCTCGAAGGTTTGCTTGTTGTAGCCCGCCTGCCGGAGCATCTGTTCCAGCGCATCCACGGGCTTAGGCGTGAAGGCCCAGGCCGGCTGCTGGTCGAATAGCAGGTCGGTGATCGGATAATACTTGGAATCGCCCTGGCAGCGCGCGAGCATGAAGGCCGCGGTAGCCAGCGGGTCAAGGGGGAATTCGCGCAGGGTGAACCGCACCTTGCCGGTATCGATGTAGCGTTCCTTGAGGGTCGGCCACGTGTTCCGATGGAAGGCCGCACAGTGCGAGCAGGTCATCGAGGCGTATTCGATGATCGTGCACTTGGCGTCCGCCGGGCCGAGCCAGACGTCGCCGAGGGGGCCCGGCTGCAACAGCGCGGCCGTATCGGAATTCTGCGCTCGGGCGGGGGACCCGAGATAAGGCAGGGCGAGGCCGGCGCCGAGGGCGAGGCCGGAGAACTTGAGAGCGTCGCGTCGCGTCGTCATCGGGCAGACTCCGCCGGATTGATCAGTCGTGGCGTCCCGATGCCGGTACTCGGGCGCGACCGTCCTGGCAAGGTGACCGAATCGACCGTTCACCGCTCCGGACGTGTCGCTACCGCGGCGGTGCCGAGGCGATCGAGTGCGGCGCGCAGACCGTCATCGGCGATCCCCGCGACCGCACGCTGGACCTCGACGGCGGCAGCGGGATCGATACGGGCGGGGGACGGCACTCGCCCGCCGCGCCCGATCCGGTCCTGCTGCAGCACGATCCGGGAGACGCAAGCCCAGCCGTAATGGGCGTTGATCCGCTGGATCACGACCGGCGCGAGATGTTGCAACTCGAGAGCGAAGACGCCTTCGACGCGCACCACCAGCGTACCGGATTCAGACATGCCGGATTCGGGTGTGCCGGTTTCTTTCCGGCGACGCTTCGGCCATTCGAGCTTCGAGGGTCGGCAGTAGCGGGCGAGCCGCTCGCCAACGATCTCCGGCCAAGCGGCCAGGATGTCGGTCGAGGCGAAGCCCTGCGCCGCGAAGGCCGGCCCGATGCAGCTCTCGATCAGCTCGGCCAGCGGTTTGACGCGCGCCATGTTGGTTCCGGCCCTGTGGATCCGCGAAGGTTAGCGCAGGATCGTTGACGAAGGGAGCACGCGGCGGCGCTTTCGCCGCCCTATGATCGCCGCGGGGCTCCGGCTATGCAGCGCGACCCCTGTCGACCTGCCCATGCCGCTTCGCACAGCCACGGAATCCAAGCCCGGTCCCGGACCGCGCGCCGACGACCTGCTCGCCTGGTACGACCGGCATCGACGGGTGCTGCCGTGGCGGGCGCTCGCTGGCGAGCGCGCGGATCCCTACCGGGTCTGGCTGTCCGAGGTGATGCTGCAGCAGACGACCATCGCGGCGGTGCGGCCGTATTTCGAGCGTTTCCTGACGCGCTTCCCCGACGTCTTCGCCCTGGCCGAGGCTCCCGAGGATGCGGTGATGTCGGCCTGGGCCGGGCTCGGCTACTATTCCCGCGCCCGCAATCTCCATGCCTGCGCCAAGGCCGTCGCGGCGGCCGGCGGGCACTTCCCCGACACTGCGGAAGGCCTGCGCAAGCTCCCGGGGATCGGCGCCTACACGGCCGGTGCGATCGCCGCGATCGCATTCGACCGGCCGGAGGCCGCCGTCGACGGCAATGTCGAGCGCGTGTTGAGCCGGATCTACGCGGTTGAGACTCCGCTCCCGGGCAGCCGGCCAGAGATCCGACGCCTGACGCAAGCCCTGGTGCCGGAGGACAGGCCGGGCGATTTCGCCCAGGCTCTCATGGATCTCGGCGCCACGATCTGCACGCCCAAGCGCCCCGCCTGCGCGCTCTGCCCGTGGATGCCGCCCTGCCGTGCCCGGTCGCTCGGAACCCAGGAGACCTTCCCGCGCAAGATCAAGGTCGCCAAGGGTGCTCTCCGCCGCGGCGCGGCCTTCGTAGCAATCCGCAGCGGCGACGAGGCGGTGCTGCTGCGGACGCGCCCCCCCGAGGGGCTCCTCGGCAACATGGCCGAGCCGCCGGGCAGCGCCTGGGAGCCGGATTACGACAGCGCTGCCGCCTTGCTGGACGCCCCCCTCGACGCGCGGTGGAAACGGCTCCCGGGGCTCGTCCGCCACGGCTTCACGCATTTTCCATTGGAGCTGACAGTGTTCGTGGCCCGCGTCGCGCTGTCGACGCCGGTGCCAGCCGGCATGCGCTTCACACCGCGCAGCGCTCTCGACGACGAGCCGCTGCCCGGTCTGATGCTGAAGGTCCTGGCCCACGCCTTCGACCCGAAGCCGGAATCCGAGAAGAAGCCGCGCGGGCGCCCCAAGAAAGAGCCGCCGCCGATGCCGCTTCTCGCGGCGATGGAGCCGCCGGTCTCCATGCCGGATCCCGAGCAGCGTCCGCGCGTGCGCGCCGTGCCTAAGCCCCAGCCGAAGCCGCCCCCCCCGCCGCCCGAGACGGACGATCTGCTCGAGGGGGAGGAGGAGCCGCCTGCAGCATCGACCACTCCGCGGCGCCGGAGTCCGGGCCGAAGACGGTGATCACGCAATCGCGCCGTCGTTCCGGGCCCCGCCGCAGGCGAAGGCCCGGAATCCAGAGCCGCCTTCGGCTCAGTCCCTGGCGCGACAAGACGGTTCCGGCGCAGTTGTGGGGTCCGTAACCGGATTCGCAGGCCACAGATGACGGAGCCGGGACGAAATTCGTCGTCTTCGCCTGTCGACGGCTTCGCCGCGGCCGTCGAGTGCTTCGAAGCGAAACGGGCTCAGCCGTTCGCCATGGCCTGGCGGAGACCGGCGCGGAAGGTGTCAATCGCCACCGGCTTGCCGCCGCGCTCGACGTGCCAGAAGGTCCAGCCGTTGCAGGCCGGCAAGCCCTGGACCAGGGCGCCAATCTTGTGGATCGAGCCGATGACGAGGCCGTTATCGAGCTGCCCGTCCGGGCGCACCGTCGCGCGGAAGCGTCGGCGCTCGTCGGTGACGATCTCGCCGGGGCGGATATGGCCCGCCTCGATCACCGACAGGAACGGCACCCGCGGCTCGGCGCGCTTGGTCGGCGCCACCATGAGTGCGGCCTTCGACAGGGTTTCGACGGATGCGATCCGCGCGCGAGCTGCTTCTGCGTAGGTCGTCTCGCGCTCGATGCCGATGAAGCGGCGCCCGAGGCGCTTGGCGACGGCACCGGTCGTACCTGTGCCGAAGAACGGATCGAGCACGACGTCGCCGGGATTGGTTGCCGCAAGCAGCGTCCGAGCCAGCAGGGCCTCGGGCTTCTGGGTCGGATGGACCTTGTGCCCGTCCGCATCCTTCAGCCGCTCCTCCCCGGTGCAGAGGGGGATGAACCAGTCGGAGCGCATCTGGAGGTCCTCATTGCCCCCTTTCAGCGCATCGTAATGGAAGGTGTAGCCCTTCGATTCCGCCGAGCGCGAGGCCCAGATCAGGGTCTCGTGGGCATTGGTGAAGCGCTTGCCGCGGAAATTCGGCATCGGGTTGGCCTTGCGCCAGACGATGTCGTTGAGGATCCAGTAACCGAGATCCTGCAACGCGCTCCCGACCCGGAAGATGTTGTGGTACGAACCAATCACCCAGAGGGTTGCGTTCGGCTTCATCACGCGGCGACAGGCCGCGAGCCAGTCCCGGGTGAAGCCGTCGTAGGCCTCGAAGGTTGCAAACTTGTCCCAGTCGTCATCGACGGCATCGACGCGGCTCTGATCCGGGCGCAGCAGGCCGGCCTCACCGAGCTGGAGGTTGTAAGGCGGGTCGGCGAACACACAGTCGACGCTCGACGCCGGCAAGGCGTTCATGGCGGCGATGCAGTCCCCGACAAGAACCTGGTCGAGGGGCAGAGAACGTTGGGCGGGTACGAGACCCATCCGTGGCGCCGACGCGGGCCGCCCGGCACGCGAGACCTGTTTCCGGGCGACGGCGTCGGCAGCCACGGTACGCGGGGAAGCCATGGCAAACACCGGTTACGCGACTGACCGGCAGACCATGCCTCCAATAGGGTAAAGGTCACGTTGTCGAATTCGGCGGCGACGCGTCCCGTTCTGGGGCTGCAAATTTTGCCGACCGGGCGGCCGGACAATGCTCCGACAGATTAAACAGCTGTTACTCTGGAACGCCGCGTCTCTTGGACGTGGCGATGACACTCCGTCCTTCCGGCTCTTCGCGGCCGCGGCGGCCTGTCTTTTTGAAACGGCAGCGCATGACAATCATCGTCGCAAATGGCCGGCCTGGCGCAACCCGCTTCCACCTCAGCGGGACGCAGGGTTACACGCGGTGCAGGTCTTGAGAAAATGATCCTATCTTGCCGCGCCGCCGGCTGACGTGGACAGTTCTTGGCGAATACACAAAACGACACACCAATGCATCGCCCTCAACAAGAGCGAAAATAAACTGAAATAATTGCTTATGTAATTAGCGTGACCAGCGTAAAATCGGCCAAAATGTGACCGAAACCGCCCGGAAATGCCTGCCATATTCCGGCCGGTTTCTGAAACGACTGGCGCCGTCCCGATAACAACAAAGGGAATGCGTCGCGAATGTCGTTTGGTTTCGGTAAGCTCGTTGTCTCACTTGGAATGCTGTCCACCGTCATCGGAACCAGCCTCCCGGCCGCCGCGCAAAGCGGAGCAGCCTCGTGGTATGGCAGCGGCCATCGCACCGCGAACGGCGAGCGTTTCAACCCCAACGGACTGACCGCCGCCCATCGCAGCCTGCCGTTCGGAACCCGGGTCCGCGTCGAGAACCAGCGGACTGGCCGCGCGGTGGTCGTGCGTATCAACGATCGCGGTCCCTTCGTGCGCGGCCGCATCATCGATCTGTCGCGCGGCTCCGCCCGCGCCCTCGGTATGGGCGGCACCACCTACGTGTCACTGCAGGTCCTGCACTGATCCCTGAGGTGCGGCACACGCGCCGAGCGGCCTCTGCCCCGAGAGGGCGAGGCCGCGATTGAGGCGTTGTCTGCTGGACCCGGACGCACCATCTGCTGCCGGGTTCAGTTCGGATCAGCCACCCATGCCCAAGCCTCTCATCGTCGACATCCCGCACGACCTCGGCCGCGATGAGGCCAAGCGGCGCCTTGAGCACGGCACGGATCAGGCGCGGGCGTTCCTGGCCAAGAGCGGCATCACAGTCGACCAGCTTGCCTGGACGGGTGACCGCCTTGATTTCGGTGTGTCCGCGGTCGCCCAGAAAATCGCCGGCACGATCGATGTGGGCGCGGAGAGCGTTCGCCTCGAGGTGAAACTGCCGTTCCTCCTCGCCCTGTTCGCCGAGAAGATCCAGAAGGTGGCGAGCAAGGAGGGTAACCTGCTGCTGACGAAGAAGTAGCGCTCCGGAACCGGATCGGCCGGACCTTGTTTCCGCCGAAACGGTGCGGACCTGCACCGTCGGTCTCGCGGAGGATGAAGGTGCCCGATTTCACGCTCGCCGATCCGGGTCAGGTGCCAGAGGTGCCGCCGCAGCCGGCGCCGGTGCCGGACCGGCCGTACGATCCGCCGCAAGCGCCGACGCAGCCGCCCGGGCCGGAAATCCCCGGGAATACGCCGGCCGAAGCACCCGGAATCCAGCCGCCCGAGATCCCGGTCAATGATCCCGGCGCGCCCGAGATCAGCCCGCCCACCGGCCCTGCCAATCCGATCGCCTGACCGGGCGCCTGCCGAAGGGGGCGGCGCCGTTTGAACCGGCCGCCCCACGCTGCCATAAGCCGGCCCATGGCCGCTACCCCGCTCCTCACCCTCCAAGACGTCGCACTCACCTTCGGCGGCACGCCGCTGATCACGAACGCGAGCCTCGCCATCGCGCCGGGCGAGCGCACTTGCCTCGTCGGCCGGAATGGGTCGGGGAAGTCGACGCTCATGAAAATCGCCGCGGGTCTGGCGGAGCCCGATAAGGGGCGCCGGTTCCTCCAGCCCGGCACGACGATCCGCTACCTCGCCCAGGAGCCCGATTTCACGGGTTTCGCCACGACCCTGGACTTCGTCGAGGCTGGACTGCCGCCGGGCGAATCGACCCACCGCGCCCGCTACCTGCTGGAGAGCCTCGGCCTCACCGGTGCCGAGGATCCCAGCAAGCTCTCCGGCGGCGAGGGACGCCGCACCGCGCTGGCGCAGGCGCTCGCGCCCGAGCCCGATGTGCTGCTTCTCGACGAGCCCACCAACCATCTCGACCTGCCGGCGATCGAGTGGCTCGAGACGGAATTGAAGGGCACCCGCGCCGCCCTCGTGCTGATCAGCCACGACCGGCGCTTCCTCTCGGCCCTGTCGCGGGCCACGATCTGGCTCGACCGCGGCGAGACCCGCCGGATCGACCAGGGCTTTTCCAGCTTCGAGGCCTGGCGCGACGCCTTCTTCGAGGAGGAGGAGCGGGACCAGCACAAGCTCGACCGAAAGATCGTCGCCGAGGAGCATTGGCTGCGCTACGGGGTCACGGCGCGGCGCAAGCGCAACGTCCGCCGGCTCGGCAACCTGCACGAGCTGCGCCAGAACCGCCGCGAGGTGCGGCGCCCGGTGGGCAGCGTCAGCATGCAGGCCTCCGACGCCGAATCCTCAGGGAGCCTCGTCGTTGAGGCCCGCGACATCGCGAAGAGCTATGGCGAGCGGAAGATCGTCGACGGCCTGTCCCTGCGGGTGATGCGCGGCGACCGACTCGGCATCGTCGGGGCGAACGGCGCGGGCAAGAGTACGCTGATCAACCTGCTGATGGGCCGGCTCGCGCCGGATGCCGGGCAGGTGGTGCTCGGCACCAACCTGCTGCCGGTGGTGCTCGATCAGGCCCGCGCCGTGCTGGAGCCCGGGATGACCGTCACCGACGTGCTGACCGGCGGGCGCGGCGACAGCGTCACGGTGAACGGCCAGAGCCGCCACGTGATCGGCTACCTCAAGGACTTCCTGTTCACGCCCGAGCAGGCGCGCACGCCGGTCTCGGTCCTGTCCGGCGGCGAGCGCAACCGGCTGCTGATCGCCCGGGCCCTGGCCCAGCCGGCCAACCTCCTCGTCCTCGACGAGCCCACCAACGACCTCGACCTCGAGACTCTCGACCTGCTCCAGGAGATGCTGGGCGACTACCAGGGCACGCTGATCCTGGTGAGCCACGACCGCGACTTCCTCGACCGCGTGGCCGGCAGCGTGCTGGTCTCGGAGGGCGCCGGCCGCTGGGTTGAGTATGCCGGCGGCTACAGCGACATGCTGGTCCAGCGCGGCCAGGGCGTCGAGGCGCGAACCGCCGCTCAGAAGACGAAGGAGCCGCGCGAGCGCACCGCTGCGACGGCCGCCCAGCCGTCGGGCAAGCCCAAGCTCGGCTTCAAGGACCAGCACGAGTTGAAGACACTGCCGGCCCGCATCGAGAAGCTGGAGGCGGCGATCGCCCAGCTCCGGACGGTCCTCGCTGACCCCGAGCTCTATGCCCGCGACCCGGCCCGGTTCGACAAGGCCTCGACCATGCTGGCCCAGGCTGAGACCGAGCTGTCGCAGGCGGAGGACCGCTGGCTGGAGCTGGAGATGCTTCAGGCCGGCTGAACACCGCGATGCGAAGCCGTGTGACGTACCCGACCGGAGACCGCATGACCGCCTATCAGACCCTCGAACAGCGCTTCGCCCGGCTCGCCGCCCTCGAGGGCGCGGCCGGGATCCTCGGCTGGGACGCGCAGACCCTGATGCCGGACGGCGCCGCCGAGGCCCGCGGGGACCAGCTCGCGATCCTGCGCGGGCTCGCCCACGGGATGCTCACAGCCCCCGAGGCCGCCGACGAGCTGGCGGCGGCCGAGCAGCGCGGGGGCCTGGAACCCTGGGCCGCCGCCAACCTGCGGGAGATGCGCCGCGCCCAGGCCCACGCCACCGCGGTCCCGCGCGACCTCGTCGAGGCCAGCTCCCGCGCCGTATCCCGCTCGGAGATGGTCTGGCGCGAGGCGCGGCGCGACGCCGATTTCGCGCGCCTCGAACCCCACCTCGCCGAGGTGCTGCGGCTCCAGCGGGAGATCGGCCAGGCGAAGGGCGCGGCCCTCGGCCTCGACCCCTACGACGCGCTGCTGGACAGCTACGATCCCGGCATGCGCCGGGCGACGATCGACCCGCTCTTCGCGGACCTGTCTAGCTGGCTGCCAGCCCTGATCGCCAGCGCCCGGGAAATCCAGGCATCCCGGCCGGCGCCGTTCCCGATCGTCGGCCCGTTCGACGTGACGGTGCAGCGCGACCTCGGCCTGAAGCTGATGGAGGCCGTAGGCTTCGACTTCACCCGCGGCCGGCTCGACATCAGCCTGCACCCGTTCTGCGGCGGCGCCACCGACGACGTGCGGATCACCACCCGCTACGACGCGGCCGATTTCGGCCGGGCGCTGATGGGCGTTCTCCACGAGACCGGGCACGCCCTCTACGAGCAGGGCCGGCCGGCGGCGTGGCGGAACCAGCCGGTCGGCGCGGCGCGGGGGATGAGCCTGCACGAGAGCCAGTCGCTCATCGTCGAGATGCAGGCCTGCCGGAGCCAGGAATTCTTCAGCTTCCTGGCGCCGCTCCTGCAGGCAGCGTTCGGGCGATCCGGGCCCGAATGGTCGCCGGAGAATCTGCACGCGCTCAACACCCGGGTCGCGCCGGGCTTCATCCGGGTGGATGCCGACGAGGCGACCTACCCGGCCCACATCCTCCTGCGCTACCGGCTGGAGACCGCGATGATCGCGGGCGACCTCGCGGTGCGCGACCTGCCGGGGGCCTTCAACGACGGCCTGCGCGATCTCCTCGGCCTCACCGTGCCGGACGACCGCGTTGGCTGCCTCCAGGACATCCACTGGCCGAGCGGGGCGTTCGGCTATTTCCCGACCTACACGCTCGGCGCCCTCGCGGCCGCGCAGCTGTTCCGGGCCGCCCGCACAGCCGAGCCGGAGCTGCCGGGTTGCCTGGCGCAGGGCGAATTCGGTCCCCTGCGGGACTGGCTCCGCGCGCACGTCCACGCGGTGGGGAGCCTGCTCGACACCGACGACCTGCTCACCCGCGCCACCGGGACGAAGCTCGGCACGGTCGCGTTCCGGTCACATCTTGAGGCGCGCTACCTCGCGGGTGCGAGCGCCTGAGAGGCGGCGGAGGGGAGGGCTCCCCCCTCCGCTACCACTCCTAGAGCGCCACCACGTCCACGGCCGCGCCGAGCCTGTCGCGGGCGATCTCCGCGACATGGCGGTGATGCGTGAACAGGATCGGCTGCACCCGCGTGCCGATTTCGGCCAGCGCATCCAGACCGTAGCCGGTCCGGGTCTCGTCGAAGGTGGAGAACAGGTCATCGCCGATGAAGGGCGCCGGCTCGGCGCGGCCGGCGTAATCCTCCAGATAGGCCAGCCGAAGGGCGAGATAGAGCTGGTCGCGGGTGCCCTCGCTCATGCCCTCGATCGCCACCGTGCCGCCCCCGGCGCGCTGCCCGGCGAGCTTCGGGGTGTCGGCCTCGTCGTAGATCTGCGCGAGCCCGGAGAATCCGCCGCCGGTGAGGGCGTGGAATAGGGCGCCCGCCCGGGCGACGAGCGGATCCTGTTGTCCCGCGCGATGGCGGGCCACCGCTTGCCCCAGCATCAGTCCGGCGAGCCGCAGCACGGCCCAGGAGCGTGCGGCCTCTTGCAGATCCGCTTCCGCGGCCTTCCGCTCGGCGAGCGCCAGCTCGGCACCAGTACCACCCTCCAGCTCAGCCCGCCGCCGCTCGGCCCGGTCACGGTCGGCGAAGATTACCTGGCCGCGTTCCGCCTGCTCGTCGGCCTCGAGCGCCAGCCGTGCCAGCTCAGCCTCGATGGCTTCCGGGGGCAGGGTCTCGAGACCGGCGCGCAACTCGGCTTCGGGGAGGCCATCGGCCGCACCGGCGAGGCTGCCGCGAAGCCGCAGACGCTCGGCACGGAGTTTCTCCCGCTCGCTCATGCGACTGAACAGGCGATCGATCTCCGAAATCGGCGCTGCGGCAAGGTCCGGCATCGCCTCGGCGACGTGCCGGAGGAGCGACGCCCGGGCCGAGTCGCGATGCTCGGCGGCGCCGCGATGCGCCGCTTCGGCCTCGTCGCGGCGGCGGTCGAGCTCAACACGCCGCGCCTCGCGGGCCTGCGCGGCGACGAGGCGGCCGTGGAGCGTCCGGATCGCACCGGCGGGCGGCGCATCCGCGAGATCGGGCGCCAGCGCCGCGACCAGGGCGGCCGCAGTGACCCGGAACGCCTCCATGTCCCGGCGGATCCCGGCCGACCGGCGCTGCAAGGCGGCCCGCTCCGCCAGCCGGTCCGGCACGTTCCGCCATGCTTCCAACGCACCTTCGGCCTCCTCGGGCGCGGCCTGGCTATCGAGCCCAAGGGGCAGCAGCGCCGCCGCCCATTCGGTCTGCCACGCCGCGCGTCGAGCGGCCGCCTCGGCGAGGGCCGCCTCCAGCCGCCCGGTGGCGGCCTGGGCAGCGCGCAGCAGGCCGCCGGTCTGAAGATTGGCCTCCCAGCGACTCGCCAGGGTGGCGACCCGCGCTTCGAGGCCGTCCAGCGCGGCGGCGATCTCAAGCTCCGGCGCGGCGTCGAGCCCGGCGCGGGCGCGCAGATCGGCCAGCGGCGCCCGGGCGGCCTCAATCCGAGTCCCGAGGCGATCTGCCTCGATCTGCTGCTCGGCGAGCCGCTGCTGGGCTTCGATCAGGCTCTCCACCTCGGCGAGCCAAGCCGCCATCTCGGCCGGCGGCCCGGGCACCAAGCCGGCAGGCCGCCAAGCGTCCCGCCAAGCCGCCTCGCCAGCGGCAATCTCCGCGGCAAGACCTGTGAGGACAGTATCGGCCTGCACGGCCTCGGCCTCCTCGGTAGCAAGCCGCTCCAGGTCGACGGCGTGGGCGGCGACCCGGGCCGCGTCGGAGGCCCGCTCATCGGCGAGGCGATCCGCCTCGATGAGCGCCCGCTCGAAGGCCGCAATCTCGGCGATCCCGGCCGATCGTCCGGCGGCGAGGGCGTCGCGCAGCGACGCGAAGGCGGCGTCTCGGCTCGCCCGCACCGCGTCGAGCCGCTCCCGGGTGGCGATGGGTCGGCCGGCCTCGCGCTCGCGAAGCCGCGCCCGGGTGACGGCGACCTGCCGACGCACCGCGTCACGACGATCGGCGGCCCGCTCGTGCTCGCGCGTCTTGGCATCAAGACGCTGACGGTAACTGGCCACCGTATCGGGAGCGGGCAGAGGCGTGCGAACGAGGACAGCGAGGTCGGCAACCGGCGGCGACAGCCGCTCAGCCTGATTGCGCAGAAGCGCCGCCTCCCGGCGGATCGTGGCATCGAGGGTGTCGCGGGCAGCGATCCATTCGTGCAACCGAACAAGCGGCTTCAGCGCCTCCCGCAGGGGGCTCGGATCCCGAGTGGCATCCGCCGCCTCCACTTCCCGGTTGAGGCGCTCTCGCTCAATGCGAGCGGCGGCGAGGTCGCGGGCGAGCTGGTCCTCGGCGGCCGCGAAGGTCCGGCCCTCACGGATCAGGCGCTCAATCCGGACGCGCACGGCATCCGGGGGCTGCCGGGCTTCGAGCGCAGTGAGATCGGGCAGGCCGATCCGCGCGCGCAGCCGCTCCAGTTCCAGCGCGACCTTGTGGGCGTCACCCTCGATCCGCGGCAAATCGGTGGCGCCCTTCTCGAACTCCTTGGTGCCGCTGAACGCCGCCAGGATCTCGTCCGCGCGGTGAGTCAGCCCCGGTTCGACCGACACCGCCTCGGCCTCGCTTCGGGTTCGTTCGAGCGCGGCTTCAGCCCGCGCTGCCTCGGCTTCCGCGGTGCGGCACGCGTCCAAGGCCGCACCGAGACGAGCGATCCAGGCGGAATCCGCGTCGACGAGGTCGGTTTCGGCAGCGATGCGCTGCTCCAGCGCGTCGATCTCAGCGATCATCGGCCGGACGCGCTTGAGCCGCTCCAGCCGGGCGCGCGCGACCGTGATCGCCTTCTGTTCGGCCCGCAGCGCCTCGAGCTGAGCAGCCGCTGCGGCGATCTCGTCATTCAGCGCACGCCAGTCACCGGCGCGCAGACTCCGCTCGCGGATTGCCCGCCGGGCCAGCTCGTGGCGCTCCAGCGCCTGGTAGAAGGTCCGATGCTTGGCCTGGCGCGGGGCGAAGATGGCGTCGGCTTCTTGATCGAGCGTCGTCTGCAGCTCCGTCAGCCCGCGAAGGCCCGAGCCCGCCGCGAACAGGCTCGCGCCGACCTCGCCCTCCACGTCCACCATCTCCCGACCGCCGGCTCGGAGGCTCGCCGCGTCGAGGCCAAAGGCCCGGCAGAACACCGTCCGGGACAATCCGCCGAGGAACGGCGCCAGGGCATCGTCGGGGAGCGGTGCCTCGGCGGCGTCGATGAGGGTTCGGGTGTTACCCTTTCGACGGCGGAAGGACAGCCGGCGGCCGTCGGCGGCGGCAATCTCCGCACCCAGACGCAACTGCGGCATGTCGTGCAGGAAGGCATAGGGCGTGGTCTTGCCGAAGCCGAACAGCAGGTCGGTGACCGCCGCCAGCGCGGTGCTCTTACCGGCCTCGTTGGCGCCCACTACGACGTGCAGGCGCGCATCCGGCCGGAATTCGACGGTGCGGTCCGTGAAGGCGCCGTAGCGCTCCAGGGCGAGGCGAATCAGGCGCATCGGGGTTCCATGGACGATGGCCTCAGCAGTGCCGGCCGCCGAGGCGCCCGAGCACCAGCGCCTCCGCTTCGGCACAGAGCGCATCGAATTCCGCGTCGAGACCGGCCTCCGCCGCGGCGGTGCCGGGCATCCGGCCGCCGATCTCGGCCAGGGCTGCCTTCGCCCGGGCGCGGAATTCGGGATCGCGGTCGAGATCGGCCAGCAGCGCCGCGGGGTCGATGGCGGTACCGGAGGGCTCCCCTTGTGGGCGCGGGCGGCGGGTCTCGATCTTCAGGCGCTCCAGCCAGATGTCCTCGTGCAACCGGTGCGCAGCCGCCTGGATCTCGGCCGTCACAGACTCACGATCGGCCGCAAGCGCGTCGTGAGCCCGGCTGGTGCCGACGAGGTGGATGCGGACCAGGAGCAGCCGGCGCGCCGCGACGGCAGCGAGCGGCTTCAGGGCCGCCTCGACGGCCTCCACGGCGCCACGGGTATCGGCCGCCGCCGCGAGGTCGATTGCGATCCGCTCGAACCGCGCGCGGTCGAGGGGCAGGCGGCTGACGCCGCTCACCCGCCCGTCGGAGACGTCCACCACGACCGCGCCCTTCTCGCCGCACTCGCGCACGCTCCGGCCCTGGAGATTGCCAGGGAACACGATCCAGGGATCGCGGGACAGCTCCGCGTATTCGTGGATGTGGCCCAGCGCCCAGTACTCGTAGCCCCGGGCCGCGAGGTCGGCGACCGAGCAGGGGGCGTAGGTCTCGTGGGCGGCGTGACCCGTGCAGGAGGTGTGCAGGACCCCGAGGTTGAACCAGCCCGGCACGGCGGCCGGATAGGTGAGCGAGAGGTTCTCCTCCACGGCCCGGCCCTGGAAGCTGCGGCCGTGGATCGCGACGCGGAGCGCGTCGAGACGCAGGGTGCCGGCGCGTGCGGTCGGGAAGACGTGCACGGAAGCCGGCAGCGTGATCGAGCGCGTGATGACGCTCTCGGCATCGTGGTTGCCGCGCACGAGGATCGTCGGGATCCCGGCCCGGTCGAGGCGCGCCACTTGCCGGGCGAAGAACAGGCCGATCGTGGTGTCGACCCAGTCGCCGTCATAGACGTCACCGGCCACCACCACGAAGGCGACCGACCGCTCGATCGCTTGGCTCACCAGATCCTCGAAAGCCTGGCGCCCGGCCGAGGCCAGGCGCCGGGCGAGATCCGCGTCGCGCGCGGCGAGGCCGGAGAGCGGGCTGCCGAGATGCAGGTCGGCCGCGTGGATGAAGCTGAACGCCGTCATCGGTCTCCGGAATGGATCGGTGGTGACATGGGGGCGGCGATCCGGCAGGACCGTCGACGCTACCATGCGGGCTCTTAGGCTGCGGAGAGGGTTCGCCTCAAGCGGCGTCCGGTGACGGGTTGTGCGGCAGCGAGGCTGGGCCCGGCGGCTGGTTACCGACTACAACGTGCCCGGCACCGGCGCGAATCCGGTCGAACGTCCCGGCTCCAGGCGCGTTAGAGCGTGGCGGTGGCGGGAGCGCCGCGGGTTGAGGTACGAGACCGGCTCGATGAATCCTGCTGCACGCCCGGTCCGCTCCAATCTCGCACCATCACCTGCTACGCCAATCCGCCCCGCCGATCGGCCGCATCAGCCCTTCAAGATCGTGAGCTGGAACCTGCTGCGGCGCACCGGCGCGGCGGTGGACGACGTCGCCGACCTCGTCGCCCGGGAGAAACCCGATCTGCTGCTGATGCAGGAGGCGACCCGGGCCATCGGCTTCCTCCTGGACCGGATCGGCGGACATTACGCCTGGGCTCCCCTGCCAGGCCGGATACACGGGCTGGCCATGTGGAGCCCCAAACCCTGGCCGGCGCCCCCCCGGGTGATCACGCTGCCCTCAGGGGCGCTCGTGCACCGGGTCTGCCAGATCCTCGATCTCGGGGAGTTCGGCGTGGCCAATGTGCATCTGTCGCACGGCCAGATGCTGAACCGTCGGCAGCTGCGCCGCATCGTCAGCGAGTTGCCCCCGCGCGCCGCCGTGCTCGGTGACTACAACATCGTCGGCCCCGCGATGATCCCGGGTTTCCGCGATGTCGGACCGCGGCAATCGACCCACGCGATGGTCGAGGTTCTGCCCCTGCGGCTCGATCGCTGTCTCGCCCGCGGCCTCGTCTGCCACGCGCACGCGGTGCTGCCGCGGGGGCGCTCCGATCATCGGCCGATCGTCGTTCATCTTGGCCCGGCTCCCGAGGCGCATGCCCCCGGTCGGTTCAAAGGTATGGCAGCAGCAGTCGCACGCCTGCGTCGCGCAGACGGATCGGGAGGCCGCGCGCGGCGAGATCCTCAAGGCTGAGCCGCGCTTCCATCTTGCCGCGCATGAACCGGTCGAGATCGGCGGCAAGCTCGGCGTCGACGATCTCGACATTCAATTCGAAGTTGAGACGGAAGCTGCGCATGTCCCAGTTGGCGCTGCCGACGAAGCACCAAACGTCGTCGACCACCATCGCCTTGGAATGGTCGAAGGGCGGCTCGTCGAGCCAGACTCGCACACCGGCCCGCAGCAGCGGCTCGAGATGCGCCCGCGTCGCCCAGTCGATGAACGGATGGTCGCTGACCCGCGGGATGATCACGTCGATCGTGATGCCTCGGGTTGCGGCCTGAGCGAGCGCGCCGGTCACCAGCTCGTCGGGCAGGAAGTAGGGCGTCACGAACCGCACCGAACGGCGCGCGCAGGCGAGCGCCTGGAGGATGACCTGCTCGATCTTCTCGACATCGGCATCCGGGCCGGAGGTCACGGCTCGAGCGACGCTCGGGCCGCACGGCTCGAGGTCCACGAACCACGGGGCGCCGTCGAGGCTCTCGCCGTCGACGAAGGCCCAGTCAGCCGCGAAGGCGGCGGCGAGCTGCTCGACCACGGGTCCGGTCAGCCGGAAATGGGTGTCGCGGATCGGGTGCTCCGGCTTCAGGGCGACGCGGTTCGGGTGGGAGATGTTGAGGCCGCCGGTGAAGGCGATGCGCCCGTCGAGGATCAGCAGCTTCTTGTGCGAACGCAGGTTGAGAAACGGCATCCGCCAAGGGAGGGCGGAGTGCATGAACAGGGCCGCCGGCACTCCGGCGGCCGTGAGGCGATGGTAGACAGGCGCCCGGAAATAGCCGCCGCCGATCCCGTCGATGATGACGCGCACCTTCACGCCGCGACCCTGCGCCTCCACCAGGGCGTCGCAGAACTCGCGGCCGGTAGCGTCGTCCCGGAAGATGTAGCTCGATAGCCCGATGCTGGTCTGCGCCTCCCGGATCGCGGCCAGCATCACCGGATAGGCCGCATCGCCGTTGCGGAATATCTGCACGGTGTTGCCCGCGAAGGCCGGCAAACTGGTGATCCGCCGGATCGCACGGTCGAGGGGCCACAGTGCTTCCGGCACTACGGCGTCGTCGGTATCTGGCAGCTTCGTCGCGTCGGAGGGTTTCGTCCGCAGCCGCCGGGCGCGGCGCGAGACGCGATTGATACCGAAGGTGAGGTAGAGGGCGGTACCGAAGACCGGCGACAGCCATGCGAGTCCGATCCAACCCACCGCCACGCTAACCCGGCGTTTCCGCAGCAAAGCGTGCAGGGTGACGCCGATCGCCAGCGCAAAGCCGATCAGCGCCTCGACATCCGACCGCATCAGGGCGGTCGACTGGACCCAGCGGGTAAGCGCGTTTTCCAAGGTCACGGTATCCGGGTTGGCGTCGGGAGGCGCCGGATTAACCCGAAGCCCATGCGGCGGGCGGATTAATCCGCCGGCTTGGCCGGATGCGCAATGGTGGAGCCCGCGGCGGGCCGCTCGCAGCGATAGGGTCCGCTGCCATCGAGGGCCGCGTACAGAACCCGGCCGCCGGAGGCGATGCACCGCGCCTTGGCCTCGGCATAGGGCCTATGGAAGCTCCAGATGGTGATCATCGGCCCGATCATGGCGAGGCAGACGCCCCCGAAGATCACGGCGGCGGCCCAGGTCGCGCCGTTGCGATTCGGCCTCGGCGGTCGCGGCGGCGGCATCGTGCCGTAGAAGGCCAGCGTCAGACCGAACAGGTCGATGGTGCTCATCAGCCGTTCCGCGTTGCGGCGCCGAGCCCGGCAGGATCGGTCGGGCTCCCTATCCTAGGGCAGGGCGACGCCATCACCTACGCATGCGCGGCCGAACAGCCTGCGTCGTATCGCGCCACGACGCGGGCTCACGGCTCCCAGCGGGGCGGCCGCTTGCCCAGGAACGCGTCGATGCCCTCCTGGGCATCGGCCATCATCATGTTCCGGGTCATGATCTCGGCGGCGTAGCCGTAAGCGTCCTCCAGACCCATCTCGATCTGGCGGCCGAACGCCTCCTTGCCGATCGCCAGGACGCGCCGGGCCTTTCCGGCGATCCGGGCCGCGAGGGCGCCCACTACCGCGTCGAGATCGGCCTCCGGCACGACGCGGTTGACGAGGCCGATCCTTAGAGCCTCCGCGGCGTCGATCGGCTCGCCCACCAGCAGCATCTCCATCGCCGCCTTGCGCGATACGGCCCGCGACAGGGCGACCATTGGGGTCGAGCAGAACAGGCCGATCTGCACGCCCGGCGTGGCGAAGCGGGCCGTCTCGGTGCAGACGGCGAGATCACAGGTCGCGACGAGCTGACAGCCGGCTGCGGTGGCGATCCCGTGAACCCGGGCGATCACCGGTTGCGGCAGGCGCGTGAGGCTCAGCATGAGCCGGGCGCAGGTGCGGAACACCGTCTCCGTCGCTGCGCGGGACGGATCGGCCCGCATCTCCTTGAGATCGTGCCCGGCGCAGAAGGCAGACCCCGCTCCCTGCAGGACTACCACCCGCACCGCAGCATCCTGGCGGATTGCGTCGAGCTGTTCCTGGAGAGCCTCCATCAGGGCCATCGACAGGGCATTGCGGGCCTGAGGCCGATTCAGCGTCAGGGTCGCGATCCCATCGGCATCGCTGCGCAGCAGGACTGACGCCTCCTCGGCCGTCCCGACGGAGGAAGCCGTGGCAAGGGCTGCGGACATGGCGGCATCTCCCGGCGCCGGCCGCCTTGGTACGGGGCCGGTCTTGTGGCGCTAGGATAGCACGCGGGTCCGGGGTCGGCGATGCCGCTGCGGCAGGCCACGCCGTCAGCAAAGCTTAAACGGCCCCTGAGCCAAGCTTTCCTCGCAGAGGCGGATTCGAATCATTCGACGGCCTCCCCAGAGCGGAGCGTTGTCGATGATGGTTCTGCCCTTCGTCGGGTTTGCCGGGAGCGCGGCGGCCATCCTGAGCGGACGGCGCGGCGTTGCCCTCGGTCTATGGGTTGTGTCGCTGATCGGCACGCTCGCGCTATTTGCCGCGCATGCCACCGCCACGCTCCAACTCGACTTCTGAGCGGAGCACGCGATGACATCTCACCGGGCCCGCATTCTCAACGCCCTGGGGCTGCTCGGCTGCTGCGCCGCCCTCATCGTGGCTTTCTGGTATCAATTCCACGGTGGTGAATTGCCGTGTCCGCTGTGCCTCCTTCAGCGGGCGGCCTTCGCGGCGGCAGCCATCGGTTTCGCGCTCAACGTCCGCTTCGGTCCACGACCGTCACATTACGCGGTCACAATCCTCGGGGCCATGGCGGGGGCGGCTGTGTCGGCCCGGCAGGTCGCCCTGCACATCGTACCAGGGACCGGCGGCTTCGGATCGACTCTGTTCGGCCTGCACTTCTACACCCTCGCACTCATAGCCTTCGTGGCGATGAGCGTCGGGGTGGGCGTGCTGCTCCTGGACGACCGGATCCTCGAACCGGAATCGCGCTCCCTGCGCAGCAGATCCGGCCCCTTCGGAACCGCCTGCCTGCTGCTGTTCCTGGGCGTTGTTCTTGCCAATGCCGTCTCGACGGCCGCGGAATGCGGCGGCGGTCTCTGCCCGGACGACCCCATCCGCTACGAGGCCCTCGAAAGCTGGCGGCAGAACTTCCGCTGGCGCTGAAGCACCAGCCCGAACCGGAAGCCGCCTACGCGAGTGAGAGTCTCTCAGGCCTGCTCGGCAAGGGCGAGGTCGAGGCTCGCGAAGTCGGCGCCCGGCCCGTTCCACCACAGAGCAGGATAGTCGCAGAGCCGGCCCATCACGCCGGCATAAACGTCGGCGAGGGCGGTATCGACGACGACCAGCACGGCTGCCGACTGGGCGAGCGCGTCGGCCAGCGCCTGCTCGCGGCCCGCGCAGTCGAGGCTGACGACGCGCAGGCCCAGGCGGGTGAGCCCGAGGCGCATGGCCTCCGCCTGCCCGAGATCCTGCACCAACAGGGCCACGGTCTCACCGGCCCGCAGGCCCTCACCCCAGGCCCAGCGGGACAAGCGATGCGGGCAGATCGTGGCGGATACGGCCGGCGCAGTGCGCCGATCCGTGAAGGCGGCTCCGGACGCGCCCGCCCGGACGCGCTGGTGGTCGGTGTCCCGAGCCGGGACGGGGATAGAGGCCGCAGGAGAATGGACGCCGAACATGCGATGCGGACCGCCTGAAACTGGACACACTGCAGGTCCTGGCGTGACGCGAGCAGGTTAACACTCTCTCACATGTTGGCGTTCCGCCGAAAAACGGCCGTCTTTTCGTCTGCGCGACGGGCAGGGCACTGAACCTATGCCAAACGGGTCGTGAACGGCGACGCTCGCATTGCCGGCAACTTCGGTCGCATTGGCGCGCGCGCGGGACCGGCCTATGTCCCGGCCGCCAGAGGCAGCCCGCGAGAGGCTGCCCACGATCGAGGAAACCGCCGCGCATGCGCTTCACAATGACCCGACCTTGCCTCTTCGCCGGGCTTACGCTCGCGGCCCTGCCAGCGCAGGCACAGATCCGGAACGCCCCGGCACCGCGGGCCCTGGAATTCGCCGCCTACATCTTCGCCGCCTCGAACGTCTGCGGCTACCGGATCGGCAGCGACCAGTTCGAGGCATTGCTCGCCAAGCAGAACGTCCAGATCGGGGACGTCCAGCCGCGGGGGCCGTTCGGCAACCGGGTGCAGACCATGTTCACGCTGATGTCGAACCAGATGGTGCAGAACCGCGATCAGGCCTGCCTCGCGGTGGCCGGCGAGTACGGGCCCGAGGGCACGGTGGCCAAGAACGTGCTCCTGCCGGCAGGCCAGGAAACCCCTGCTCAAGCCAAACCCGCCGAGCCGACCAAGCCACAATAGGCCTCGGCGCCCCTTCAGCCGAGGCGCCAGTCGATCGGGCGGCGGCCATGCTCGACGAGCCAGCGATCGGCCCGGCCGAATGGGTCGGAGCCGGGAAAATCCCGGGCGCGGTTGAGTGGCGAGGGGTGGCCGCTCTCGAACACGCCGTGGCGGCTCGCATCGATCAGCGCGGCTCTGGCCCGCGCCTGAGTGCCCCAGAGGAGGAATACGGCTGGCTCCGGACGCGCTGAGACGGCGCTCACCACCTGGTCGGTGAGCGCGGCCCAGCCGTAGCGCAGATGCGCGCCGGCTTTGCCGGCTTCGACGGTCAGCGCGCTGTTGAGCAGGAGGACGCCCTGCCGAGCCCAGGCGCTCAGGTCGCCACCGGCGGCGCGATCGGATCCGGCCTCTGCGAGAATCGCCTTCAGCGAGGCAGGCAAGCGGCCCGAGCCCACGAATGAGAAGGCGAGGCCGTTCGCGTCGCCCGGGGTTGGGTAGGGATCCTGTCCGAGGATCACGGCCTGCACGTCCCGCAGCGGCGTCTCGGCCAGCGCGTGGAAGATCCGGTCCGGAGCGGGGAGCACGCGGGCACCCGCGGCGATTCGCGCGTCGACCCTTGCCGCCACGGCGTCGGCCTGCCCGTCGGTGAAGAACGGCAGCGCCAGCCAGGGTGAGGCGGAGGCGCGGAAGGCGGCGAGGGCGTCGGCCACGGGCGTATCGGTCATGGTCTCTCGCGGTCAGCTTCTGCGCCGAGATAGGGGGCGCCGGGATTCCGTCACCCGGGCGGCGGTTGCGGCCCGAAGCCGCCCGTGTTTAGGGACAGGGGTCGAGTGTGCCGCACACCGCTGTGCGGCATGGCGCGTCCGGTCTTCGCCGGGCGGCTTCGCACCCTACATGAAGCGCACCCGACGGGGTTTAAGCCTCCGGCCAAGCTCAGGCATACGCGCCGGCCGCCGGATATCGGAAACCAGAGGAAGGATCTCGGCGCGCGGCGCCGGAACGCTGCCATGAACGAACGCGTCGAACCCGCCGCGCTGGCGAATGGCCGGCCCCTCGCACCACTCGCGCCCGCGGCCGATACGCTGCCGGCCGACCACCCGAAGGTGGCCTGGGGCCGCGTCGGCGTGCTGCTGATGAATCTCGGGACGCCCGAGGGCACGACCTACTGGCCCATGCGCCGGTATCTCAAGGAATTCCTGTCGGATCGGCGCGTGATCGAGGTGCCGCGGCTGATCTGGTGGCCGCTCCTCAACCTGATCATCCTGACGAAGCGTCCCGGGCCCAAAGGTCGCGACTATGCCAGCGTATGGAACAACGCGCTGAACGAGGGACCGCTGAAGACCATTACCCGCGGCCAGTCCGAGCGGCTCCAGGCAGCCATGGGTGAGTCCGTGGTGGTCGACTGGGCGATGCGCTACGGCAAGCCCGAGGTGGCCGGCCGGATCCAGGCGCTGCTCGACCAGGGCTGCGACCGCATCCTGCTGGTGCCGCTCTACCCGCAATATGCCGCCGCCACTTCGGCCACGGCCTGCGATCAGGCGTTCCGGGCACTGATGGACATGCGCTGGCAGCCGACGGTGCGCGTCTCACCACCCTACCACGACGACCCGGTCTACATCGCCGCCATGGCCGACTCGATCCGCGAAGGTCTGGCCAAACTCGATTTCGAGCCGGAGGTGATCCTCACCTCGTTCCACGGTGTGCCGCGGAGCTACCTGCTCAAGGGCGATCCCTACCATTGCCAGTGCCACAAGACCGGGCGGCTGATCCGCGAGGCGCTCGGTCTGTCGCCGGAGAAGATGCGCGTGACCTTCCAGTCACGCTTCGGCAACGAGGAATGGCTGAAGCCCTACACCGACGAGACGGTGATGGAGCTGGCGAAGTCAGGCGTGAAGCGGATGGCAATCGTCGCCCCGGGCTTCACGGCGGATTGCCTGGAGACCCTGGAAGAACTCGACGGCGAGAATCGCCACTATTTCGAGGATAACGGCGGCGAGCACTTCGCCTACATCCCCTGCCTGAACGACAGCGATCTCGGCATGCGCGTGATCGAGCACGTGGTGCGCCGTGAGCTTCAGGGCTGGATCTGAGATCCGGGCCGGGTACCGCTTGCGGCGGGGCCCGGCCCCCCTATTATTTTCCTAGGCCGAACGGACACATCGGTTCGGCACGGGAGGGTCACATGGCGTTCTTCATCGGCATCGCGTGTCCGTGGCTGTTGATCGCGGTGCTCGACCGGATCGCCGAGGGGCGCCGCAGTACCGAACTCGCCGCCCTGGGGGTTACGCCCCGGCCCGCGACGGCGCAATCCAGCTACCTTGTCCCGGATCGGCCGTATTGACCGGACCCGCGGCGCCGGGACTGAGGCGCGCAACAGATTCGATTCGCACTGTCCCCACGGGCGCGGCGAAGACACGCAGGGTAGCGCAACGCTGGCAAGCGTAGCGCCCGATGGATCACCTAAAGCCGCGCGCGCCAACACCGCCGACCGTCGGGCTCAATCGGCCCGACGTCGCGTTAGCGCGAGTTCGGCGTCGCGATGGACGGGTCATGGCTTGAGACCGCTTACGGCTTCTTCGGCTCGGGCGCAGTCTCGGCCGCGGCCGGAGGCGCGTCCGTGCGGTCGATCTTCGCCTCCGAACGCAGCTTCAGGATCATGTCCTGCTGCGCCTTGCGGATCAGGTGCTGGTCGATCTGATCCTTCAGCTCGTCGAAAGTCGGCTGCGGCTTAGTCCGCTTCTCCTCGACCTTGATGACGTGCCAACCGAACTGGGTCTTGATCGGATCGGATACCTGTCCCGGTTTCATCGCGAAGGCCGCGTTGGCGAAGTCCGGCACCATCCGCTCCTTGGTGAACCAGCCGAGATCGCCGCCTTCGGTTTTCGAGCCCGGATCTTTCGAAGTCTCGGCCGCGACCTTGGCGAAATCCTCGCCGCCCTTGATGCGGGCGGCGATCTTCTTCGCCTCCGCCTCGTTGTCGACGAGGATGTGGCGGGCATGCACCTCCTCCTCTGGCTTCATCAGCTTGACAGTCTGGTCGTAGATCGCGTGCTCCGCCTCGGGCGTGACGGCGCGCTTGGCCTCCTGCTCCAGGTAGTCGTCGAGCAGGAGCTTGTCGCGGAAGTAGGCGAGCTTGCGCTTGAACTCCGGCGTGTCGCCAATCTTGGCGGCCTCGGCCGCCTGCGCACCGACGCGCAGGTCGACCATGTAGTCGACCAGCAGGCTCTTCTTCTGCGCCTCGTCGACGCCGGGCAGCGACAGGGCCGGGTCATCGGCCGCGATGGCGAGATCGCCCTGCGTGATCGGCTTACCGTTCACGCTCGCCACAACGGAATCCGCGCTCGGCACGGCAGCCGGAGCAGCAGCCGGCGTGTTGGCGGCCGGTGTCGGGCTCTTCTGGGGTGCCTGGGCCAGCGCCAGTCCCGGCATCGCGATCATGACGGCGAGCGCGCTGACGCGCCGGAGAAGGGCGGTGTTCGGCATACGGGCGAAGTCCTCGGCTCACGTCTCGGCGCCGCGCCGGATCGGCCGGGCGGCAGGCCGCGGCACAGGTGGCCCGCATGGGGCGAGAAGGCAAGCGCGGCCGTTTCAGCGATGCCGGAACCGTGACCGTACTGGCGTGCGTTGAGGGCTGCCCCTTCCAGGTGCGCCGGGCGATGTTTACCTCTATAAGCCCGGCCAACTCCGCCCAGGCCGGCCCGCCACGCTCACCCGTGGGCGGGCTCGCGCGTCCGCAGGTCTATGATGCTCGGCTCCATCGCCAAGAAGATTTTCGGCTCCTCGAACGACCGCCGCGTCAAGGGCTACCGCCCGCGCGTGGCGCAGATCAACGCGCTGGAACCGGAGATTCAGGACCTTTCGGACGAGGCGCTGCGCGCCCGCACCGACATGCTGAAGGCCGAGCTCGCCAACGGCAAGAGCCTCGACGACATCCTGGTGCCGGCCTTCGCTACGGTGCGTGAGGCAGCCAAGCGCGTCTTCGGCCAGCGACATTTCGACGTGCAGCTCATCGGCGGCATGGTGCTCCACGAGGGCGGCATCGCCGAGATGAAGACCGGCGAGGGCAAGACTCTGGTGGCGACGCTGCCGGTCTACCTTAATGCTCTGGAGGGCAAGGGCGTCCACGTCGTCACCGTCAACGACTACCTTGCCGCCCGCGACGCCGAGTGGATGGGCCAGCTCTACCGCTTCCTGGGGCTCTCGGTCGGCACCATCGTCCATGGGCTCGACGACGCGCAGCGCAAGGACGCCTATGCCTGCGACATCACCTATGGCACCAACAACGAATACGGGTTCGACTACCTGCGCGACAACATGAAGTACGAGCTGTCGCAGCTCGCCCAGCGGGGGCACAACTTCGCGATCGTGGACGAGGTCGATTCGATCCTGATCGACGAGGCGCGCACGCCGCTGATCATCTCGGGCCCGGTGGACGACCGCTCGGAGCTTTACGTGTCGGTCGACGCGATCATGCCCCGGCTGGTGCGCGAGCATTACGACCTGGATGAGAAGCAGCGCACGGTCTCGCTCACCGAGCTGGGCAACGAGTTCGTGGAGGAGACCCTGCGCGAGGTCGGCCTGCTCAAGGAGGGCGACCTTTACGACGCGCACAACGTCAGCCTCGTCCACCACGTGAACCAGGCGCTGCGCGCCAACACGCTGTTCACCCGCGACAAGGATTACATCGTTAAGAACGACGAGGTGGTGATCATCGACGAGTTCACCGGCCGCATGATGCAGGGCCGTCGCTACTCGGAAGGGCTCCATCAGGCGCTGGAGGCCAAGGAGCGGGTCACGATCCAGCCCGAGAACCAGACGCTCGCCTCGATCACCTTCCAGAATTATTTCCGCCTCTACAAAAAGCTGGCCGGCATGACCGGCACAGCCTCGACCGAGGCCGACGAGTTTGCCGAGATCTACAAGCTCGACGTGGTCGATATCCCGACCAACAAGGAGGTTGAGCGCGTCGACGAGGATGACGAGGTCTACCGCACGGTCGGCGAGAAGTACGACGGCATCATCGCGGAGATCGACAAGGCGCATAGCCGCCACCAGCCGATCCTGGTCGGCACCGGCTCAATCGAGAAGTCGGAGCACCTCGCCGAGATGCTGAAAAAAGCCGGCTACACCCTGCTCGACTATTCGGACCCCAACGCGCTGACCGACGTCTACGCCGCCGCCCGCGAGGGCCGGGTGACCAAGCGCTTCGCCGTGCTGAACGCCCGCTTCCACGAGCAGGAGGCCTACATCGTCGCAGAGGCCGGTGTGCCGGGCGCGATCACCATCGCCACCAACATGGCCGGCCGGGGCACCGACATCAAACTCGGCGGCAACGTCGAGATGCGGGTCGAGAAGGAGCTCGCGGGCGTTCCGGAGGGGCCGGAGCGCGACGCTCGGATCGAGGCCATCAAGGCCGAGATCGCCGAGAACCGCGCCAAGGTGCTCGCCTCGGGCGAGAAGGCGGATCCGGAGGCGGGCCGCAAGAAGGACCTGCCCGGCGGCCTCTACATCATCGGCACCGAGCGCCACGAATCCCGGCGCATCGACAACCAGCTCCGCGGCCGCTCCGGCCGCCAGGGCGATCCGGGCCGCTCGAAATTCTACCTGTCGCTCCAGGACGACTTGATGCGGATCTTCGGCTCCGACCGCATGGACGGGATGCTGCAGAAGCTCGGCCTGGAGCAGGGCGAGGCGATCATCCACCCGTGGATCAACAAGGCGATCGAGAAGGCGCAGCAGAAGGTCGAGGCGCGCAACTTCGACATGCGCAAGAACGTGCTGAAATACGACAACGTCATGAACGACCAGCGCAAGGTCGTGTTCGAGCAGCGCCGGGACTTCATGGCCCAGGAGAGCGTCCGCGAGACCGTGGACGAGATGCGCGAGGGCGTGATCG
>Ga0316228_1000658_pt1 | contig 43357 bp, 52 predicted proteins | sample TBH18021metaG_FD_206005 | JGI IMG/M metagenome (GOLD analysis project Ga0316228, IMG submission 206005) | Freshwater microbial communities from Trout Bog Lake, Wisconsin, USA - TBH18021 | ecosystem: Environmental > Aquatic > Freshwater > Lake > Hypolimnion/Profundal zone | place: USA: Wisconsin... | reverse complement strand
TCGTCTGTTTCTGCTCCGGCGTGGTGGCGAGATCGTCGAGTGCGGCGGTGCGTTGCGCGATCCCCGCGAGGTATCCGGCCTGCGCCCGGGCGCTTTCGAGGGCGCCCTCGGCCTGGGTCACGGCGTTTTTGAAAGTGCCGGGGTCGATCGTGAACAGCACGTCGCCCTTGCGAACGAACTGGTTGTCGCGGACTCGGACCGCCACCACGGTCCCCGAGACCTCGGGGGCCACCTGCACGGTGTAGACGCGTACGCGTCCGTCCCGGGTCCAGGGCGTGTAGGCGTAGTAGAGGAAGGCGAGGTAGGCGAGGCCGACGGCCGACGCGAGCGCCAGCAGGGTGGCGGCGACGTTGTAGGCAGGCGGCGGCTGCCAGTCGCGCAGCGACGGTCGCGGGTTCGTGGCCATGTCACGATCCCTGGATGCGCAGGGACAGGATCAGCAGCGCCGTCACGGCGGTCAGAAGGCTGAAGTCGAGCAGGGCGCGGTTCCACACGAGATGGTTGATGCCGATCCAGTCCAGGATCCATCGCAGGCCCCAGGTGATCACCAGGGCGGCGAGCAGGCAGATCACCGCGGGCTCGACGAAGAGCCCCAGCACGTCGACCGCTCGCAATCCGATCACGCCCGCACCCCCGGATCGAGGTTCGGCCAGCCCGCGCGGTCGAGATCCGACACGAGGGCGGCCAGCGCCCCGATGCGCTCCGCCTGGAGCGGCAAGGTCGCCCGGTCGGCGAGATCGCGCAAGGGATCCAGCACCGTCATCGGCTCTGCCGGACGCGGCGCGACGAGCCGGGCCCAGACCGCACGGCCAACACGGCGGCCCTCCCGGTCGTCCGTCTCCCGCAGGGCGAGCAGCAGGAGCCCGATGACGAGCAGCCGCTCGCCGCTGCTGGCCGCTTGGTCCTCCGCCCCGATAAGGGCGAGCCGGCCGAAGCCTCGGGCGAGATAGCGGTCGAGCGGCGGCAGCAGGAACGCCGGATCGAGGGCCGCGCCGCGCACCGACCGGACGAGCCGGCGACGGGCCCGCAGCCGCAGGGTCGCGGCGCTCACGGGCGGCGGCAGGGCGGCGAACGCGATCGCCGCCACCGCCATCCCGAGCAACTCGGCCAGCGCGGTGTTGAGCGAGTCGGCGAGGTCGTAGGTCATCGGGTTCTTGGGATCGAGAACGCCGAAGACGAAGAAGCCGAAGCCGATCCCGTAGATCGCGCGTTTGTCGGCTCGGCCGACCACCGCCAGCATCGCCACCGGCAGCAGCACGGCGGCCAGGAGCGCGAAGCTCCCGGTGGTCGTCAGCAGGGTGTAGCGCAGGGTCAGCCCGACCACGCCGGCGAGCAGCGCGCCGACAAGGAAGGCGCGGGATTCCGCCCGCGGATCGGCATGCGCGGCGAGCAGGACGCAGACGAGGCTCGCCCAGGTCGCGGCGCCGGCCCCGTGCGACCAGCCGGTGACGTACCAGAAGCCGTTGACGATCAGGACGGCGGCTGCGGTGCGCAGGGCGTTGTCGAAGGCGTGCCAGCCGTCCCAGTCGAGGTCGTTCCACAGGAGCAGGTGCGGGCGGAACGGTACGCGCCGCCGCCCCACCCGGCCTCCGGCGCGCAGGAGCCGCGCCGAGACCCGGACGCGCCCGATCTGCCGGACGGCGATCGCCCCGCTGGCCCCGATCAGATCGGTCGAGCGCGATCCCGGACGGTCCGGCAGCAGGGCCCGCAGCAGGCCCGCCGCGAGCACACGCCGCAGCCGCGGCGCGGCGTTGCGGATGCCCCGGCCGCCGGAGCGCAAGGAGGGCTGCTCGGTGAAGGTGTCGGTGACCACCTCGCCCAGCGTCATCACGGCGGCGATCGGCATCGGTCCGGGCCGCGCGCCCCGCCGCAGGGCGGCCATCCAGACGTCGCAGGCCTCCGCGGCCGCCTCGAGCCGCTCCGCCAGGGCGCGGCTGACGGCGGGGACGCCCGGAGCGACGAACACGTTCGACGCGTAGGCACAGCCGATCCCGAGCAGGATCGTCGAGCACCGGTCGACGCCGATCTGGAACACCGCCTCCGGATTCTGGACGTCGGCCAGCGCGATGATCGGCACGGTGAAGCCCATCGAGGCGAAGCCGTAGGCGCGCTGGCCGCTCTCGACGCTGGAGGCCGCGGTGAGCAGGCCCATCCACAGGGCGAGCGCAAGGTCGAAGGCCAGGGTCGCCTGCGCGAAATTGGCCACCAGCGCCATCGCGACCGCGACGCCCACCAGGGTGCTGCCGGCCCGCCACAGGCTCTTGCGCAGGGAGGCCGCGCGGGTGGCGAGGGTCACCGAGATGACCGTCCAGCCAGCCCAGTGCGGCAGCGCCAGTTCGAGCCACATGGCGAGCCAGATCGCCGCGATGGCGGTGAGCGCGATGCGCAAAGCCTCGGCCGCCTCCCGCGGCCACCATGCCGCGAGCCGCTGCAGCGTGTCGGAGGGGGCGGATCGGCAGTCCGGGAGAGCGGTCTCACCGGCCATGGCGTACCGCCCCCGGGCGGTTGCTCGCGCCAGCGAAATGCAGGACCTGCGCCGCCTCCGTCGAGCCGAGAGCGCAGGCGGGGCGGTCCCATCGCAGTGGAGCACCATCGATCCGCAGGGGTCCGTGCAGCCGGAGGGCGTGTCCCCACGCCGTGTGCTCGATCTCCGGTGCGAAGTCCCGATCCTGATACCCGCTGAAGGCGGAGCCCGGTGCGCCGCCGGCATGATCCGTGAGCAGACCTGCCGTCCGGGCCAGGGAGAGCTTCGCGGCGACGGCCTGCCCGTCCCGCAGCCGGGCGATGAGGCCCCGCAGGGATGCGGCTGCCATCAGGTAGCCGGTGGCGTGGTCGAGCGCCTGGACGGGCAGCGGCACCGGCCGGTCGGCCTGTTTCCAGCGCTGCCCGGCCGCCGCGATGCCCGTTGCCATCTGGACGAGGCTGTCGAAGCCGCGGCGGCCGGCCCAGGGTCCGGTCCAGCCATAGGCGCAGAGCGCGACGTCGATCAGGTCCGGGTTGAGCGCCCGACGACTGGCCTCCCCGTAGCCGAGCCGCTCCAGGGCACCCGGGCGGTATCCGTGCACGAGGATATCCGCTTCGGCCAACAGGGTCTCGAACTGGCGCCGGTCGGCTGCCCGATGGAGGTCGAGCCGGGTGCAGCGCTTACCCAGGGTGATGTCGGGCGCCAGGGACGGCTCGTCCCAGTCGGGCGGGTCGATCCGCAAGACGTCGGCACCCAGTCCCGCCAGGAAGCGCGTGGCCACCGGTCCCGCCAGGATGCGGGTCAGGTCGAGGACCCGGATCCCCGCGAGGGGCCGGGCCGAGTCCGGGCGCCATCGCGACGGACCGTGGCCGGACATCGCCGCGATCGACACCAGAGGTTCGACGCGGACCGCTTGGCCCTGGTCCAGCCTCTGCCACGCCTCCGGGCTGCGCATCGCAGCGGCGCAACCGCCCGCGCGCAGGATCGCGGCTTCCAGGGGCTCGGCCGCCTTCCCCGCCAATGCGGCCGCGACGGTGTCCCGTTCGCCCGGACAGTCGAGGACCGCGAGGGCGGCGGCGCGGTGGTGGGGCGCGTTGGTGTGCAGTCGGATCCAGCCGTCCGCTGTCCGGTAGTCGCCGGCGATCGGATCCCAGGCAGCCGGTATCGTCCAGCCGCACGGTCGCAGCGACGTCCCGAACCACGCCGAGGCCAAGTGCCGGTCCACCGTTACCTCAGGCGCGTGTCCGAACAGGCCCAGGAGCTCGGAGACGGCGAGGCCGGCAGCACCGATCGCCGCCGTCGCCAGCGCGGTGACCGGGAAGCAGGATGGCAGATTCTCCACGCCGGTCACTGTCAGCCGTTCCCCGGCATCGGGCCGGAGCGCCAGGGCGGCCAGCACCTCCGAGAGGATCGACGGCAGGGCATCACCGGCGGCGTGTCGTTCGAGCATGGTCGCGGCCCTCGAAGGGTGCCTGCACCCTGCCGGCCGTCGGCGGATCAATCAATCTTGATCCAACTGATCAACATGACGGACTGGCTGGACCGCGCCGAAGTCCTCGACGCTCGACTTCGCGCTCACGGCCCCGCTCCAAGGCGTCCCTGCCGCGGAGCGCACCCTTCACGGTCCTCATGCTCGGACGGAGCCGGGGCTGGGTGGGGCACGTCATGGAGCAGGGTTGCCAGGGCATCATGATCCGGCCGCGGGCCGGGTACGAGGGGCAGCGGATCCGCGCGGCGGAGCCCGGCTGGTCGACCCCGGCCCCCGCCGAAGGGCCGGCCCCGATGCGCGTCGCGGTGCCGTCCGCGGAGGGCACAGGCTCAGGCGAACATGTCCGGTTGGGTCTCGGCGATGTGGTTGTACAGCGTCTGGAAGTGCAGCCAGCCGATATAGTCGCTGCCCACGTGCTCGCGGCTGTAGCGCGCGGTCTTCTCCGAGAGGAGCTGCGGCTTGATGCCGGAGGCCTCGACCAGGAGCTGCTGCTGGCAGGCCCGCTCCAGGGCGATGAACCAGAAGGCCGCGTCGTCGATGCTGTGCTGTGAGCAGGTCAGGAGGCCGTGATTCTGGTGCAGCACGCCGCGGTTGCGGCCGATCTGCTGGGCGACCGAGAGACCGCTCTCCTTCTCAACCGCCACGGCGCCGGCCGAGGCGCCGATCACCGCATGACTGTTGTAGAAGGCCGCCGCGTCCTGGCTGATCATCTCGAGCGGTCGGCCAGTGGCGCACCACGCGGTGCCGTAGGTGGTGTGCGCGTGGCACATCGCCATGACCTCGGGGTACTCTTCGTGGACGGCAGCGTGGAGGACGAAGCCCGCCCGATTGATGGCGTGACGCCCCTCGACCACCCGGCCCTTGTGGTCGGCCAGGATCAAGTTCGACATCCGCACCTGCGAGAAGTGCACGCACATCGGGTTGGTCCAGTACAGCTCCGGCCGCTCCGGGTCGCGGATCGTCAGGTGTCCGGCGAAGCCATAGTCGAAGCCGTGCAGCGCGAATGCGCGGCAGGCGGCGACGAGGTGCTGCTTGCGGTACGCGCGCGCCTCGGCATGGGTGGCGAAATCCGGAATCTCCGGGAAGATCAGGCCGGCCTGTTCGGGCTGGTAGATCGAGGTTCGCTTGCGGCCGGCATCGTCGTCGGGCAGATCGAGGACGACGGCCTCGTCGTGGACGTGATCGTCGAGCATGGCGTGTCCTTGCCGGCGGGGCGCCGCCGATCGCGGGATGGCTGGCACTATCCTGCTGCCTCTCCGCGTTGACAAACGACGATTTTTCACCCTTTTCGTGAATTTGGTTCACGGATTGCGCATGCGCCGGATACCGAGCTTCCCGGCTCTGCGCGCCTTCGAGGCGGCCGCGCGTCTCGGCAGTTTCGCCCGGGCGAGCGAGGAGCTGCACCTCACGCCCTCCGCGGTGAGCCACCAGATCCGAGGCCTGGAGCGCTGGTTCGGCCGCGCCTTGTTCCGGCGGGCGAATCGTCAGGCGCTGCTCACCGCCGACGGACAGCGCCTGCTCGCGGGCCTCTCCAGCGCGTTCGACGCGATCGAGTCGGTCTGCGCCGAACTCGGCCCGCCGGCGCCGTCGTCGCTCGCCGTCCACTGCACCCCGAGCTTCGCGGCGAAGTGGCTCGGGCCGCGGCTGCCCGCCTTCGTGGAGAGCCATCCCGATATCGCCATCCGGCTCTCGACCAGCGCGGAACCGGTGGATCTCGGCCGGCAGGCGGCAATCGACATCCTGATCGCCTATGGGCGCCCGCCGCGCGGGCCCGGCTTGACCGTCGAGTCCCTGGGGCCTGAGGAGATCGCCGCGCTCTGCGCGCCGGAGGTCGCCCGGGCTGCGGAGTCGGCCGCGCCCGGAGCGATCGGTCCCTTCACCCGCCTGGACTCGTCGTTCAGTCCCGTCCGCTGGCCGGACTGGTTCGCCCAGAACGGCCTGCCCGTCCCGGCCGGGGGCGCCGGCACGGCCTTCGACCGGGGGGCATTGGTGATTTCGGCGGCCGTTCAGGGACTCGGCGTGGCGCTGGAGACCTTGCGGTTCGCGCAGGACGAACTCGCCGCCGGACAGCTGGTTCGCCTCGGCGGCGGCCGGGTCGAGAGCCTGACTCGGGACCTCCATTTCATCTGCTACCGCGAGCGCGACGGGTCTCTGGAGAAGATCCGGGCCTTTCGCCGCTGGCTCCTGGACGTGGAGGCCGAGAGCCGGTCGGGACGAAGGGCTGCGCCGGCCTGACTCGGAGGAGCCGGCGGCACGGTAGCGCTTCGGTCACAGCGCCGTGACTCACGGTGTCGTTTCCGGCCTCGCAGGCGAGCCCGGAACCCGGAGCCGCCGACGGTGCAGAAGCCGGAGCGGATTCCTCCTCCCGCACGGGAGCGGCGGCGCGTTCCATCGTCCGAACCGACGGTGCCGGTCTTGTCGTTCGACAGGTCTCAACGGGATCGGGAGCCGCTCTAGGTTCAGGTCCAAGCAACGAGGCGAACGCGGCGGAGCCAGGGCCCGACCGTGCGCCGCTCAGGGAGAACGCCCCATGTCCCTATTCGCCAAGCTGCAGCGGCGTGCCAGTGAGGGCCGGCCTGTCCGGGTCGGCCTGATCGGGGCCGGCAAGTTCGGCGCGATGTACCTGTCGCAGGCGCCGCGCACGGCCGGGATCCATCTGATCGCGGTGGCCGACCTGTCGCCCGACCGGGCGCGCGCGTCGCTCCGGCGGGTGGGCTGGGACGACGCCCGGTTCGCGGCACGCGGGCTGGAGGAGGCCGCCAGGGCCGGCACGACCTTGGTCACCGAGGATGCCGACGCGATGATCGCGAGCCCCTTCGTGGACATCGTCATCGACGCCACCGGCAGCCCGGCCGCCGGCATCCGTCACGCACTTCGGGCCTTCGCGGCGGGCAAGCACATCGTGATGGTCAACGTCGAGGCCGACGTCCTGGCCGGGCCGCTGCTGGCGCGCAGGGCGGCCGAGGCCGGGGTGATCTACTCCATGGCCTCGGGCGATCAGCCGGCGCTCATCGCCGAGCTGGTCGACTGGGCCCGCACCATCGGGCTGGAGGTGATCTGTGCCGGCAAGGGCACCAAGTACCTGCCGGCCTACCACGCCTCTACGCCCGATACGGTCTGGGGCCATTACGGCTTCAGCGAGAGCCAGGTCGCAGGCGGCGACTTCAACCCGCAGATGTTCAACTCCTTCCTGGACGGCACCAAGTCGGCGCTGGAGATGGCCGCCGTTGCCAATGCCTGCGGGCTCACCCCGCCCCGCGACGGCCTCGCCTTCCCGCCCTGCGGCGTCGACGACCTGCCGAGCATCCTGAAGCCCGTGGCGGATGGCGGCCTCCTCAGCGAGCGCGGCACAGTCGAGGTGGTCTCGTCGGTGGAGCGGGACGGGCGGCCGGTCTTTCGGGACCTGCGCTGGGGTGTCTACGCGGTGTTCGAGGCGCCGACTCCCTATGTGCGTGACTGCTTCGCCCAGTACGGCCTCAGGACCGACGCGAGCGGCCGGTTCGCCGCGACCTACAAGCCCTATCACCTGATCGGCCTCGAACTCGGCATCTCCGTCGCCTCCATCGCGGTCCGCGGCGAGGCGACGGGGGCGACGGGCGAGTGGCGCGGCGACGTCGCCGCCACGGCCAAGCGGCCGCTGCGGGCCGGCGACCGGCTCGACGGCGAGGGCGGGTTCACCGTCTACGGCAAGCTGATGCCGGCGGCCGCGTCCCTGGCGCAGGACGCTCTGCCGATCGGGCTCGCCCACAACATGGTCCTCAAGAACGATGTGCCTGCTGGTCGGGCCGTGCGCTGGAGCGACGTCGCCTTCGACGCCGGTCAGGAGGCGATCCGCGTCCGGCGCGAGATGGAGGACCTGTTCCGCGGGGCGACAGGGCGGGCTGCCGGCTAGGCGGTCAGGCGCGCCGGCCGGCCGTGCGCCCGGTCGGTGAGCGTCCGACGAGTTTCCGGAAGGTCCGGCTCATGGCGCTGGCGCTCGTGAAGCCCGACCGTGCGGCGACCTCCGCCATCGATCCCGCGCCGGACCGGATCAGGGCCTCGGCCCGGTCGACCCGCTCGCGCATGATGTACTGATAGGGCGTGACCCCGGTGGTCTGGCGGAAGGCCCGGATGAAGTAGCCTTCGCTGAGCCCGACGATCCCCGCCAGGGCGGAGACGGTGATCTCCTGGTCCAGGTGCTCCCGGATATACGCGCAAGCCCGTCCGGCCTGCGACACAGAGAGATCAGGGTCGGCCGACCGTCCGGGCGCGCGGATCGCGATGACCGAGCGCAGGACCGCCAGATGGAGGCTCTCGATCAGCAGCGGATCGGGTGATGGATCGTCCTGGTGCACGCAGCTCAGGGCGCTGAGGATGTGACAGGTGCTCCGGCAGACGCGGAGATCGCTCCCATCGGTCGCGAAGGCGATCCGGCCGATCGGCGCGTCCGCGAGCCGCTCCACGGCGGCGGCCGAGAAGGAGAGAACGCGGCCGGAATAGGGACCCACCCAGCGGGTCGTGCCGTTCAGGCCGGGGCGCCGGACCAGCAGGCCCTCGCGCTCGCTCAGGCGCGCCGCGATCTCGTAATCGACCGCGTGGTCCGCCCCCGCGGGCTGCGTGCTGGCGGCGACCTCAAGGCCGGTGACCGCATGCGTGCTCCACCCGCCGTCGGCGAAGCGGAAGTCGATGAAGGTGATTTCCGGGCGACCGCGCGCGCTCGGCGCGTAGCATGTCAGCTCGGGACGGTCGGAGAGATGCCCGGAACTCCCGCTGGTGGCATACGCGATGGTCTCGGATAGGCTCTCGGCTGTGCTGTCCATGCCGGTCAAAGCGATTCCGACGACGTCGCATCCGGGGCGGAGGAGGACGGCCTCGCGGCCGCCCTCCCGGTGCGCCGCCGTCAGCGAAGGGCGCCGGTTACGCCACCAACGAGGCCACCGACCGCACCGAGGACGCTGCCCACGAGGCCGCTGACCAGACCGCCCGCCTGGCCGACGAGCCCCGAGACCGCACCGAGTTCCTGGCTTGCGTCGACCCCAAGACCGACGGTGAGGCCAACCCCGAGGCCGCCGCCCACCTGATCAAGCTCGGCGGCGCTCAGCTCGCGGACGGTATCGATGCTGTCCTGCATGATCGTTCTCCAGGTTGAGATTTATGAAGAAGGTTATACTGCTGCGGTCTATTGCCTGACCGTAGCGTCGAGGTGCCTTGGACGTCGGCACCTGCCTTTAGGATTACAAAGATATGCTTCATGTCAATCGCCCTTGGGCCTCCGATATGGATCGAGACCTCTCCAAATAGACCATTGGGCAAAAACTGACGGGACTTGCCTTCCCGGCGCCGCGCCCCAGGCGTTGCCGCTCGATCCGCCCTCGACGCTGGGGAAGCGGGCGTTTCAGCAACGCCCCGCAACGGCCGTCTTCGCGGCGCGGCATGAAACGGTGCAAAAATTGACCTGATTTTGCGCTGCGGAAGAAGTCGAGCGAGGTTGTGATGTAAGCCATTGAAAAACATAATTTTTTTCCGAATTAGCGACGTTATGACGCAGGCAGGATTATTCAATATTCGACATCTTTGACGGTGTTGACACAGAACTCGTGTGATGCGAGCGAGTAAGGTGGAGAACGCGCAGCGCATTGTTCTCGAATGTGCGTGTTCCTTGCAGAAAGGTTGCTACTGCCGGGTGCCAAGTCCGCTCTTTCGACTTGAGGTGATCGAGGCGCGACGCAACGCGTGGCTGGGCGAGGCGCAGATCATCCAGCCCCTGCCGATCCGCATCGTGGCCTTGGCCTGTGTGATCATGGTGGCGGCGGTCGGCCTCTATGCCTGGCAGGGCACCTACACGCGCCGCATCCACGCCGTCGGCCTGCTCGCACCCGATATCGGGCTGATCAGCCTCGCCAGCCCTGTGGCGGGGCGCGTGGGCTCGACCGGCGTCCGCGAGGGCGACAAGGTCGCCCGCGGGCAGCTCCTGTACACGATCGACCTCGATGCCGTGTCGGCGAGCGGCCCCACGCAGGAGCGCGTGATCGCCGAGCTGGAACGGCAGCGCCAGAGCGTGGAGCGGCAGCGGACCGCGCGGGCCGATCTCGCCGGTACCGAGCGGCAGGCCCTGCGCGAGCAGGTGGCGAATCTGAGCGAGCAGTCGGCCCAGCTCGCCAAGCAGATCGAGCTGCAGGACAAGCTCGTGCCGCCGCTCCGGGCGCGGGTCGAGGAGCTCGCCGACGCCGTGGCGCGCGGCTACGCCCGCGCCGCCGACTTCCAGAGCCAGAACTACCTCTACATGCAGGCGAGCGCGCAGCTCGCCCAGTTCCAGCAGAGCCGCCTCCAGATCGACGGCAAGCTCGCCGACACGAGATCCCAGCTCGCCGCCTACGACGACCGGCTGGCCCGCGACCTCGCCGACCTCGACCGGACCGCCGCCCAGCTGGCGCAGCAGAAGGCCGAGAGCGAGGCGCGCCGCGCCATCGAGGTCCGGGCGCCGGAAGCCGGCATCCTGACGTCGATCCGCGCGCAGGTCGGCCAGACCGTGGCGGCCGGGGCGACGCTGCTGACCCTGCTGCCGAGCGCCGGGCGCCTCCAGGCCAACCTGTTCGTGGATTCGTCGGCCATCGGCTTCGCCGAGGCCGGCGCGCCGGTGATGCTGCGCTACGCCGCCTTCCCGTTCCAGCGCTTCGGCCTGCACCGCGGCGTCGTCACCGAGGTGACGCGGGCGCCGCTGGGAAGCGACGACGCGCCCGATTTCGCGCGGCGCGCAGCCGCCCGGGGGGAGGGAACCGACCTCTACCGCATCGTGGTCCGACCCGATTCCGACACCGTGCTGGCCTACGGCGAGCGGCGCAGCCTCGAGGCGGGCATGCGGGTCGAGGCCGATATCGCCCTGGAGAAGCGGTCGCTCTACCGCTGGCTGCTCGATCCGGTGGCGCATGTCCGGGAAAGCCTCGCCCTCGTCACGCGGGGCGGCCTCGACGGCCTGCCGGTCCGGAAGGCCGCGCCGTGACGGCGCCGTCCTTCGCCACCCGGCTGGATTTCGGGCTCCGCCGTCGGGTGCCGGTCGTCCTTCAGGCCGAGGCCGCCGAATGCGGCATGGCCTGCCTCGCCATGGTCCTGGCCTATCACGGGCGCCAGATCGACCTCGCGACGCTGCGGCGGCGCCATCCCCTGTCCCTCAAGGGCATGACCCTGCGCAACCTGATCGACCTCTGCGGCGCGCAGGGCCTGACCGCCCGCGCCCTGCGGGTCGAGCTCACGGATCTGGCCCGGCTCCGGCTGCCCTGCATCCTGCACTGGGGCCTCAACCACTTCGTGGTGCTGACCCGGGTCGAGCGCGGCGGCCTCGTCATCAACGATCCGGGCCGCGGCCGGCGCCAGGTCAGCCTGGCGGAGGCCTCGCGGGAGTTCACCGGCGTCGCCCTGGAGGCGGTGCCCAACCCCGGCTTCCGGCGCGAGCGGGCCGCCCCGGGCCTGCGGCTGCGCGACCTGTTCCGCAACATGGCGGGCATCCGCTCCGCCCTGGCCCAGGTCCTGGCACTGTCGCTGGGAATCGAGCTCGTCGCCCTGCTGATGCCCATCGCCTCGCAGGTCGTGATCGACGAGGTGATCGTGAACGCCGACCACGATCTGCTCCTCGTGGTGGCGATCGGCCTCGCGCTGCTGCTGCTGCTCCAGCTCGGCCTTAGCATCGCCCGCACCTGGGCGATCATGCTGGCCGGGACCCGGCTGAACTACCAGTGGTCGGCCGGCCTGTTCGACCACCTGTCGCGGCTGCCCCTCGACTATTTCGAGAAGCGCCACGTCGGCGACGTGATCTCGCGGTTCGGCTCCCTGGCGACCATCCAGAAGGGCCTGACGACCGACCTCGTCCAGGCCATGCTCGACGGGCTCATGGCGGTCGGCATGCTGGCCATGCTGACGGTCTACGGCGGCTGGCTGGTTGCCGTGGTCCTGGTCTCGACGGCGCTGAATGCGATCCTGCGGGTCTTCGCCTACGGCGCCTACCGGGAGGGCAGCGAGGAGGCCCTCGTGGCCGAGGCCCGCCAGCAGACGCACTTCATCGAGACGGTCCGCGGCATGGCGAGCGTCAAGCTCCTCGACCTGCGCGAGCGGCGCAGCGGCGCCTGGATGAACCATTTCGTCACCGCCCTGAACGCCCGGCTGCGGCTGCAGCGCCTCGATCTCGTGTTCGGGCGCGCGAACGAGTTCCTGTTCGGCCTCGACCGCCTGATCCTGCTGGTCTTGGGCGCCCGCGCTGTTATCGGCGGCTCCCTGTCGCTCGGCATGCTGGTGGCGTTCCTGGCCTACCGCGACCAGTTCGCCACCCGGGTCGGCAGCCTGATCGACGCGTGGTTCAAGCTGCGCATGCTCGACGTGCAGACCGACCGGCTGGCCGACATCGTGCTGTGCGAGCCCGAGGAGCAGGATCTCGCCGCCGCTCAGGCCGCCGTGCCGCCGGTCGTCGCCCTGAAGGCCGGGGCGCTTGCCGGCGAGGGACTAGCTTTGCGCTACGGGGCGGACGAGCCTTGGATCTTCCGCGGGGTCTCGCTGTCGGTCCGGGCCGGCGCCTGTTTCGCGATCACCGGCCCCTCGGGATGCGGCAAGACCTCGCTCATGAAGGTGATGATGGGGCTGACGCCCCCCAGCGAGGGGATCGTCACCGCCGACGGCCAGGACATCCGCGTTGCCGCCGGGTCCTACCGGCGCCGGATCGCCGGCGTGATGCAGAGCGACGGCCTGTTCGCCGGCTCGATCGCCGAGAACATCGCGGCCTTCGACGAGCATCCGGATGCGGGCTGGATCGCCGAATGCGCCGCCCGGGCGGCGATTCTGGACGACATCCGCCGCATGCCGATGGGCTTCGAGAGCCTCGTCGGCGACATGGGCTCAACCCTGTCGGGCGGCCAGAAGCAGCGCATCGTGCTGGCGCGCGCGCTCTATCGGCGACCCGAGATCCTGTTCCTCGATGAGGCCACGAGCCACCTCGACGAGGCCACCGAGGCGGTGATCGCCGGCGCCCTGCAGGACCTGCGCATGACGCGGGTCATCGTGGCCCATCGCCCGGCGACGATCGCGCATGCGGACGCGGTGTTCGATTTCCCCGCCTCTGTCCGGGGCACGGCGGATCTGGCCGCCGCGAGCTGACTCAGTTCGCCTAGGGAAGGGCGAGCCGGAGGTCCCCCGGCGCCAGGCCGAAGCGCTTGCGGAACCCGCGATTGAAGGTCGGCACGTCGGTGAACCCGCACGCATAGGCGATCGTGGCGATCCGCATCTTGTCGTCGCGGGCGGCCTGGAGCCGCCTGCGGGCCAGGTCGAGGCGCGCGTCCCGGATCGCCGCCGCGATGCCGCCGGTCTCCGCGAAGGCGCGGTACAGGCTGGTGCGCGACAGACCCAGTGCCACCTGGATGTCGCGCGGGTTCAGGTCGGGATCGTGCATCCGGCGCGCGATATGGGCGCGGGCGAGCGAGACGACGGCCGCCTGCGAGACCTCCTCGGACTTCGTGCGCTGGGCCGCGCCTTCGACGAGGCGGCCGAGGAGATGGAGCACGCCCTCGATGGCCGCCTGCGCCTCGTCCTCGGACATCCAGGCGATCGAGTTGGCCAAGCTGCGCAGCCGGAACCGGACCTCCGCCCCGGCCGGGTGCGGGGTGAGGCTGCGGCCCACGAACGCGTCGGCGTCGCCGACCCAGGCTTCGAACAACTCGCGCGGTACGGCGAGGCGGATCTCATCGTAGGCGCTCTGGGTGCCGGCCACGAAGGGCCGGTTCCGCGACAGGAAGCTGATGTCGCCAGGGGTCAGCTGGGCCCCGCGGCCGTTCTGCTCCTGGTAGCCGATACCGTCGAGCGCGAGGCCGATCACCACGATCCCGCGGGCGTTCCGGTCGACGTGGCGGGAGCGGAACTCCACCTCGACCGGGCTGCTCACCGTGTGGGTCAGCGACCAACCGGTTGAGGCAACGGTCAGGCGCTTGGCCGAGAACCGCTCCCGCGGATGCTGCCGGTCGATATCGCCGAACGCCGCCAGTGCCGTGCAGCGCCAGAACTCGAAAGACCGCTTGGGCTCGATATGGTTCGTCGTCTCGACGAGGCTCGGGACAAGCACCGGGCTAGACACGTGTGACGCTCCCGTCCGGTCCGGCGGCGCCCTCCCGCCGACTGCACAAGTCTATCCTGTGAATCTTGCCGGATTGGCAATCGACGCCCTGCCGACCCGGCAAGGTGGGACGGCCCCGCAAGACTTATGCAACGGCTTGGCCTGACAGGCCGCGCGGACCCGCGACCAGCAGGGTCGCACTCGCGCCCAGAACGACCGTGATCACGGCGAACATCGCATGCGGTCCGTAGGCCGTGAGGATCGGCAGGAGGATGATCGGCGCCAGCGCCGCGACGATCCGGCCGCCGGCCCAGGCGCAGGTCATGGCCGATGCCCGCAGCGGTGTCGGGAGCAGTTCCGTCGCATAGACGGCAAGGATGCTGCCGTAGGTCGCCGCCGCCGTGTTGAAAGCGATGCCGACCAGGACCAGCGTCAGGAACGTGCCGCTCGCCGCGAAGCCGGTACCCAGGGCGGCCATCGCCGCCGCCAGACCCGTCAGGCAGGCGCGCCGCTCGAGCCGGTCGATCACCAGTGCGGTCAGCAGGGTGCCCAGCGGCGGACCGAGCATCGACAGCGCGGCGAAGGCGAGGGATTGCTCGACCTTGAAGCCCTTCTCCACCATGACGACGGCGCTGAGCAGCGGGAAAGCGATCGTCGCCAGGGGTGCGAGCGTGTAGAGCCCGACGAACAGGCCGGTCCGGCGCAATTCGTGCGTCCCGGTGAACAGGGCGCGAAAGCCCGCCGCCCCGGGTGCTGCCGGCGTGGCGGCCGGTCCGGCTGGTGTCGAGACCGGCAGCCGGCCGGCGGCGCGCTCGAACAGGCGGCAGGCGCTGTCGGCCTCGATGGAGCGCCCGATTGAGGCGAGCCACCGCGGCGAGTCCGGCAACCGCGCGAACAGGAAGCCGCCGAGCGCCGCCAGGGCGCCTCCGAGGATCAGCGCCCAGCGCCACGGCTCAATCCCGAGCGGCACGCCCGGTGAGAGCGCCTGAACCAAGAGGATGACCGCCAGGCCGCCGAGAAGCCCGATCCCGGCACAGATCAGCAGCGTCGCGCCGCGGTGACGCGCCGGCATCACCTCGGCGAGGTAGGTTGCGACCAGGGGCGGAAACCCACCGATCGCGAAACCCGAGATCGTGCGGGCCACGGTCAGCGCGGTGAGTCCCTGGCTCGCGGCAGCCGCCAGCGATCCGGCGGCCATCAATGCCAGGGAGGCCTGAAGCGCGCGCCTGCGGCCGAGGCGATCACCCAGCATCCCGAAGAATGGGGCGCCCACGGCCCCGCCGGCGAAGACGGAGGCGAGAAGCAGCGAGAGGCTGCCGCGCGCCATGTTGTGGGGTGGGGCGAGGAAGATCGCCGCCAACGCGTTGCTCAGGGCGACTTCGGCGATGTCGGTGAACAGGCCCAGCGTGCAGACCGCGAGCGCCGCCGCGTGAAGCCGCGTGATCGGCAGGGCGTCGAGCCGTTGCGTGACGGCCGCCACCGACCCGCCCGTATGCGCGGCGGCATCGGGGGGCCTCGCGGCCTGAATTCGGGCATCGATCACGCGTGTGTCCTCTCCGATCCGGAGCATGCGCGCAGCCGGTGACGCACCGCCTTAGCGGTGCGCCCGGCATCGGGGAACGTGATGGCGCTCACAAATCCACCATGCGCGCGGTCGTCGCGGCTCGGAGGAGCCGGCCCGGCGCGGGCGGATAGGACGCCATCTGCAATTTGAGCTGGTCGACCGGCCGTGGCCGCCTGTCCGCGTGTCCATCGCCGAGCCATCGTGCGACGCGCTGCGTGCCACCTCTCGATGTGAGTGTTCGGGATCTCGACCGTCACGTTAGGCAGGTGCGTTCGCGGAAATCACTGTCCATCGAGGAAAGCGAGTAGCGCCGCGTTGAAGAGTGCCGGATCTTGGAGGAAGGCGAAGTGGCTGACATTCGGCAGGATCAGGAGACCCGCCCCGGGGATCGTGGCGGCGAGATATTCGGTATGCGCGCGCTTGATACCCTCGTCGTGGTCGCCGTCCGCGATCAGGACCGGCGTGCGGATCCGCTTCAGATCGGCTTCGGTCCAGTGCGGCTGCCCGCTCCACATCCGGCCGACCGCGTCGACGAAGGCGCCATAGTCCTTCGGAGTCGGCGAGAGGGCCTCGTGCTCCTTGCCGGCCCGATCGATGAAGGCGGCGAAGGTCGGGTCCTTCTCCACACCCTCGATCAGGCCCGAAGGATCGGCATTGGCGCCAAACGCGAACACTTTGCCGACGCGGTCGGGGTAGCGCATCGCCATGTCGAGACCCAGGATCGCGCCGTCGCTCCACCCGACGACGTCGGCGCGTGGGATCTTCAACATGTCGAGCAGACCGACCACGTCGTCGGTCATCAGGTCGTAGCCGAACGGCTGATCATTCCGCGTGCTGCGGCCGTGCCCACGGCTGTCCACCAGGATGACCGTGCGGTGGCTGGCGAGCGCCTCGGCCTGGTGACCCCAGTAATCGGAGTTCGACAAGCCGCCATGCAGCATGACGATCGGCGGGCCACTGCCGATTCTGGCATAATACAGCCGGATGCCATTGACCGCTGCATAGCCCGCGGTCTCGCCGACGAGCGGCGCGGGAGTCGGCGGCAATTCCTGCCAGCGCGGTTTGGCCCAGGCCGGGGCACAGCACAGCAGGAGCGAGAGGGCGATCACACGTCGAAGCATCGAGCGCCTGTCCGTGAGGTTCGGAACCGGGCTGTCGGATAGGGACGGGACATCTCGAACCGTAATCGCCGCGCTACGTGGTCGACTTGCACGCCTCGATCTGCTCGCCTCCTGTGACAGGACGATTTCAAAAATGCTCGGGGCCAGCAGGGCCGCGGGACGTCTGCTTTGCCGCGCTCACCCAAACGCGGACCGGACGCTCGCCGTCCGTCGCTGGGGCACGAATGGGCATCAAGCGTCGAATCCGGCTCTCTAGAAGCGTGGGTTCGTGCGGCGTGACCGGTCCGGCGGCGATGCGGGAGCGGCCAGGGCGGGCCAATGGCCGACCACGTCCCCGTTCCGGTAGGCCTCCCGGATGTTGTGGCGCGCGGCCTGGCCCACCGTCCCGCCAGGCTGTGTCACGGCCGAGTCGCCCGACGGGGCCAGGACGGTCTGCGCGGCGGCTGGTCCAGCGCCGAGAAGGACAGCGATCGCGGCGCAGCCCGACAGACCCTTCATGCCCGCATTCCTCCCCATCGATCTCGCCGCCCCAAGGTGCGGACCCCGGTTCGCCCTTCCGCGTCGGCCGCCGGGATCCGAAGGCCCGGACCGACAGTCGCCGGCGCGCGTCACCCGTCAGGCAGATCTACGTTCGTGCGGGCGATCGGTTCACCAAGGTGGCGGTCGTCGGCGGCGCTCGGCGGAACGGACGGGCTTCCGTCGGTCAGGCGGCCCTTCGGCCGAGCCGGATCTCCTTGGCGATCGTTGAGCGGCGCTCGGCATAGCCGGGCGCGGTCATCGGGTAATCATCGGGCAGCCCGTAGCGCGCGCGATAGAGTTCGGGCGTGAGCCCATGCGCCCGGAGGTGCCGCTTCATGGTCTTGTAGGATCGGCCGTCGATGAAGCTGACGATGCCATCCTGGCGGACGGACCCGCGGATCTGTGCGGGCGAGGGCTGTTCGGGGCGCGCCTCGACGGCCTCCGGTCGGTCGGCGAGTGCAAACAGCGCTCCGTGCACGGTCGCCAGAAGCGGCGGCACACTGGTGTGCGGGATCGCGTTGTACGACAGATAGGCGGTTACGACTCGCACCGCGACCTCGCTGAGCGTCGGTTCGCGACTGTCCTGGTCCGTGCGCAATTCGATCGATCCCATCTTCGATCCTCGCGAAACCTTCCGTTCATCATGCTTACTCGGACATTATCGGGTGTCAATGATCCATGATGTATCCGGCAAATGACTTGTTTGAATAAAAAATTCTTTGCTTGAATGTGCGATGGCGTTCGGTCGCGAATGTGCCGGTACTCATGTCTGAGATTTCAAGGGGAGCGGTCTGGCGCTTTTGCTTCGCCAGTCTTCGTGATCCAATGCCGTCTTACCGGATCGCGAAGTCTCTCCATGACCGCCACACGCCGCCTGACCGTGACGAGGCCGAGAGTGCAGAGGTTTTCCGCCCTCACGGCCACGCACTGCGCGGTGCCTGCGGCAGGCCGAGGGTGCGTGGTGCTGGTGGCACTCTTCGGAATGCTGCTCGCAGCGCCCTGTGCGCACGGGCAGGAGGTGGATGATCTGTCGGAAGCCGAGATGCGGGCCCGGGTCGCGGCGGCGTTCCCGGATGCGGGTCTTGTGCGGTTCCGCAAGGTCCGGCCGATCACCGCAGGGGCGGAGCCCATGGTGGCGTTCTGCGGCCAGGTCAGCACTGGAAATCCGGCGCAGGGACGGGCGGATTTCCAGCTGTTCCTCTACGATCGAACCGCCACGGCCGAGACCGTCCGCATCCTCGGCGCCGAGTCCCTCAACGGCTATCGTGTCGGCCGGAAGCTGATCGGCGCACTGCGGCGCGTCGGTTGCCTCTGAGGCCGACGGCCGGGGTGCTCCGTCTCATGCGTGACAGAAATGTGGCAGAAGCTTGACTATTGTGGCGCAATGAGATTATAACTTGACCGTGGCGTTGCAGTTACACCCCCGAGACCTTTGGAGGTTCGGATGTGCGCGCGGAAGACGTTCTACATTTTCGTCGAGGCCTCCGATGGAGCGCAGTTCTGCGCCGTCCGGCAGGATCAGCCGATCCCGTCGGTGATCGACGGTGTGCGCTGGAAGTATGTGAGTTGCATCGACACCGCGCGGGACAAGCCGTACGGGTTCGACGCGGATGCGGCGCATGCGGCAATGCGGCAGCAGGGCGTCTACTTCTACCGGCGCGAGCTGATGTTCCGAAGGGCCGATTTCCTGCTCGAAGCCGCCTGATGGCGGGCCGCTTCGGCGAAGGTCTGGCCGGCGTGCTCGTCCTTCTTGGCGGTCTCGGCCTCGTGCCTGGCGTCGCCGAGGCACAGATGCCGACACGGATCGGCACCTGCGTGTCGACCACGATCACGCGGATCGGAACCCGCTTCAGCGATACGCTCGTGAAGCCGAAGGGCGACGGGACAGGCGATGGGACGTGCGTCGATCTGAAGAACGGCGTCTACGGCATCTCATATGCCTATATCGAGGCCATCGGGCGGTCGCGGGTCGGAGACCGGGTCCTGACCTGCCTCGTCGCCTTGCCGACCGGCTGCCCCAAGGGCGACGATCGCGGCAAGATGTACACCACGACCAACCTGCGCACGCTGGATTCTTGGACGCTGCCCGACTCGCAGCACATGTGCGGCGGGGCCTGATTCCGCGACGGTGAACCCACCGTGGGGATGACCGCGTTTCCTCAGCGAGGGCGAGAATCGGGCCCTTGCGATCAAGAGGATGATCCGTGTCGGTCAGGAACGGTCTTGCCGCCCTCATGCTGGCGGCCGCGGGTGCGGCGCCGACCCCCGCCGGGGCCTGGGGCGTTCCCGGATGCACCAACCTCCCCGAATACAACCGCGCCCTGGGGGCCCTGCAGGGCATGACGAGCGCCTGCGACATGAGCGTCGAGGAGGCCCGGCGGGTCGTGGCGGCCCATGACGGCGTCGCCCCCGGCCCGGCGGCCGCCGCGGAGCCGCAGGCGGCACCGCGGGTCGCGCCGCGCCACCGCCGAGTGCGAACGCACCGGGGCGCGCGCCCGCGGCATCACCGCTGAACCAGCTGTCCGCCGGGTGACCTGCGCTCAGGTCTCGTTCCGCGCCGTGTCTGGAGGATCGGCGCGCGTGCGCGCCCAGTCCCGGTCGCGCTCCGCCTGCCGGGCGCGCTGCTCCGCCGCGTAGACGTCCTGGTCGGCGCGCTCCCGCTTCCGGCGGCGGTCGGCGGCGGCTGCCGACCGCTTCCGCCACGCTTCCGTCTCGGCCTTCTGACGGAGCAGTTCCTCGACCGTGATAGGCGTCACCGGCGCCTTGGGTTGCGCCCAAGGATAGGTCCGCCGGGGCGGAGGCGGACGCGTCGCCCGGGGCTCGGACGCCTGCCCACTCCGCCGGACGATCTCGGCCGCCTCGGCGAGGGTGAGTCCGGCGCCCCGGGCGATGCGCTCGGCGGCAGCCCACGCGGCCGCGCGCTCGCCCGCCGTGCCGCCCTGGGCGGCGAGGGTGAGGCATTTCTCGAACCGGTCTCGGTCGGTGGGCGTCATGGGCGGCGTCTTACCGCCAACTCGGCCCGCCTGTCCCGCCGCGGCGCGCCAACCCGTCCGCGCCCGTCAATCCGGCTTCGCGCTGGCCACCGTGTTGGTGAAGCTGTAGCTGCCGAGCTTCTCGCCGACGACCTGGACGGCACCCTCCGTGAGGGAGTTCAACCGTCGGGAGCGGATCTTCATGGTCCCGGACAGGCCCGCGAACTTGCCGGTGCCGCCGATCCACTCGCCCGTCCCCTCGTTGACCGCGCCCAGAGGCTGAACCGGATAGTCCCACTTCTCGAAGACGTGGTCGCCGTCGGCGTCGACGTAGTCGCAATAGCCGTGATTCTCGAGGGTCTTGGCGGTGTTGTCGATGAGCGGGGCGGAAGTGCAGCGTCCGGCCATGTTGTGCAGGAGCCGGCCACCCGATTCGTTGACGGCGGTCATCATGTTGATGCTCGCCGAGGCCGTGCGGTTCTCGCCGATCACCACAGGCTTCTGTGCGGAGATACTGGTCGACGTATAGGTGATCCTGAAATCACCCTGCCGCGGCATGTCCTCGGCGCGGGCCGTGATCGCGCCGAGGAGAAGCAGGCCGAGTGCGGTGGCGGATGGACTCGTGAGGGATGCTGCGCGGATGGCCCTTGGTGTCATGGCGACCTCCCAGTCCGACGCATTCGAGACCGGTCGGCTTCGATCGTTCTGTCGGACGACAGCCTACCGAATCATGAGCGTCCGTGTAATACTGTTCTCGACCGGATGAATATTCAATATGGATCGAACGCAACGAGATTTTTTGGTCGGAATCGTCTGACGGAGCCGTGGGCGAGTCGGTGATCTGCAGGGTCTGGCCGGGAGGCTGGTCTTCAGTGGCCGGAGCCGTCGCGCCGTTCAGGACGAGGAGGCGTTCGGGTCCCGCTACGGCCGGGCGCGCCCGTTTCCGCTCGGTCCGACCGCCGGCAGGCCGCTCACGTCCGGCAAGCCGCCGAGCACAACGAGGATGCGTCCCAGCAGCGCCCGCGAGTGGCGCGCGCCGCTCCCGATGGCTGTGGGGTCCGGACGGCCTGGATGGGCCTCGTAGGCCGCGCGCAACCGGGCAAGCTGCCGTCTGCGCGTATCGGGATCGCTGGAGCCCATGGTCCATCCTCCCGGCGGGCTCTGGCTCGCGGTGCGCCCCCGCGAACGAGCCTTCGACCATCCCGAGTCGGGGAGTTGGAAAACCGTGTCTGAACGGTCCCTACGACCTTTAGCGCCGGAACGCCTGGACATGCGTCGCAGGCTCCCCGACCGTATGGCCAAGGATGCGGGTGCCGTTCTGGTCGGCACCAACCATCAGACAGGGGGTTCCACGCCCCAGGGTCGCGCGTACGGCCCCGCGGGCTTTCTAGCCGCTTCTAGGAACCGAATCCAGCCCGGCGTGTCGCGCCGCGCTCGAGATAGCGGAAGCCGGCATCGATCAGGAGCGCCAGCGCCGACACCACGAGGCCGCCCTGCAGCACGTAGGCGGTGTTGCCGGTGAGGAGGCCGGAGACGATGACCTCGCCGAGGGTGCTGGCCGCCACCGTCGAGCCGATCGTCGCCGTCGCGAGGCCGATGACCGCAGCGAGGCGGATCCCTGACAGGATCATCGGCAGCGCCAGGGGTAGCTCGACGCGGAGGAGCCGCTGCCAGTCGGTCATGCCCATGCCGCGCGCGGCCTCCATCACCGCCGGATCGAGCCCGTCGAGTCCGGTGAGTGCGGTCTCGAAGATCGGCAGCAGCCCGTAGAGCACGAGCGCGATGAGGGTGGGGACGGCGCCGAACCCGAAGATCGGCACCGCCAGGGCCAGGACCGCCACGGGCGGGAAGGTCTGGCCGACGCGGGCCACTGACCGGGCGAACGGCAGCACGTCGCGCCCGGCCGGCCGCGTCGCTGCGACGGCGAGGCCGAGGGCGATCACGGCGGCCGTCAGGGTTGCGACGGCGACCAGCAAGAGGTGATTGGCGGCGAGTGTCAGCAGCGGCGTCTGCGCGTAGATCGGCGGCGTGTCGCCGGGGGTGAGCGGGCGGAACAGTGGCGCGAAGCGGCCCGGCGTGATCAGGAACGTGCCGAGCAGGGCGAGGAGCGCGGCCCAGGCGCAACGCGAGGCCCGGCTCACGGCCGGCCGCCCTGGGCCTCGAGGGCCGACCGCGTGACCCGTCCCAGGACCACGCCGTCGCGGCTGACCGGGAGGGCAGGGCGCCGGGACCATAGGCTTTCCGCCAGGGCTACGCGCACCGAGGTCCCGGTCGGGATGGGCAGGCCCGGTGCCGGCCCGGGCTCGACGAGGTCGTCCACGACGCGCAGGCTCATGAGCTGGAAGGCCCGATCGCCGCTGCCGAGGAGGGCGCCCACGAAGGCGGTGGCGGGCGCGCCGAGAAGGTCCGCCGGCGCGGCCTCCTGGACCAGACGTCCGCCATCCATCACGGCGATCCGGTGGCCCAGGTGCAGGGCCTCGTTCATGTCGTGGGTCACCAGCACGATCGTGGTTCCGTATCGCTTCTGGATCGCCAGCAGATCCTCCTGCGCCCGGCTGCGGATGATCGGATCGAGGGCGCCGAAGGGCTCGTCCATCAGCAGAATCGGCGGCTCGGCTGCGAGCGCCCGGGCGACGCCAATCCGCTGCTGCTCGCCCCCCGAGAGCGCCGCCGGCAGGCGGTCCCGGTAGATCGCCGGATCGAGGTTGAACAGGCCGAGGAGTTCATCGACCCGGGCGGCGATCCGCCCGCGCGCCCAGCCGATGAGGTTCGGCACCACCGCGATGTTCTCCGCGACCGTGCGGTGGGGGAACAGCCCGTGTCCCTGGATAGCGTAGCCGATCCCGCGCCGCAGGCGATGTGGGGGCACCTCCCGGATGTCCCGGCCCGCGATCCGGATCGTGCCGGCGCTCGGCTCGATCAGGCGGTTGATCATCCGCAACAGGGTCGTCTTGCCCGATCCCGAGGTGCCGACCACCGTCAGGATCGTCCCGGCCTCGACCCGCAGGGTGACGCCCGCCACGACCGCGCGCCCGTCGAAGACGCGGCTCACCTCGGCGAGATCGATCATGGAATCCGCTCCGCCGCGCGGCCGCGGCTCAGGTCGATGACCGCGTCGAGCAGCACGGCGGCGCCGGTCGCCATGGCGACGGTCGGCAGCGCGCCGAGCAGGACGAGATCGCCCGCATTCTGGCTGATGCCCTGAAAGACGAACACGCCGAGGCCGCCGCCGCCCACGAGCCCCGCGATCACCGCGAGCCCGATATTCTGGACGAGGACGATCCGGATTCCCGTCAGGATCGCCGGGAGGGCGAGGGGCAGCTCCACCTGGAACAGCCGCTGCCGCGCGGTCATGCCGACGCCCCGGGCGGCGTCGCGCACCCGCCAGGGCACGGCGTCGAGGCCGGTGACGGTCGCTGCGGCCACGGGCAGGAGCGCATAGGCCAGAAGCGCCACGAAGGCTGGTGCGGCGCCGATCCCCGCGATGCCGAGGGCGGCCGCGCCCGGAATCTCCCGGCCGATCCAGGCGAGCGGCGCGATCAGCATCCCGAACAGCGCCATGGACGGGATGGTCTGCACGACGTTGAGGGTGGCGAGCAGGCCGGTCCGCAGCGGCGGGACCGGGCGGCCCAGGATGGCCGCCGGGATGCCCAGAGCGGCGGCGGCCACCACCGAGGCCAGGGCAAGTTCCGCATGGGTCCGCAACTCCCGGCCGAACGTGTCGGAGCGGCTGGCATATTCCCGCAGGACCGAGAGGTTGTTCCAGAACCCGGCTCGCAGGGCGAGCCCCGTCACCGCGGTTAACGACGCCAGCAGAGCGATCCGCAGGACCGGTCCCGGCCGCAGCCGCGCCAGCCCGTCGCCGACGGCGAGGGCCGCCGTCACGAAGGCCAACCACCAGCCCGCATCCGGCGAGACCCGGCCGTAGCGGTCGCCCGGCGCGGTCAAATTGTCGGCCGCCCAGCCGGCCGCGAGGCCGAGCAGAAGCAGCGTTGCGGCGGCGGCGACGAGGCGCAGGAGCGGTGCCGCTCGCAGGGCCAGGAGCGGCAGGGCGACGGCGACGATGCCCCCGAGGAGAAGCGCCTCGCCGGACGGAAGCGCCGACCAAGCGGTGAGCCCGGAGCCGGCCGCGATCCTGTTCGGTCGTGTCGTCATCAGCGGCAGGACGAGCAGGCTCAGTGCCAGCAGGACAGCGAAGGCCGAGCCCAGCGGATCAACGCCGGGGCGGAACAGCCCGGTCGTGGAACGTTCCCCCATCCTCAAGCTCCGACGGTGCCCGGCGGCGCTAGTTCAAGTCTGGTCTGCACGGGGGCCCATTTCATGAGACTGGTGACCGGCTCCGCGACGCGTCCCTGCGGCCCGCCGACCATCCTTGCCGACGGAGCGTCGGCTTGTCGACGCAGGATCCTTCGGAAGGCCGTTGAGGATTCCGCACCGTCTCTTCGCGCGGTGAGCAGCAATCCCGTGGGCACCATCGCGTCCGATGTCGCGCGGCCCTGGGTTGCTTACGCTCCGCTCGCAAAGACGCGGGTTGCCGTGCTGTCTGTGCGGGCTGCTCAACGCACGAACCCGTTCTGCCGGAGGAAATCCGCCGCGACGGCGGAGGCGGGCTCGCCGCCGATCTGGACGCGGCCGTTGAGATCCCGCAGCGTGGCGAGATCGAGCCTGCGGAAGACCGGATCTAGGGCCCTGGCGATCTCGGGGTGGGCTTTCAGGACAGCCCCGCGGACCACAGGTGCCGGCTGGTAGACCGGCTGCACGCCCTTGTCGTCATCCATCATCACGAGTCGCGCGGCCGCGAGGCCGCCATCGGTGCCGAACACCATGGCGGCGTTCGTTCCAGAGGTGCCCCTTGCCGCAGCGGCGATCGTGGCGGCCGTGTCGCCGCCGGCCAGGATGACGAGTTGCTCGGGCTTGAGCGCGAAGCCGTAGGTCCTGCCGAAGGCCGGCAGCGCGGCCGGGGCAGTCACGAATTCCGACGACGCGGCGAGCTTGATCGCACCGCCGTCCGCTACGTAGCGGCCGAAATCGCTCATGGTCTTCAGGCCCGCCGCTTGCGCGATGTTCTGGCGCAACGCGATGGCCCAGGTGTTATTGGCCGAGGCCGGGGTCAGCCAAGCGATGTCGTTGGCGGCCAAGTCCAAGTCCCGGGCCGTCCGGTAGGCCGCCTCCGGGTCCTTCCAGACAGGGAGATCCGTCTTCCCGAAGAAGAACGCCGCGTTACCGGTGTATTCCGGATAGATGTCGATCTGACCCTCGATCAGGGCCTGACGCAGGATCGCGGTGGCGCCGAGCTGGATCTTGTCGACCGTCGGTAGGCCTCTGGCCTTCAGGACCTGCAGGATGATGTTCCCGAGCACCCCGCCCTCCGTATCGATCTTGGAGGCGACGACGATCCCAGCCGCCTGCGCATCGGGGAAGGCGATGAGCAGCGCGATGGCCGGCGCGGCGAGCCATGCGAGGATCCGCTTCAGCATCGTCTCAAGGTTCCCCCATTCGCGCGCCGGCCGGTTTCGGCAGGCGCCTGCGCCGCGGCATGTAGGGTCGGCCCGGGCAAATCCCGTTGCGTCCGGGCGACATTCCGGTGGGCATGGTCGCGGCGCGATTCGACGGCACACGGGGCGGACGTTTCCAATCGCTGGCCTAGGCGCCGTTCCTGCGCGCGGCCCCGGGGAGCTGTCCGCCGCGCTCGTCATGCCCGGGAAGGCCCGAATCGGAGCCGTATCAAATGAACGCAATCCCGTTAATATTGCTTAACCTTTACATGATCCTGCTGCGAACAATCATAGCCCTCAAGAGATATTCTTGGTTAGATTGTTCTGGTCGAAAGGAGGGGAGATATGTCGTATTCGATACTGGTTCGCGATCTCGCCCGCGCGAATGCAGGCACGCAGCAACTTCTGGCCTACGACATTCATGACCGGTCGGCGGCGGAAACTCTCGTTTCCGTGATCGCTACGTCGTACCGGGATCACGGTTTCAATCCCGCCACCCGCGTCCACTGGTTTCGCCATCAGGGGGGGGTGCGCGAGATCTTCACCTGGCCGCGCCATTGACTGGCGGCGCACCGCCTCACGTGCCGCAGAAGGTGCGGTAGCCGACGCCGCCGCCCTCGGGCGCCGCGGCGAAGGCGGCGTGGTCCGGCTGGTCCGCATAGGGGCGAGACAGAACCGCCAGGAGCGTCTCGAACGGCGCGAAATCCGCCCGCTCCACGGCCGCCTCGATCATCGCCTCGACCCGGTGGTTGCGCGGAATGAAGGCCGGATTGGTCCGGCGCATCGCGTCGGCGGTCTCGGCCGGGTCACGCGCCTCCTGCGCCAGCCGGCCGCGCCATTCAACCGCCCAGGCATCGTAAGCCGTGGGATCGACGAAAAGGTCGCGCACGACCGCGTCGGCCTCCGGGCGCTCCGCGGCGGCGCAGAGATTGCGGAACGTCAGGGTGAAGTCGGCCTGGTTCTCGGCCATGCGCTTGAGGAGGTCGCCCGCCAGGGCGGGGTCGCCTTCCCGGGTCTCGGCGAGGCCGAGCTTGCGGGCCAAGCCGCCGTGATAGGCGGCCTCGAAGCGCGGCGCGTAGAGAGCCAGCGCCGCCTCGGCCTCAGCGACCGAGGCGGTCTCGTCGTCGGCGAGCAGCGGCAGCAGGGTCTCGGCGAGCCGGGTCAGGTTCCAGAGCGCGATGCGCGCCTGCTGGCCATAGGCGTAGCGGCCGTTCCGATCGATCGAGCTATAGACTGTCCGGGGATCATAGGCGTCGAGGAAGGCGCAGGGCCCGTAATCGATCGTCTCGCCGGCGACCGACATGTTGTCGGTGTTCATCACCCCGTGGACGAAGCCGACATGCAGCCAGCGGGCGACGAGGTCGGCTTGGGCGACGACGACGCCCTCCAGCAGCGCCCGGTAGGGACTCGCGGCCGTAGCGGCCTCGGGATAGTGCCGGGCCACGACGTGGTCGGCGAGGGCGCGCAGGCCCTCGACGTCGCCGCGCGCTGCGAAGAACTGGAACGTTCCGACTCGGATGTGGCTTGCGGCCACGCGGGTGAGGACCGCGCCGGGCAGGAGCGTCTCGCGCACCACCGGCTCGCCGGTGGTGACGGCGGCGAGCGCCCGGGTGGTCGGGATGCCGAGCGCCGCCATGGCCTCGCTGACGAGATATTCGCGCAGTACCGGGCCGAGCGCCGCCCGCCCGTCGCCCCGCCGGGAGAATGGGGTCGGGCCCGCCCCCTTGAGCTGGATGTCGCGGCGATGCCCATCTCGGTCGACCACTTCGCCGAGGAGGACCGCCCGGCCGTCGCCGAGTTGCGGCACGAACTGGCCGAACTGATGCCCGGCATAGGCCGCCGCGATCGGATCGGCGCCCTCCGGGACGGCGTTCCCCGCGAGCGCGGCGACGCCGTCCGGGCCGGCGAGCCAGTCCGGATCGAGACCGAGTTCCTCGGCGAGCGCGCGGTTCAGCCGGACCAAGCGCGGCGCCGCCACGGGCGTGGGAGGCCGACGCGCGTAGAAGCGCTCTGGCAGGCGGGTGTAGCTGTTGTCGAAGGGGAGTGCCGTCATCATCAGGATCTATGGAGGGCGGGAGCGGGGGGCAAGCGCCGCCCTCCGGAGGAGCGGGATCAGACGGTGCAGTCGAGTCCGGTGAGCGTCTCGGACAGGGACCAGAGCCGCTGAGCGGCGGCGGAATCGCGGGCCTGGGCGGCGATGTCGGCCCGGGTCGGATAGCCGTGCAGCTCCCAGATCCCATCGGGCCCGTAATAGGCGCCGCCCTCGGCCTCCGGCGCCGTGGCGGCGAAGAGCAGCGGCAGCGCGCCCCGCGCCGCGGGCTGGCCGATCACCGTGAAGATCAGGTGCCCGGCGAGTCGCTGGACCGGACCGGCCCGGTCGCCGCGGCGGAACACATCCGTCCGCGCCGCTCCGGGATGGACCGGGACCGCACGGATCGGCGAGCCCGCCGCCTTCAGGCGCCGGTCGAGTTCGAGCCCGAACATCAGCATCGCGAGCTTCGACTGCCGGTAGGCCTTCTGCGGCCCGTAGCCCTGCTGGAGCTGGAGATCGTCGAAGTGAATCCGCCCCCGCCGATGCGCGAGGCTCGCCACCGGGACGATCCGGGAGGTCGCCTGCGCGGGTATGAGGGGCAGGAGCAGCCCGGTAAGCGCGAAATGGCCGAGATAGTTTGTGCCGAGCTGCCGCTCGAACCCGTCCACCGTCTCCTCGTGCCTCGGAACGGAGGCAATGCCGGCATTGAGCAGGAGGATGTCAACCGGCCGCTGGTCCGTCCGGCACGCCGCGCCGAAGGCGCGCACGGAGGCGAGGCTGCCGGTATCGAGATGGCGGAAGTCCAGTCGCGCGCCCGGATGACGGCGCCGGATCGACGCCATGGCGCGCTGCGCCTTCTCTACGTCGCGGGCGGCGAGGATCACCGCGGCGCCTGCCCCGGCGAGGGCGAGGGCGGCCTCGAAGCCGAGCCCGCTGGTCGCGCCGGTGACGATCGCCCGCCGTCCGGTCTGGCTCGGCATGTCGCGGATCGTCCACCGGGTCCGGGTCATCGTCGCTCACATCTCCGCTCCTCGGCTAATCCGCCGGGCGCGGGGTTGTTCGCTGCGCAGCCGCCGCGCTCAGGCGTCGGCGGGGCTGATCGTCTCGATCGCCCGCGCTGCCGGATCCCGACGAGTCGAGGCGCCGGCCGGCGCGCGCCGCACAGCCCTGTCCCGGCAGGCGAGGGCGGCGAGGGCCAGCAGCCCGCCCGCCAGCACATCCGGCAGGTAATGGCCCCCCGATCCGATCGTCGCGACGATCACCGCCAGGTTGAGCAGGGCGGCGAGGAGGCCGAGGAGCGGCACTGGTGCGAGCGCCCAGGCCGTCAGGATCGCCAGGCAGACGTGGAAGGAGGGGAAGGTCGCAAGTCCGCGCAGGTCGCCGAGCGCCAGCGTGTGCAGGGTACCGGCCCGCAGCCGCGCCACCGGCTCCAGGTGCCAGAGCGCGCCCACCGTCTCAAGCGGCTCGGACGGGACGAGGTGCGGCGCATAATGGGCGTAGGGTCCGAGCGCCGGCAGCAGCGCCGCGAGGGCGACCACACAGAGCAGCGTCGCAGCGAACAGTCGGATGAAGGTCCAGAGCCGACCGAGCCGGCGGGTCGCGCTCAGCGCGATCACCACGAGCCCGACCTGCGGCCCGCTGGAGTGGTAAGCGAGCGCCAGCCACCACGACAGGGTCGGATGCCGGGCCAGGAAAGCCACGTGGGCCGTCCAGTCGAAGCCGAGGGCAGTCTCGATGCGGGCCAGAATGCCATCGATGAAGGGCAGCCCAAGCCCGGCGGCCAGGAAGTGCAGGACCGCCACCGGCACCGTGAAGGCGATCAGGAATGCGCTCGCCAGGGCCATGCCGCGCAGGGGCGGATCCGATTTCACCGTGCTCAGGCAGGAGGCCGCGATCAGCAGGACAAGAACGGCCCCGCCGGCGAGGCTGAAGCCCAAGGGCTCGGCCGCCACACCGGCCACCCCCATCCAGATCGCATCGACCACGCTGATCGCCAGGGCGAGAACCCATAGCCCGGGATCCGGCGCGGCGATCCCGGTGCTGTGCCGGCGCAGGAGACGGTACCAGGGGTGGGCGGAGCTTCGATCGGGGCGGGCGGGCTCGCGGCGGGCGTGAACGACCCGGTCTTGACGCATGATCCGGCTCACCTCGCCCGTCACGGCCAATGCTTGGCCGCGACAGGGATACGCCGCCCAGCCGGAAAAGTTCTCGGCCTGGGGATGCGGCGGGGGGTTAACGGCTCGTCGGCGAGGCAGTCCCGGTGGCCGGGGGCTTGCCGGTACCGACCTCGCCCTCCGTCGGGGGCACGGCAGACGGATGGGTGACCGCGTCGGTCGCAGTCTTGCCCGGATCCTTCGTGTCGGCTGCCGGCTTCGGCGCAGTCTCGGCGCGCGGCTCCGGTCCGGGCCGGTCCTGCGCCCAGGCCGCGGCTGGCAGGGCGGCCATGGTCGCGGCGGCGAAGAGAAGGGTGGGGATCGATCGGCTCAAGCTTGGCTCCGTCGCGCTCGGTCGGGCGTTCAGCGGGGCCAACGGCCGGCCGCAGGCGTCGTTCCGACGCGCGGCGGCCCGGAGGTGACGGGCGGATGCAGCCAGCGCGGCGCGCCCGATCCCGTCATCCCAGCTCCGTGCCCGGTGATCGGGCGCCGGAGCGCGGCCGGCGCTCACGCCTCCGCGGTGGCCTTCCGGGACTTGCGGCCCTTGCTCGACTTCGTGCCGCTCGCCTCCGGAGGCGTGACGGCGTCCGAGGCTTCGCTCCGCTTCGTGGCAGGGCCCCGGCGCTTGTGGCCCAGGCCTGCATTGCGAGCGAATTCGGCCCGCATTGCCGAGTAGTTGGACGCGGTCGTCGGGTAGTCCGGCGGCAGCCCGTAGCGCTGCCGGTATTGCTCGATCGTCATGCCGTTGCCGGTGAGATGACGCTTCAGCGTCTTGTACGGCTTGCCGTCGATGAAGCTGATCAGGGCGTCGGGCGTGACCGACTTCTTGATCTGCGCCGGTGTCGCCTTCTTGAACTCCGGCTCGGCCGAGGCCGTCGTCTGGCCAAGACCGGCCAGCGCAGCATGAACGCCGGACAGGAGCGACGGGAGGTCGGGAACCGGAACCGAGTTGTTGGCCACATAAGCCGAAACAATGTCGGCGGTCAGCTCAACGAAATCGATCGGGTCCTGGTGCGGTGCAGGATTGCTATCTTCCATGGGCGCCTCTCACGTGTGAGTGATCCATGAACGTGGATTCGCTTCTCGACAGTCAAGTCCTTATCTGCATGAAGATATCCCATAATGCCTGTTATCTACCGGATGCATCGACGAATACCAACATAGATCAGTGGCGCTTTTGGCGCTGGATACTTTCAGACACGATGGCTGCGCGCGCCGCCGGATCGGCTGGCCCGCCATCGCGCGGGACGGAGCCATACGGGCGGCTTTAGAAAGCGTTAATCCTGCCGTGGTCCCTGGCAGGGTCGCTCCGGTTTCGGGGGCAAGAAGCCGAACGACAGGCGGGCCGAGCCATGCCCCTCCAAGCTCGGCCCGCGCCCTCTGGGCGCTCAGGCGCTGGCGGCACTCTCGATCGGCACGGTGACCGCGCCGCGCGTTCCCGGCGGGACGACGGCCTGCAGCACCCGCGCCGGCCCGGACGCGTAATCGGCGCGATAGCTGCGCTCAAGGCTCATCAGCGTCCGCATCGGCGCCTCGGCCAGGTCGAGGAGGCGGGCGTCGCGCCAGCGGAGCTTGGTGAGACCGGCCCGGCTGAACCACCGCGGCCTTTCCTCTTCGACAAGCAGGACCAGCTTGCCCGTCCACGTCTTGCGAAACCAGAACCGTCCCGTGAGCTTGGCCGCGCCGAACATGCCGCACCTCGCGTGAGAGCCCCGTGAGGCAACGCGGGTCAAGCTCGGCGGTTTCCGCCGGAAGCTGGTTGCTACGCGCCGAAAAGGTGTCGCATCCATGCACGGACTACAGGCGCGCGAGCGGCCACCGTCGCGACGCCCTACATTTCGCCCCTATCCTCTCGCGACGTCAGCGAACCGGTCCGGCGGGACTCATCCGCAGGTCCGGTCGCCCAGATCACGGCCATTGCGGGTCCCGCTGGCCAAGGGACTGCTAGCCAACGCATCGCTGGCCAACAGGCCGCTGCCGAATCGGCGGTCGGCCAGGATCGCGAGCGGGCGGCCCGCCACGGCGCCGACAAGGCCGGCGCCGGCCTTTACGAGGAAGTCGTCGAATCGGCCATGGCGGGATCCGGTGAGGGTCTGGCCTGCTTCCAGACCGCCGGCCAGGACCACGCTGCCGGCCAGGATCCAGAGCCAGTGCCGCGGGTAGGCCACTGTCATGAGCAGCCCGGCCGCTGCGTAGGCCGCGATGCGCTCGATGCTGGGATTGGCCGTGACCACGGGGCGGAGGCCGATCGGCACCAGCGTGACCACGGCGATCAGCGCCACCAGGATCCAGGCCGCGACCCGTATCAGGCCCCGCCACCGCACGTTCGATCTCAGCATCGCGGAAACGTAACCTCACATCGACGGCGGCCGCGTACAATGATGGCGCGGCGCCGCCCGTATCATAACGACGGCCGGAGACCGGAACATCTCATCATGCGTGGTATTCTGGTCGTCGCCACCCTCTTCGCCTTCACGGCGATCCCCGCCGCCATCGCGGCCAACCCGGTGCGGGACGTGCTCTGGGTGGCGCTGCAGGGCTGCGTGCTCGCCAAGAAGGCGGCGGGCCGGAGCTTTCCCTGTCTGGCCGTCGACCTCGGCGACGGCGCGCGCCCGGGAACGGCGGTGCTGCGCGCGCCGGGACACCCCACCCACACGGTGGTGATGCCTACCGACAGCGTCTCGGGCATCGAGGCCCCCGCGCTTCAGGGCCCGCGGGGAGCCGCCTACTGGCGCGCGGCACTGGCGGCCCGACACTACGTGTCGGATGCGTTGCAGAACCGGCTGCCGGTATCGGCGGTGGGCCTGGAGGTGAATTCCGCAGACGGCCGCAGCCAGGACCAGTTGCACATCCACCTCGACTGCATGCGCCGGAGCGTTATGGCGGCCCTGAAGGCCCATGGCGGCGCCGTCGGCGAGGCCTGGTCCCCGTTCCCGGTGCCGCTGGAGGAGGTGCCCTACATCGCCCTGCGGGTTCCGGCCGACGCCGTGGCGGACTTCAACCCGTTCGCGGCTCTGGCCCACGTGCCGGGCTGGCAGGGTCATCTGCACGATGCGACCTTCGCGGCGGTGGAGGCCGTGCCCGAAGATCCGCGGGGCGGGATGATCCTCCTGGCCTATCGGGAGCCGGAGGCCAGCGCCGAGTACCTCATGGATCACAGCTGCCGGATGGCGAAGGCCGACCGGCCCGGATGAGCGGCCGCACCAGGCGGCGGCCACTGTTGCCGCTACGTTCTATCCGAGGCGCAGGCGAATCGGGCATAGAACGGCCATGCGCATGCCGGTGCTCAGCTTGTCCGCGATGCTCCTTCTGGCCACCGATCCTGCGGCCGCGGGTTCGGCCGCCGGCGTTCCTGATCCTGCCGAGCTGGAGCGCGCTTGGCATCGCTGCCTGCGGGAGGCCAGGGTACATCAGCCGACGGGCCAGAGCCGCGCCGGCGATGAGCGCAACGCCCTCGACGAGTGCAAGCCCCGAGAGGACGCCCTGGTGGCGGCCCTGATGGCCGGCGCTCGCCCGGCGGATGCGCGCACCGGCACGGTCTGGTCGCGGACCTGGGCCGCGTTCGTGGAACCGGTCGCCGCCTGGTTCGGCGCGCTCCGTCGCTGAGCGGGTAGCGGTTCGCTCGTTCGGGCGGGACTTCAGGCTCCACCGATACCGGTCGTCACCTTGCCGGTGCCCTTGCATTCGGGACAACTTGCGTCAGCGACCTTGCCGGTGCCGCCGCAGGTTCGGCACAGATTCTCGCCGGTCCCCGGCGTGCCGGGCGGGGCCTCGTCCCCAGGTTTTCGCGGATCCGTCTCGGCCATCGTCTACCCTTTCCGGACGCCTGGTTCTGCCGGGCAAACCGGGCGCGACCGACGCTGTTCCGGGCCACGTTCGTCGCGGCAACTTCTGGGTGTGACAGGGAGCCGGTTTCATCGCTCGGTCCCCGGGATCCGCCTCGATCCGTGCGTCTGCGGAGCGACGTCGCGGCCGCGTCCGACCACCCCGGTGTCGCGCAGCGGAGTCCGGAATTCAGCCCCGCCGCGCCCGGGTCTCCGGGGCTCTTCCGACAGAGGTTCTGGCTTGCCCGCCTCCGGCGTGATCCTTCGGGTCTAGGCTCACCTTGGGCGCCCCGGACAGGCGTTTCGGAACGGTGGGCGCGCCCCATCGACGCGTGGGTGCCTTCTCGAACGCGCGACCTGCAGAGCCGCGGCGTCGCACCGCGTCTACCTGGTCGAACTGCGGCGCGCGCGCACCGTTTGGCGTCCATGAGCGATCAGACCCCCAAGCCGCATCCGGATCCCATCACCGAGGCGCGTCGCCGTGAGATGGCGACGGAGCATCTTCTGTTCGGGACGATGCAATTCCTGGCGCGGCGCCATCCAGAACTGCTGGACGAGCTTGAAGGCAGCCTCGCCCACCTGTGGGACACGGTTGAGGGCGAGGCGCGGGACGATGAGGCCGTGCGGACCATCGCCCGGCGCATGATCAAGGGGCTGCGGGCCGAACGATGATCGGTCCGGCCCGGTCTAACGCTGGGCGGTGTCGTTCAACCGGATGGTGGGGATCATCGCGACGGCCTGCGCGGTCACCCGGTCAAATACATCCCCGGTCAGGCCGCGTTCCGCCGCGAGCTTCCGGATCCGCTCCGCATGTTGCGAGAGGGTCAGGCCGAAATAGGACTTCTCCGTCGCCTGTTGGGCAGACTCGGTGGCCACGCTTCGACTCCTGTTCATGGTTGGTAAGGAGCGCTGATTTGGCCCAGGGCGGCCGCGGCTTCAAGCCCCGACCGCAGCCATGGGAGCCCGGCCATGAACCGTCGTCATACCCGCTCCCGGGAGCAGCCCGGCCTCACCGGTCGCAGCCGATGCAGATGCCACGCGTGATGGCGTCGTTGCGCTGTTCGACGGCGTCCCGCCGTTCGATGCTGCCGGTCTCGTTGGGGCCGAGGGCGCTCGGGTTGGGCACCGTCTGGCCGGTCGCCGCGGTGTGAGGCGCCTTGGCGGCCGTGTCGGGACCGCCCCCGGTTCCCGTCTGGCTCACCGGATCGGCCCAGGCGGTGACGGAGGCCAGGGTCAGGGCGGCCATGGCGAGAATCGCGGATCTGCACATGAGAAGCTCCCAGCACTGCGTGCGTCGGTCTGCGAGAAACTGACGCATGCGCGCGCGGGAAGTTCCCCGACGCGCGGCATTCCGCGGCGGATCAGCGCCCAGACGGTGTCGAATGCAGGCGCTCACCTTCGGGCGTAACGGCTAAGCCATTTTGAGAACTGTCTCCGCGACAGAAGTGGCGGATGGTGCCGATCGAACATCCGGAGGCACGCGCATGAACCCGACCGTCAGAGCCGTTCTGCTGAACGAGCGGGCCGCCGTGCTGTCGGCCATCGCGGCGCGTCAGGGCACCGTGTCCGACCTCTTGGTCCAGATCAACGGCGTCGAGAACGACATCTGGCGCCTGCGCCACCGCCTCATCGACCTCGAAGCGTACCTGATCGGGCACCGAGTCGATCTGCCGAACGTGGGCGATGAAGCGACCGAGATCGCCGCCGAGCCCGACGCCTCGGTGGCGCGCGCACCGGCGACGCAAGCCGGGCCACGACCGGCAGAGGTGATCGGCCTCCCAGTCTGCAAGCCCCTCGGCGACTTCGTCCGGCCGAAGACCGCCGCGCGGAAGGCGCAGGCGGCCGCCCCCTCCCGCCGGGTCGAGACTGCCTGAGTTCGCCGGGGACCAAGCCCATGCACCGCATCCGCAATGGAACGCGCCGGAGACCCTTGCCGCCCGCGCCGGCTCTGCCCGAGAGCCTGACACGCTTCGTGTCGCAACCGGTCCCGAAGCCGGGTTGGATCACCGCTCCGCTCCGGGACATCGCCATGGCGCTGCTGGTCGGGATCGTGGTCGCGCTCGTCGGCGGCCGGATCCTGCAGGCCTGGTAGCCGGTCCTGACTGCATCCCTGCCATGGCCTATGAGGATCGATGAGGATCCCGAGGGGGCGGACGGATGGGCAACGGTGACGGCGGCGCGAAGATCGCGGAGGTGCAGCGCCTCGCCACGGCGCTCGCGGCCCGGGTGCGCTACGCGCAGCTGGTGGGCCGACCGGTCTACGAGGCGCAGATCTCCGCGCTGGTCAGCGCCGCACGCCTCATGGACGAGGAGAAGGCACCCTGGCCGCCGATGGTCGAGGAGGTGCTGACCGAACTTGCCCGCACCATCGAGGGGGCCGGCTCCGTCGCGGACCGCGTGCCGGGAGAGCCTTGAACGCGGCGCTCCGGGAGCCACCCTTGTATCGATCACCACGAGATCGAGGCAGGGACGCGATGCAGCAGGACACGCCGGGAGTCGATCGGACGGCCCGAACGATCGCCGAGAACGTCTACGCCGCCTATTGGCGCCAGGCCGCTGGGGCCGATCACCCGCAGATCGAGCAGACCTGCCTCGCGCGTCTCGCCGAGGCGATCCGGCCCGAGATCCCGGGCGGATCCCCCGGCGCGATCATCGACGCCGCCAACGCCGTTCTCGACGCCCTGGAGCTGCAGAATCCGGGGCTGCGCGGCCCGCGCGTCAGCGCCCTGAACCGGGCGGACGGGACGGTCGCAATGGGCCGGGCCGGCGCCTGAGCGGACCGGATCGTCCCGGCCTTCAGGCCGGAGCGCTCACCATCGCCCGCGGCTCCCGGACGGGGTGGCCGCCGGCCGCGTGCCGAATGCGGGCCAAGTGGGGAGAGGTCCGCATCCGGGACAAGGGCCGGCCCGTGGGCCATTCCCCTGTCTTCCCTCTGCAATCCTGCTTTCCAGGGCGACCGGTCCATCCCTGGCCAACCGGGCGGTCCAGCCCGGAACTTCGTCGCGAAGGGCCGATTGATCAGAGGGACCGGCACGAAAATCCGCGCCCGTCACTGTCGCGCGACGGTCTCGTCCGGCCGCAATCCTTCGTGTTGTTTTCGTCTCGAAGTCGATGTCCACATGATCCTGAACCTGCAGGCCGTGCAGGTCGCAACCGGCAGCGACGATGCTGAAAGTCAGCTCGTCTTCGCCGACGGGTTTCTGGTCGCGGTCTTGGTCCGTCTCTCGGCGCAGCACGACGAGGATGCCGGGAAATGGTTCCTGGAGGCCGGGTTCGGCCCGATCGGACCGGCCGCGCCGTCGCTCTTCGCGGACCTCGGGGCGGCCCGGGCCTGGATCATGCGCCAGCTCGCCACCGCAGCCTGACGCCGACGGCTCTCAGGACGGCGTCCCGAGCCAGCGGAGCGAGCGCCGCAGGCGCGCCGTAGCGTCCCCCGCGAACCAGAGGCCGTGCGCGAACACGACCCGCTCGGGCGCCAGGCCGACGAGGTCTGCCGCCGCACGCGCCGCGTCGCGCCTGCGGAGCTTGATGACGAAGCGCAGATAGGGCGGCGTCATGTGGGCGAGACGCAGGAACGGGCGCAGGAGGGCCGGCATCTTCACCGGCTCCAGATTGAGGACGAGATCAGTCAGAATCAGCGTCCGGCTCGCGCCGTGGAAGAACGCGACCTCCCGGAACCCGAAGCCGCCCGGCACGACGATCTGACGCAGATCCGCCGCCCAGTCGGGGGGCGCGGCATCCTCCAGCACCCGGTCGATGCGCAGCCCGGAGCGACGGACCTGGCGACGCTGCCGCAGGTTCGGCGCCGCCCAGGTCAGTGCCTCCGGGCAATGGGTTTGCCAGTCCTTCAGGAAGGTCCAATGGGCGATGTTGGGGGCGACCAGATGGCGGATCGGCCCCAACGCGGCGATCGCGCGATACAATCTCTCGTCGAAGCGCGTCGGCGAGTGCAGCCAGATCGCCCCGTCCCGAAGCCGGATCACGGTCATCCGGACGGGCAGGGGAATGCCGAGGACCCGGAGCGGACCGCTGTCGACGATCCAGACGCCGTCGGCCACGGGTTTGAGAACGTCGAGGGGTGGATAGGTTGCTTCGGGCAAGTCCCGGTCTCTCACTTGGGCGTCCGGCGTGGCGACCCCGCACCTGTGCAACAGCGGAACCGCGACGAATTTCCCGTATGGATCGCCGCAGGTTCGGCGCGCCTCACGCGCGCGCGCAGTCCGGTGCGACCGGTTCCACGGGCGCCACCGGGACGGCGCGCATGAGCGCGATCCCGAGGCCGAGGATCGTCAGCACGTCGCAGGTCAAACCGAAGACCGAGCCGACCAGAAGGTTGTGCCCGGCCCAGCACAGGGAGGCGCCGAGGAACAGCTGGCGCATCATCTGCGGAGCCGCCTGCAGCCGCGCGCCGGTGGCGAGCAGCGTGCCCAGGGCCGCGCAGGCCGATGGCCACCCGTTCCACGTGGCCACGGTCAGGCACGCGGCCGCGACCGTGCTGGCGGTGAAGACGGGCGGAACCCAGCCGCTCCGACCCGGCGTGCCGATGCAGCGGAGGGACACGAGGCTCTGCAGCACCGAGATGGCGCACATCGCCGTCCCGGTGAGTGCCCCGAGCGTCAGGTAATGCGCGCCGAAACAGGCCGCACAAGCGGCCGAGGCAGCAAGGATCCAGGCGCGCCGCGGCATCACGCCGGCAGTAAAGCCCAGGAGCAGGCCCAGAGATCCGAACAGATCGAGGTGCGCCGCGGCCGCGGCGGACCAGGAATACAGAAATGTTGCGGTGTTCATCATGCGCGACCGGCCGGCGCGGAGGCGCCGGTTCTGCCGATTGCGCTAGGATCGCATGGTAATCGGTTGGTTAACGACGCGTCGGGCTGCGATCACGACGCGGCGAGCGTGGCGGCGCGGCCTCACTGCGATCCCTTGCGCCGGCCCGCGCTGCGGTCGGCTGCGATCGTTCGATCGTTCGATCGTCCATAGGCCGAAATCATGGCTGTCTTCTGCTGAGTATTGGATCCAGATGTACTCTCAAGGGTCCAGAATTAACATAGATCAATCAGTGGATTGGCAATGCCGGCCGGGGAACAATGCTGGCCCCCTCCGGTTTCCCGGGCATTCAAGTCGGGACTACACCGCGGCCGGCCGGGCGGTGGTGTGCGCGTCCGCGCCCGACGCCGATGGTGTGAACCAACGCTCACATGCAGCTTCCCACGAATGACGATCAACATCCCGTTGCCGCACGGTTTCGGGACTTCATCAAGCATGCGCCCTTCCCCTGTGTCGGTGCCAAGTCCGCCCTTTCGCGCGGCCAGATGAAGATCGTGGTCGCCCGCGACATCACCTCCGGCGTTGACGATGCCCGGATCTATCCGGCCCTGCTCGCCTTCATCTGTCGGTATCGTGCGCAGCCGAGCCTGTTCCAGAGCTTCGAGGTTCTGTTCGAGGAACCGCACATCCTCTCGGAGGAAGCCTTCGAGGCCGCACTATGGCAGCGGGTTCAGTCGCTCTCCGATTTGGATCAGTGCCTCGGCCAGGCCTACGACCCGCGCGTCGCCTCCGACCCCGACGATCCGCATTTCTCGCTCAGCCTCGGCGGCCAGGGCTTCTTCCTCGTCGGGCTGCATCCCGGGGCGAGCCGCCGGGCCCGCCGCTTCGAGACGCCTGCCCTGGTGTTCAATCTGCACGACCAGTTCGAGCAGCTGCGAGCCACAGGGCGCTATGAGCGCCTGCGCGCGGCGATTGTCGGCCGCGACGCGGCCTGGACCGGAACGATCAATCCCATGCTCGCCCAGCACGGCGAGCGTTCGGCCGCCCGGCAGTTCAGCGGACGCGTAGTCCCCGAGGATTGGGCCTGCCCGTTCCGGCGCGGGGAGGCAGCGGCGACCTGGGATGCGCAGCAGGTCGCCGCCGATCTCGCATCGGGCGCCTTCGTGATGCGCCAGATGGACAGCTGAGGGCCGACAGATGACGCGTTCCGACCCGTTTCCCCAGGACGAAGGGGCCGTGCTGGCCCTGGCGAGCGCCCTGCGCGAGACCGGCTACACCTTCACGACGGTAACGCCGGCCACCCACGCCCACGTCAATGCTCGGCCGCGGAACGCCGAGGCGCGGAACCTGCGCGACGTGTTCGGCTGGAGCCGGCCTTTCCGTCCCGATCAGGCGCAGGATCTGCTGCCCGAGCCGATCCTGCGCCTGATGCGGACGGCCGGGGCGGTGACCCAGGACGGCCCGCTGCTGCGACCGACGATCCGGTTCTCCAGCCTCGACGGCGAATTGTTCGCCCATTCCTCGTATCCGCCGTGCGCGACCGACGCGGTGTTCTTCGGTCCCGACACGATGCGCTTCGCCGCGGCGGTGATCGCGCATGTCGAGGGGCGCTCGCGGCCGGTGCGCCGTGCCGTCGACATCGGCTGCGGGTCGGGCGCGGCTGGGATCTGCATTGCCAAGAGGGCGCCGGAGGCGGAGGTCGTGCTCGTCGACATCAACCCGGCGGCCATGCGGGCGGCGCGCGTCAACGCCCGGCTCGCCGGGGCCGACGGGGTCGAGGTCCGCCGCAGCGACATGCTGCGCGACGTCGAGGGCGAGTTCGACCTCATCGTGTCGAACCCGCCCTTCATGATCGACACGGCGGAGCGCGCCTACCGGCACGGTGGCGGCACCCTCGGGGCCGGGCTGTCCCTCGCCGTGGCCGAGCAGGCTGCCGAGCGGCTCGCCCCCGGCGGCAGCCTCGTCCTTTTCACCGGCGCAGCCATCGTCGACGGGGAGGACCCGTTCCGTGCCGCGGTAGCCGAACTCTGCGGACGGACCGGGCTGGACTGGACCTACAGCGAGTTCGACCCGGACGAATACGGCGAGGAACTCGCGACCGCCGCCTACGATGCGGTCGAGCGGCTCGCCCTGGTCATCCTGACCGTCACGCGCCCTGTAACCCAGCCATGACCGACACGTTTCTCCGTGACGCCCTCGCGGGCCTGACCGGCCAGCCGAAAACGCTGCCGGGAAAGTACCTCTGGGACGAGACCGGCTCCGACCTGTTCGATCGGATCTGCCACAGCGCCGACTACTATCCGACCGCGCAGGAGATGACTGTCCTGCCCCAGGTCGCCGCTGACGTGGCCCGTTTGGTGGCCCCGGGCGTGACCGTCGTGGAGTTCGGAAGCGGCGCGAGCCGCAAGATCCGCACGCTCCTGGATGCGCTGCCCGAGCCGGCGGCCTACGTGGCGATCGACATCTCCGGCGCCTACCTGGAAGCCGCGATCCGGCGCCTCTCCGCGGATTACCCCGCCATCCCGATGATTCCGGTCTGCGCCGACTATTCGAAGCCGGTGCAGCTGCCCCGAGCGGCGGGACCTGGCGGCATCCTCGGCTTCTATCCGGGGACGAGCATCGGCAATTTCGATCCGCACGAGGCGCGGCTCTTCCTCAAACGGGCGCGCGCGACGCTCGGACCGAGCCTGTTCCTGGTCGGTGCAGACGGCACGACGGATCCGGAACGCCTGCAACGTGCCTACGGGCGTGCGGACGGCCTGATGGCCGCGTTTCACCGCAACATCCTTGCGCGGCTGAACCGGGAACTCGGCGCCGATTTCGACGGCGACAATTTCCGGCACGCCGTCCGGATCTGCCCGGATCCGCTGCGGGTCGAGGCGCATCTCGTGGCGACGCAGCCCGCTACGTATCGTCTGGGCGATCAGACCATCGCGTTCGCTTCCGCCGAGAGCATCCGGACGGACACGTCGCACAAGTACCCTGCGGATACCTTCCGGGCCCTCGCGGTCGAGAGCGGCTGGCAGCCCCGCGCCCTCTGGACGGCAGAAGGCGGGAGCTTCAACCTCCACCTGCTGCAATCCGAGGGCTGACCCGGCTCTACAGGGCCTCGATCGGGGTGTGCTTGCCGTCATGCGCCGCGCCCGATTCCAGGCTCCGCGTCTCGGCGGCGTACCGCTGATCCCGGGCGGGCGGCGGATAATCCGTCAGCGGACGCCAGGGGGCGGCCGGAGCGCCGAGGCGGGCGCTGGACGGCCGCAGCGACAGCCAGATCGCGACGGCCATCCAGGGGACGACGAAGAAGACGAAGGCGGCAAGTCCCACGGCGATCCTCCACAGAACGATGTTGCCGGGAGAACGCAGGACCGGCAGCTGCGGATCCGCGCCGGAGGCTACGGTTCCAGCCGGTCGCGGGCCTCCCGCTCGGGCGCCGCGTCGCCCGCCGGCAGCACGAGATCTCCCAGCGCGGCGCGCACCGCATCGAGGCCGGCGACCCCGTGCATCAGCGCGATCTCCCCGCGTTGCTCGTGGCGGATCGCCTGCGCCATGATCCGCAGGCGCAGGTCGGATGCCCGGTCCATCGCCGTATCGGCCATCTGGATCGCGCCGGTGTGGTGGAAGGTCATGAGCGCCACGAACTGCGCGTCGAAGGCCGCCCCGGTCATCGCGCGCAGCTGGTCGATCTGGCCGGGCTCCAGCATGCCCGGCATCGACGCTTCTTCCGCCGGTGCGCAGATCTGGGACACGGCGCCGAACCAGCTGCGCCACCACTGATCGAAGACCGCGAACTCGCCGCCCTGGGCGGCGGCGATCAGGCGCGCCAGGGCCCGGAGATGGTCGTTCTGTGCGCGCACCGCCCCGAGCCGGGCAAGGTCGATCCCCTGGCGATGATGGGCCATCATGCGCCGCATGTAATCCTGGTCAAAGGCGGGATCACGCCCCATCCAGGCGACCTCCCGGCCCTGCCAGCCGAAGAGGGCCAGTACCCCGAGCATGCCCGCGCCCAGCAGCGCGCCGCCGCTCCAGGCGACCGCGAAGCGGCGATGGGGCGACGGGTGCCGTCGCGCGACGGCATCCCGCAGGCATGGGAAGAGCGGGTAGAGCGAGGCCGAGGTGACGTGGACGAGGAAGCCGATCCAGTAGGGTTGCTCCAGGGAGAAGATCGGCTGGCGGAACGGCAGCAGCGGAACAAGGACGAGCCATTCGGTCGCCGAGGTGAACAGCGCCCAGACCGGCGCAATCAGCAGGATCATCCAGGGATCGAGACGGCCGGTCCAGCGCCCGAACAGGCCGAAGAACACCACCGCCCAGGAGAAATCCGCCGCTTGATGAAACAGGATGCCGGCGAGGATCACGGGACCGGACGGATCCATCTGAAGCGCGCCGTCGCGCAGCGGGATCGCGGCGACCACCATCCAGTCGACGACGGCATCCCGGCCGATGCGGGCCGCCGTGACCTGGCTGACCAGCGTCGAGAACGTGCTGCTGAGCAGGCCGAGCAGCATGGCGGCGCGCCAGTTGATCCCGGCCTCGCCCGACCAGAGGCGTTGTGAGTTCCGGCGCACGCGCTGCCCCACCCGTGATCGGAATGGCCATACGAAGCCTGAGCCGGGCCGGCGATAGCCTATGTTGGAAACGGCGGCGCAGCGCCGACGGAGCGAGGCGGAGGGGCGATCGGGCCTGGAGCTCGGCGCGGTGAGAACCTACAAGGATCGGCCGCTCAGCCGGGAATCCGGGATCTGATTGGCAGCCCCGCCGGGCGCGACCCGCGTGACCCGGTCCGGACGCCTTCGCGGCGAAGCGAAGCCTGCTGGGAGCGAGCAATGGCAGATCTTTCCGGGAAGACGGTCCTGGTCACGGCGGCGGGACAGGGAATCGGGCGCGCCAGCGC
>Ga0316228_1000650_pt1 | contig 43772 bp, 36 predicted proteins | sample TBH18021metaG_FD_206005 | JGI IMG/M metagenome (GOLD analysis project Ga0316228, IMG submission 206005) | Freshwater microbial communities from Trout Bog Lake, Wisconsin, USA - TBH18021 | ecosystem: Environmental > Aquatic > Freshwater > Lake > Hypolimnion/Profundal zone | place: USA: Wisconsin... | reverse complement strand
GGGTTACTTTGCCGTGATTATAACGAGAGCTTACGTTATAGGCACTTACAATAGCCAGATGATTGTTTTTGCTACTGGCGCCCGTAGCTCAGTGGATAGAGTATTGGCCTCCGAAGCCAAGGGTCGTAGGTTCGATTCCTACCGGGCGCACCAGTCTTTCGGGCACACAGTTCTCAAAAAACTGCATTGAAAGCTATTTTTTGCGGCTTTTAATGCTTTTGATATCTCTTCATTTACAAATCAGGCCAATACTCAAATCCTCATTTGTGCCCAAACCGTGCCCATTTTGTGCCTGCGTTGTGCCCACCTTTTTTGGGCTATGCCAATTTTGAGTATTAGCCTCAAATTGGCACACTTAAAGCCTTAATACCTAGATTTCTGTGCCCAAGGCGTACTGACTAATCGTTTTGAGCATCTGGTAGGTATTCAAATAGATCTTCGACTTTGCAATCGAAAAATTTGCATAGCTTACTAATTGCATCTAAATCGACCCTTGCAGCAGTTTCATCGTAAAGCAGGGTGATGGTGTTCCGATGCAGGCCAGTCTCACGAGCGACATCTACCAACTTGAGTTTTCTTTCGCCCATAAGGGTCGATAAATGGCATTTTATCATTCTGAATAGCTTTTTTTAATATTAAATGTAAAAAGTGCTTGCTAAATGTCATTTACTCATGCATAATGTCATTTAGGATGGCAAAAGTTAATTAAGGATTACTTTTCGCCACTTTGATTGATTTTACTACATGGAGTTAACAATGGCACAGACCTATCTCACCACCGAAGAGCTATCAGCTCGCATTAAATACGACCCCCGCACAATTCGGGATCAACTTAAAGATTCTGTTTTATTAGAGGGACGTCATTATTTCCGCCCTTTTGGCGGAAGAAAGATTCTCTATATCTGGGAAGTTATTGAGGATGACATGACAAAGGCGATCTCTTCGACCCTAAATCAAATCCCAATGGCAAGAGGGGGCGTTGTTCATGTCTAACATTCGCGTCAGAAAAGAAACTGGGCGCCTCTTTCTGGATTTCCGAGTTTTTGGGATTCGCTGTAGAGAGCAAACGGAATTGGGTGATTCCAAGGCTAACCGCAAATTACTGGCAAAGCTAGATGACAACATCAAAGTAGCTGTAGCCAATGGCTCTTACCGCCATGAGCACTTCTTTCCAATGAGTAAACGCATTGCAGAAGTAGAAGAAGCGCGACTGGCCATTAGCACCCCTGCTATTAATAAGGCTCCCACCAACTTGGTTTTAGCCATTGCTGGAATGCCACCCGCCCGCCCGCCATCAACCCATCGTCAAACCCCACTGTTTTCCGACTTTGCCAATCAATGGTATTCAGAGATGGAAGTAGGGTGGAAGCGTTCGCATAGAACGACTACCCGCGGTGTTCTAGATAACTCCCTGATTCCTCAATTTGGCCCTAGACCTGTAAACGAGATCAAAAAGGGCGACATTCTGGCTTTTCGCTCCTCTTTGGCGAAGTTACCCGGAATTAAGAATAAAGAGAGCCTTTCGGCTTCCCGCATTAACCACATCATGACCCCGCTGCGGATGATATTGACAGAGGCTGCCGACCGCTATGAATTTGCCCCGGCCTTTATCAATATCAAGCCCCTAAGAGTAGGCAAGACTGACGTTCAGCCGTTCACGATGCAAGAAGTCCAAGACATTCTTCGCACGGTTCGAGCTGATTTTCGCAATTACTACATTGTTCGCTTTTTTACGGGAACCCGTACTGGCGAGATTGATGGTCTCAAATGGCAGTACGTTGATTTTGAACGTCGCACGATTTCCATAAAAGAGACGATTGTGAATGACTATGAGGAAACTCCCAAAACGGGAGAATCTGAACGCGACATCCAAATGTCTCAGATGGTCTTTGATGCGCTCTTGGCTCAGCACAAAGTAACAGGGCAGGGCGTGTATGTTTTTGCAACCAGTGCGGGAACACCGATTTCTCATCGCAATATTTCCAAGCGAGTTTGGTATCCACTCTTAAGATTGTTGGGCCTGAAAAAGCGAGTGCCGTATCAAACTCGCCATACCTATGCCACCCTCATGTTGGCTTCTGGCGAGGCACCCGAATGGATCGCCCGTCAGATGGGACACACCACCACCGAGATGCTCTTTCGGGTGTATTCCCGATTCATTCCAAACTTGACCCGTCAGGATGGAAGCGCCTTTGAAAGACTCATGGCAGCGCAGATGCAAGACCAGCCACACCCCATTGTGGACCCCCAATCACTCAATGAAGTAAGTGCCCACTCAGGCATAAATCCCAACAGCATTGGAATGAACCATTTACCGAAAACTCAGAGTCGGGTGACTGAGAAAATTGAACAAGCGCCAGAATTACCTGAGCCCGAAACCCCAAAGCCTCCAGTTACACTGCCCAATACTCGAATCAATCCAAGTGCCGATGCTGCACTGATCGCCAATCCTTGGCTAGAAATTGCCAAACATTCTGGCCTTTCTGTACCCCTCCCAACTGACTCAATCCCACCTTCAAATCACCCAGCGGGAGACCTTTTATGAAACTGCCAAGCCTTCCCGAGCAACCCAAAAACCCCTATCGGCCGGATGATGTTTTGCCATCGCCGATACCAACCCCCCTACAAATCTTTGATGTTCAGGATCTTCAAAATCAGATTACGTTTACGGATGCCTCACTTTTGCCAAGGGTCATGCGTATCGTCAAAATCACCATCGCGCCCAACAGCGCCACCAATGAATATCGTCATCAAGCAGTGCTTTATGCCCGAGGGGTACACATTGCTGTCGAGTGGTTTGCCAAACAAAGATACGACCAGCTCACCTGCAATGGTTTGGTCACTATTGCTTATAAGGGAATTAAGCCCATCTCGATTGATGGCCACCTGCAAATCATTCGGCTGTGCCGCCTAGATCGCCCTGATATGAGCTACAACCTTTTTGAAACTGCCCCTCCTGATTGGTTTAGCAATAAAGACATTCTGACTAGAGCAATACAAGCCTGGGAGCAACTGGACGATAAAAACCAGCATTTACTCAACGCCATTTGCTTTGAAGGGGGCTTTTTTAAGCGCTTTTGCACTGGGCCGAGCTCAGTAAGCCACCATCACAGCTATCTCAATGGCAATTTGGAGCACACCTTAGAGGTGGTGAACTTCATTTCAGTCAATATCGCCAGATACCAAACCGCCAATTTACAGCTTGCCCTAATCTATGGATGGCTGCATGACATTGGCAAGGCAGATGAATATCAGCCCTGCAAGACTGGTGACCGAGAATTCAAGTTAACGCCCTCTGCCTATTTACATGGTCACAAGCTCAATGGATTGCATCTAGTAATAAAGGCTCAAGCCAGACATGTGCCGCTCTATCCAGAAAAGACTTTTGATCATTTGCGGCACTTATTAGAACCCCATCCAAATTCAACGACGCCCGATACGAGAAAACCGCAGATGCTAGAGCACTTAATCGTTCAACAAGCAGATACTGCCTCGGCAGCGGCCAATGTGTATGCGGCAGCTCATCGCCCTGGGTGCTCGTTTGGGATTGCGCCTGAGTCCAAAAATGGAAAAGGGGTGAATTTTAGATACGAAGAATGAATAACCTGATCTGAGAATCTTCAAATTGCCCCTATGTTTGCGAGCCATTCCGGACGGTACCCTCAAAGTCATCGCATAGCTTATCAATTAGGTCTTCGGTTTCCTTAAAGAAGTAATCCCCGACAGTCTGGCGATATAAGGCCCTATATCGACGGTAGATCTTCGCAAAGTCGTCATAAATTTCATCCTCAGAAACGTGGGAGTTTATTTTGACCACTAATCTCTCGCCCTCGCTTGATTCGCGTACGTACTTGAAAAAATCAACAATCTTGGCCTCGAAGGCATTAATCAATTCCCCAGTCTTTGCCTCCTGCTCATTACGAGCAGCAATAATAGCCAAGATATCGAACTGCCCCCCTTGACCTGGCGGCGTGCCCTCAGCAACATTAGAGGGGTTTTTTACCTTCTTCTTTGGCTCATCAGCAACCACTTCAACCATGCCAATTTGATTATCAAAATAGACTTCGATTGGATCTTTCACATCTTCACTTCGGTGCATCATGTTGTAAAGGGTATTGAACTTCCGCCAAAAGAATAAGAAGCTTGGCTCACTATATTTAGCATCCATCTCAATTACATACTCGATGCGATTAAGAATAGTGAAATATTGGGCCGCCTTTGCTTTGGCATCTGCCGTTCGCTGAGGATTGGCGTCAATATATTTTTTAAGACTGCTTTCAAAATCCAAATAATTTTCTGGATTATCGCGTTTTATTGGGTCCCTATAAATGCCCATAAAGACATTGAAAAACTTATCATAGGTGTCAGATTTTTTTAGCTCGGTCAGTAGCACATCCAGAACCTTCTTGTCGCCGAATGGATCAAAGTCACTGACTACTACATCCGAAAAATGCTCAAAGGCATCTTTAATATTCTGCACGTTGATGTTGTTATAGGAAAAATCAACGATCTTGCAGTCATTTTTGTATTTGGTAGTTCTGTTCACCCTTGAAATAGTCTGAATGGCGCTGATGCCCTTGATTTCTTTATCCAGAAATAGGGTGTGAAGCCTTTTTTCGTCAAATCCAGTTTGAAGCTTGGCCACAACGATCATTAGGCCATTTTTCTTTAGTGCAAAACTTTCCAGCACCTTTTCTTCTGAAAGGCCATTGTTTAATCCTGTAGCACTTTGTACGTCCTGGTTGCTTGAATAGACTACGTGGATGGGTGCTTCCGCATACTTTTCATATTTTGGCTCTTTTACCAAGGCGTTAAAGTATTTGGTGATAGCGCCTTGATATGCAATTGCCGCCTTGATGGAATGAACTGCGAGCATAGCCTTGCCGGTACCCCGAATCTGGCGGTAGACATCTTTAACCAAAAGATCTGCTACATATTTAGCAATGGCATCAATGCGATCGCGATTTTCATAAATCTGCTGTTTCTGAGCGTCCTTATATTCTTTCTCAGTAAAGCCTTTAAGTGGATTTGATGGCAAGTCAAATAGCATTTTTGATGCGACAGGCACAATATTTTTTAACGGATTCAGGATGAAACCATCCTCAATCGCTTCTTTCATCGTATAGCTATCAAAAGGACGCCACAATTTTTCGCTTTCCGCGTAACCACTAAATTCACCAAAGCGTGCAAGGGTATGGTCATCCGGGGTGGCAGTAAAACCAATAATCAGATTCTTCTTGGTGGCCTCATTAGCGTATCCAGTCCCATCAAAGGGACTTTGTAGCTCGTCAAATATGCTTACCATCTCTTCGTGCTGATCACCGCTATTAGAGCGATGAATCTCATCGATTAAGAAGACAATTCTCATGCCCGCCAATTTTCTAAGCACTTCAGCATCTAACATCTCGCGCACCGACCCAAACTTCTGCAAGTTCACAATCACCAACCGAGTCTCTGACGCCAAAGCCTCTTGAAAGGTCTTTTTATTTGTTGCCTCAATTACCATGCGCTTATCGATATTCATGTTTAACATGAGGGAATCAATCTGGCTACGCAACTGCAAACGATCGACAACAATCATGATCTTGTCGTAAACGTATTGCATCTTGCCATGGCTATCAGGGCGTCGCAGATCTTTTAGCTGAAGCGCAGACCAGCCAATAATGTTAGACTTTCCAAAGCCGGCAGCGTATTGCATTAGCAATGAATACACATTCTTATTATTGGAATAGGCTTTACGCTTTTCGAGCAATTCTTTCTTTTTGGCTTCAGAGACGCCCACCAATTGCTTTTCTAGCAATTTTTCAAAATAGTCAGGCTCTTGCTCATGAGCCAAGAACTCATCAATCTTTGCCATGATTTTGTCGGTACCGAATTTCTGCTTAGGGCGCGGAGAAATAAGGTGCCCAGGTTGATCCTTTACCTCTTTAATGCCATTGTTGACATATACATCGCGCTCGATAAAGTTGTAATACAAGATCTCTTTTTCAATCATGAATTTGCCATATAAGGCAGAAAATAATTCCCTGAGCTTGTCTTTTTTATCAGCCTCAGGCTTAAGCAAAGGGTAGAGCTTAAAAACGCCATAAGCTTTTTTCTCGATCTCTTCCCGATCAAACTTGCCCTCGCGACAAGTTGCCAAAATCTCATCAAAGTAATCGGCAATGGTTCTTATGACATAGGTCTCACCAATATCAGTTGTAGTGATATGAATGGCATTTTCAAAGACCTTAAGAAAATCTTTTCTGTAGGCCTGCTTTTCTTTATCACTCAACATCTCATTACTATCAATGTATTGGTGATAAACCTTCACCGCCTCAAAATAATCTTTAATTACTTTGCCGCGGCCGTTTTTGCTAGCCGTTTGACTGGTGTAGTTACTTTTAAGCTCGCTATAACCAAGATAGATACCGTTAACAAAGGTAGCGATATCTGGGCGAAATGCAAAGATTTGTGCGCCCTGATAATTAAATTTATATGGCAACTCCTGAACTACAGAGAAGGTATTTTCTTCAAATAGTGCATCGTCATGAATAACGCTATCACTCGTGTAAAACAGGTGAAGTTTTATACCCTCTAAGGTAATAGACTTATTGGCGTTAATAAATAACGCCATATTCCTGCTGCTGGCAACGCGTTCAGAAATTAAAATCTTCAGATCCTGAAGAATCTTCTTTTTGTCGCCTCGGTATTTTTTGAGGAGGGCCTCATACGGCTTTCGGTTAAGCGAACTGCTTTCGATAAATTCCTGTAAGTCTTCATCAATAATGAGCTCTTGACTAATAGTATTTGCCTTAACTTCTTTATAGCCCAAGCTATCTCGAAAGAAAGGGATCAGAAATTTATCTTGTAGGTGGAGTTCATTCATAGTCTTTACTCGCTCACAACTTTAATTTTTCCCGTAACAACTTCGTTAACAAGAGCTTTTCGCAAATCTTTTAACTTTTCAATTTTGTTATTGATAGCGATAACGATACGATCGATCTGGGTAGTCTTTGCATCAAGATAAGTTGCAATGGCAGCTTGTTCATCGCCGCTACTAGTTATCGGAATTAGAAAATTACTGACCTCAGACTTCTTTAAATTAGGCATTGCGGAACCAGTTTTTAATCCAGAAAGTACGTGCTGCAATCCCTTAATGCAATAAAACAAATATTTTTTGCTTTTTGTTTTTGGAGAAATTGCATAGCAATGAGCTCCGCACCAAAATGGAATATCCATAAACTGTGTATACCCACTAGATGCACCACCTTCGCTTATAGCAACTATATCGGACGGCATATTACTTTTATCCGAATATCCAGATGGAGTCATCCCACCATTGAGGTATGGAACCATGCCTGCTTCGGCATCAAAATCGAAAACTTCACCCTTTTCAATAGTGCAGATATCTTTTAGACGAAGTGCAGTCCAAGTCTTTGGTATCTGACCAATCCACTCCACGCCACTCTCTTTCATTAGCACAGTTTTATCCAAGCCTCGGATAACTGTTTCGTTAATTAGGGATTGTTTTAACTTGTTATATTGCACCATCTTCTCACTTAGCAAGTCTATTTGCTGATCAATGCGCTTTGTTTTGAGATCGAGATAGGTGGCAATAGCAATTTGTTCTTTTAGAGGCGGAACAATAACTGAAAGTTTATTTAGCAAGCCTTGGCCTAAGGAAGCTCTCGTTACTATCGCAACCTCTTTACTAAAAAAATTACGGAGAATATTTGCTGAAAAATAATATTTTGAAAACCCCTCAAATAACTCTTTTTTGGTTGGTCTAAATCTAATAACAAAACCAGAGAAAACAGACTTTGGAATAGTTTTCAAACAGGTTGCAGAAAAACCAATTTCTTCAATTGTTTCAGATGTACGAGTAAAAAAAACATCCCCGCAATTACAGGAATATGCTTGCTGATCTTCAAGCGTTGAATTTGCGTAGGCATTAATTTTCTCAAGAGAAATAGTATTGTTATACACATTCCCATAGCTAACAAAAGGAGATCCAAACCCGAAATAATCCCCACCCTTGCTAATTCCATTCTGTAAAAATCCCAAATCTTTCAAGCGAACTACCCTCCACCCCTTTGGCACCTCCCCCAACCAGTCCACTCCGCTATCTTTATATGCCGCATAACGCCCGGCCATCATTACGCTCATAAATCCAACCCCGCTTCAAGACTTTTTAAAGAAGCATCTAGGTCTGCGATTTCCGCCACAATTTCATTTACGGAGCGAAGGGTTTCAGGTTTAATAAAAATTCTGTTGAAATTCAACTCCACGCCAACTACATTCTCCAGGTATACAAACGGCTTACTGATATAACGGTCCATAAAGGCATCTATAGCCGATTGATTTTTAATTGGCTCTTTATGAAATGGAATAATTTCGTAGTCTTTTTGGTAAGAAGCTGATAACTCCACGCTGATTTCTATACGGGCAGGCAATTTTTTGGTAGCCTTTTTGTAGCTAGCTGTGGCCATAATCTTTCCACAGCCGAGTGCTTCAGCGTGCCCGCTAACTTCTTTCATTAAGGTTTCTTGATCCGCATCGTAATAGTATTTCGCATCGGAAGTGGTAATTACTAAAGGCTGCTCTTTATAGTCTAGCTGTGCAACTTTGGGCTTGATGACATCTGAACAAAAACATTCTAATGAGGTATATAAAGTTTTATCAAAATCCGTGATGATGAATTCTGAAAATTCAATATCACCCTGCGTGATATTGGTGGGAAATATCTCTAGCGTGTTGACGCGCATCATTTCACCCGACCTAGATTCTTTCATTGGCAAGTGGGATTCAAACGTCTTGCCTTGTTCATCAATATTGGTCAGCATGATTGCTTGTTTATTGAAGTAAAAAAACTCCTTTTCAAGCACGCGGGCGTATTCGTTATCCTTGTAAGCGGCAAGCGTTGCAACAATTTCCATGCGACTGTTCTCATCAACCTCTTTTCGCTTAGACCCCTTGCTCTTCTTTAAAGGCTTGAACTTATCGCTAGCATCAATAAGCATTACTTTATTTTTGCGGTGGGGGTTTTTATTTTTATTAAGCACCCATAGATAGGTATAAATCCCTGTATTGAAAAACTCATCCATCGGGAGCTGAATCACAGCCTCTACGATATCGCTATCCAACATCCATTTGCGGATATTGCTCTCTGCTGTGCCGGCATCCCCACTGAATAAAGAGGAGCCATTATGAACAACAACCCCCATGCCGACGCTATCGAGCTTAGATATGAGGTGCTGCATAAAGAGCAATTGTCCATCAGAGATAGATGGGAGAAACCTGAATCGCTCAGTCTTGTCATTGACGATATCTTTTTCGTAACCCTTCCAGCTCACACCATATGGCGGGTTGGCTATGACAACATCAAATTCTTCATTGTCGAACTTGTCATCTACCAGAGTATTACCATGTTCAATTTTTGAATCCGGGCGAAAGCGACTTTCAATCTTTGCAAGCGCATATAAAGCATCATTCCAATCCTGGCCATAGGTTTGCGTAAGTCGCTTGAACTTCTGATTGATCCGATCTTCGACCCCAAAGAGCATATTCCCACCGCCACAGGTGCAATCGTAGATCTTAAGTAAAGTATCGGATTCTTCAATCTTGGATGCGATGATTTCTGCGATCAAAGCAATTACGTCATCCGGGGTATATTGCTCACCAGCCGTCTCCGCCGAGATATCGGCCCATTTACGCTTGATATGCTCCTCAAGGGTGGTGATCTCGGAATTGTTAAAAGGCTTTAGATCAATCTCTGCCCATAGCTTGGTGTATCCAAGTAAAACTTTTTTTGCCTTCAGCTTAGTAATTACGCCTTTGATATCAAGAAACTTTTCCCCATCGCCTGCATCAACGCCCAATAAGTCTTTGGTCTCACCATCAAAACCCTTTAGATATGCATCAAAATCAATTTCAAAGGACTTATCATTTTTGCAGATATCCACAAGTGACTGATTCTTCTCAAAGATAAAAATGTTGTATCCCTGACCCTTGTCCTTGATAAGGTTATACAAGTCATCTTTATGAATTTTTTTGAATGCAGCTTCCCCAATTTCAGCCTTTAACTCATCAAACATGCGCGCAAGTCGACTTTCAATCATGGTGAGCGCAAAAAATGGCATCATAAATGAAGGCCATTCGGATTCTTTAATGCCTGATCCGCGAAGTAAGTCGGCCGTAGCCCAAATTTTTGATTCGTATTGAAGAATATTCATATGATTATTTTTATTTAATAGTTAACTGTTAAATGGTGCTAGCATCTGCATCTGTTAGCCATAGCTCACTTCTAATGTCAGAGATCCGCTGATCTGCAATCTCAATAGATGCCTCTAGACCGCAGAGCTCATCATATTTTTTCTGATAATCGCCTAACTCCGATGCCTTGGGAATTGGCACTTTAATTTCTTGCATCAACGTATCTGGAGTGACGTGGGCCACAACTGCCCCAACTCTAAGGGACTCTAGTTGGCCCTTAAAATCATCCGAGCGCAGGTACATGAGTAAATGGATTGGGCTAATATCCTTATTCACTACTCGCAAAGCAATACAACTTTGTGAAGGCACTACCGGAGATTGCACAGCATCAGTAGAAATGGAATCGATATGTTGCTTCATTACGGCATGCCGCACTGAAGGATCGACAGTTGGAACACGCCCAATAAGCGCTGATTTACCAAGGGTGCCTTTTATTGAAAGCAAGACATCTCCTTGCATCAACATCGAATCCTCTAGTTTTCTTCCATTAATTGATGTGGTTTTTGAGAATGGTCCTGAAACCTCACGCCACCCATCTAACTCCGGGAAGCCAGCCTCTTGAACGCTTAAGGCCGCTGGATCCTTTGAGGCAACTGGCGCACGAATAACCTGAACCAACTCCCCAAGTGAGCGTCGCGGCCCAGTAAGAGACTGTCTAAGATATCTGGCGGGTACAAGATTGAAATCTTGCTTTGCAATTTCTTCGACTTCTACCGTAATTGATATTTTGAGATCTTCTTTTTCGCCCATCATGAGCGATACAACCTCTGGTAAATCAAGGATTCGGGAGAATCTCATGGTTGACTTAGACTCAATCGTGAGCTCGGCTGCATCAGTAAAGCGAACCTCTCTCTTGAAATTTTTCCGATCCAATATTAGAAGGGCTGAGGCCATGCTAGTCACACTCATTTGTCGAGTTGGCAACATGGTTACTACAGATAATGCCCCCTCATTTAGCAAAAGGTTTTCTCGCAATCGTTGCTCTTGTCCCTTTGCAAAAAGGACGTTGGGAGATACCAAGAAAACTGCACGCTTTGAAATCCTCGGCCAAAATGCTGCTACAGCCCAGCTATCACTCCGATCCAGCTGCACTTGCGCGAAGGGTCCTTGTCGTGAGTACAGACCGCCCCCGCTAACTTGCTCTAAATTGATACCTTCCCATTGACGCCAACCGGTGCCAGGCTGAATTCTCATATTAATTGGGGGTGTAGCAATTAAGAAGTCACAATGTAAATCTCGATTCGCTCCGGCTTGGGGGACGTCAAACACCACCGATGCTTCATTTGACATGCCTACTTTTTCAATGGCCAGTAGTAGCTTTACATGTAACTGCGAACGGCCAAGGGGCCCTGCAGCAATTACCTTCAGCCCCTTTCTTACTGCTCTGACTACAAGCTGACCGCTTAAATCAAACGGAATCCATACGCTATCTCCCGATTGAGCGTTAATACCAGCAAATAACAATTCACAAAGTTCGGGGGCCAGCACAAGCTCCCCGAAAAAGTCTGTACGCATGGATCCCGCAAGCTGCCAGGGCGCATCGATTACATTCCAATCCTGACTATCGCCTTGTTCAATTAGCCCAGTAACAATACTTAAGGCCTGTGTTCGCGCAGTCAACTCACTTGGCGAATCTGCCTGCAGACCCCAAACCAACTCTTTTGCCTCATCAGGGATCGCACTATATATATGGTGATCCCATGTCTTGCGTAAAAGTAGGCCGTTGATTCCGGAGGCTCCGCCGTTCACATCCAGGGGGGTTAGGCGGCAGGCCGCCAGCCAGGTGAGCGCATACAACCATGCATCCCCCTGATTGCGACTTAGTCGCGCAACGTTCATAAGTTCGTGTAATGCTAGAACTGCACGGTTTTCGTTATTAGAAATCATTCTATTAATACCTTTTGATTAAAGCCCGTAGGCTCAGTTATACCTGTGGCCGACGGTGATGATTGTTTCTTCATCTTCAGCGCTCACTACTGCATAGCATCCGGTAAGCGTCTCAAGCCGTTGGCTATGCCCGATGGCACGGCCCAGACTAGCCATTGCCTTTTCAGTGAGCAAGTATCGAATCCCACCTTGCCCGTCATGAGTGCGCTCACCATAGGCAAGAATCAACGGAACACACTCCTGAGGGATTGCGCGTTGTTGTGCGCGCTTGTAAGCGTGGCGACTAAGTTCAATCTTCCGGCGGGACATGGAGTCGTAATTGGCATTTGAGATCATTGGGATGAAACCTCCTTTTCAGCGATGTACTCAGTTTAGTACATCTAAGAAATATTTGTCAACTACTAGATATGTAGTATTTTTACAACCTTCAATATGCGCTGAAATGATGGTTAGAAGGCCTGCAGGGCATTAGCCAAGGTTATATATCCTCTGGCTCACCATATGAGCCTGCCGCTCCTTAAGCTCAGTTTGTAGAAACCAATAACTTAGGGGATCGCCATGAAATACCTCATACCACTGCTATTAATAGCCCAGCTTGGATTATTTGCGCGCAACTCTAACGCGCAAGTGACGAATTTAGACAATTCACCTTACAACATGCAAAACAGTCCATACAACATGGAAAACTCATCGAACAATATGCGCAATAGTCCATACAACATGGATAACAGCGCTTATAACGTTAACTCCAAAAATGGGGTTTATGACAATACTGGCAACAGGATTGGATATGAGGTGAAGGCGCCCAGTGGAGTCACTAATTATTTTGATAACTCAGGCAATCGTATTGGTTATACGCCAGCCAAGCGATAAAAGATGATCTTTAGCGCCATCATCCTCAGCATTGTGATGCCTTTACAAATCGCAATGAAGAATCCTAAATTCGAACCCTTTATTGTCCAGGCCACTATTGATGCCGCAGTCATTGCTGGTATTCCAGCCTCTAGATCTGCAAAAAAATATGCATTGAAAGCGCAAAAACCAGACTTCTTAATGGTAGAGGCTCATCTAGCAGCAGAACCAGTCGGCTGGAGAAGGCTTTACTTTAGGAGGCTTTTTTCTTAATCGAAAAGCTGGGGTGCCCTCCCGCATTATTTTCATAAAACAGTGCTATTCAAACTTTAGATTAACAAGAAACACAAATATCCAGAGTCCAATTAATTTTGAAGAAGAGCGCCGCTTCAGAAGTGCTACATTAGAAGAAATTATTGAATAGCCGGAAAGAAAAGTATGTCAACCGAAAATCACAAAATTGACGCTAAAGATCGAACTATTAATGAGGTTCTAAGCGATAAAAAATATACGGTTGACTATTTTCAACGCGAATACAGTTGGCAGAAAAAACACATTGAACAACTTGTAACAGACCTTACAGATACTTTCTTAAATCAATACCAATCTAGCGATAAGCGCGCTGATGTTGAGGGTTACTCGAAATACTATCTTGGCCCATTCGTTGTTTGCAGCAAAGGTGGGAGTCTAAGCATCATTGATGGTCAACAGCGACTTACTTCAATAACACTATTACTTATTTTTCTAAATCACAAACAGCCTGGCCTGCTAGAAAAACTAATATTTTCTGAAAAGTTTGGCAATAAATCTTTCAACATTCAAGTGCCAGAACGAGAAGAGTGTTTAAACCAGCTTTACATAACCGGGGAATATATACCGAAATCTGGAGATGACGAGTCAATAAAGAACATGGCGGAACGCTATGACGATATTGGTGATGCGTTCCCCGATGAAATTGATTCGGTGGCCTTGCCTTACTTTATTGACTGGCTCAGAGAAAACGTAATTCTGGTAGAAATTACCGCATATTCTGATGATAACGCCTACACCATTTTTGAAACTATGAATGATCGTGGCATGAGCCTTACTTCAACCGAAATGTTGAAAGGATTTGTGCTTTCACGCTTTAATAAAGCCGATAAACGCGACAAGGCAAATACATTTTGGAAAAATGAAATTCAAAAATTACATCAATTCGATAAAGATGAAGATCTGCAATTTTTTCAGGCATGGCTACGCAGTCAGTATGCAAAAACAATTCGTCAAGGTAAGGCGGGCTCAAGTAATGAAGATTTTGAAAAAATCGGTACGCGTTTTCATAGCTGGTTTAAAGACAATTTGAAATCAATTGGCATTAAAGAAAATTCTGAAGAAGATTTTGATAGGCTAGTACATATCAATTTCAAATACTTTATTGAGGCTTACATAGCTATTTTAGATGCGACAAAAGTTATAACAGATGGTTTGGAACACGTCTTTTATCACTCACGCTGGGGGATAGCAGAGTCTTTAGGAATGCCCCTAATGCTTGCACCATTATTGCCATCTGATTCTGCAGAAATTACGAAGCGAAAAATTAATGCAGTGGCATATTACCTGGAGTCTTTTGCGGTGCGCCGATCCATTAATTTTAGAAATTTTAGTGCTAGCTCAATACGCTACACCATGAACTCATTAGTAAAAGAGATTCGAGGAAAAGATATTGAGTCTCTAGAAGCTCTACTTAAGGAAAAAATAGAAAAGCTAGAAGAAAACTGGAATGGGGTATCTGACTTCAGAATGCATGGTATGAATTACAGGTTTGTGAAGTTTTTGCTTGCACGGATTACAAGCTTTATTGAAGAGAAATCGGGGATAAATAATAACTTTGCCACCTATCATGAAAAAAGAAAAAATGCTAAGCCCTTCGAGGTTGAGCATATATGGGCTAACAAGTTTGAGGAACATCGCGATGAATTTGACCAAGAGAATGAATTTACTAATTATCGGAATCGAATTGGCGATCTAGCATTGCTTCATAACGGCACCAACCAATCTTTTAATGACATGCCTTATGAAGAAAAGCTAACGCACTACGTCAAGGAAAATTTATTGCTCAAATCATTGCATGATCAGTGCTATGTTAATAACCCCAACTTTAAGAGCATGATTAATGACGTCAATCTTCCATTTAAAGCTCATAGCTCTTTTAAAAAGGCCGACATTAATGAACGCCAAAAGTTAATACAGGCCATTTGCCAAAAAATTTGGATGTAGAAACGTTTGCGGCAATAAGCAGGCTGGCGCCTATTCATAATCCAGCAACTGATTAGCATGAGCACCAATCAATAAGGGATCCCAATGAGCGATATGCAAACCGCAATTAAAAATGTAGCTAAAGGACAGTTCCCCTAGTCTGCTGAAGATTTACTTTTCTTGAGCCTTAAATCCTGCGTTTACTTGATCAACATATTGTTGTAGCCAAGAATCATCAAGCTTCTTATTGCTGGAGGCGTATTTCTGTAACTCACTTACCCAAGATGTATCTTCACCGTCGTTAGTGATAGTGGCGTCGCTCAACTCGCCTTCAAAACCAACTCCACCATCATCATAGTTGACGGTTAATTGACCCAACCCCTTTGAATTAAAGAGCCATTCACCTTTGTACTTCTTACCCTCATACCAATATGGCTCAACCCTTCTGACGGCTTTACCTTGAACAATGCGCTTCCATGTTTTCTCTGACATAGGACAGTCATGTAGCTCATAACCCCATTTCACAGATATAACTATTGGTTGGGTGGGTCCCAATGGCTTCGTCCACAAACCTAAAATCGTTTCATCAGTTAATTGATCTTGCTCTGAAGGAAATAAAAAATCACAATCACGCAAACTTTGATAAAAGTGCTCTAAATCTAGAAATGCTCCTTGATAAACAGCAACCGCTCCACCTTGACCGTGAATCGCCATAGTCCACCCCAAGACAGCGGTGCTTCCATCATCCTTCTTTAATTCAACTGCGTGAACAGTTGGACAGTCATAACCATCACTATTCTCAAGCGTTTGAGCTATCAATTGACGCGCATAAGCAATGCGTAACTCATTAGTTACGGGCTCATCAGATTCTTGGTTGGCTATTAATTCAGAATCCGAAAAACTTAACCAAGCAAGGTAGCTAAGTTTTAGGACTATGTATTCATCACCCCAGCCATCAACCAAATCATCCCAAGCTTCTGTTTCATACCAATTGATTAATTCACTTGAATTGTCTGGTAAAGGCGTACCGTTTCTAACGTGATCGACGACTTGATCGCGAATAACAGTTAATTGGCTGGGTAGCTTCATCATATTGAAGGTTAACTAAGAAGCCCTCATTTCATTGAAAACACTCTTAGCTAAAAGCTCCTTAAACCGTTGACGTAGCCTTGCACAATTAATTGAGCTAAAGAGATTAAGGATTTCAGAGTTATCTTTCATATCTTCATTCTAATCGCCCCATAACTAAACGTATACGCGAAAATAAAAGTGAATTAATTTTGTCAGAGCTCACTTAATGAGCTTGACTAGATGTATCTTTATCTATCGCCTACATTAATATACTAAGTTCGCAAATGCTCAAAATCCTTCCACGTGAACCTGTACCCCAGTGGTTAATTTGCTACGCGCCGGGCGATCCAATACCATTTTCTGAGCTAGTAAAGAATTCAATCTACTACCCAGCCTGTGGTTTTGATGGTGACGTTGCCAATCTATGTATGGGCTATAGCCATAGCTTCATATACGTTGATAATTTCTGTCTTTCGACAAAACCAGCCAAACAATCCGTCTATGAAAATTTAAATCATCCAAATCATTTTCGTGGATTTAAAAAAATTTACCAGCAAGAATGCTCATATGATGAAATTCTTGGTACACACCCAATCAAGGAAGAAGAAGCAATTCAGGGTATTGACGGCCATCCTGACACCGGACTTGCCTCTCACGAATTTTTTGCCATCCTGACAATTTTTGAGTCCAGCAATGGGGTTGATCGAGAATTTACGCAACCGGAACGAGCTACCATTCACCATATCTACGAGCGGATGGCTTTTTTATATATATGCGATGACGGTTGCAGGGCTTACGAAAAAGTTTTTCAGTCACACTTAGAAAAACCTAAGGCCATAGCCATGATTCAGCCGGGTAATGCCTTTGGAGGGAACTGGACAAACTACTATGATGAACAGCAAATATTTTCAAGGATTGTTCATAAAAATCCTGGCGGCAAACCCGACATCATCATTTTTGGCGGGCAAGATAGTGGCGGCGGATGGTATAGAAAAGTATTTTGGCAAGACTATTGCGAACAAATCTATTACAGTCGTATACACGGAAAAGCGGTAGCGTTTTGGAAAAGACCCCATTCGTGATTTTAAATATCGCCTAGATGCGATGACAATAAAGTGCTCAAAGGGTAAAAATTCGATGAAAATAAATGATATTCCGTTATGGTATGAAACTCTTAAGAGAGAACTATTGGCATTTGATACAAATGTTTTTTTTGATAAATTGGTTAACTATGACGGATACAAGATAAAGCTACTGAAAAGAGGGGCGAGAAATTTTGCGGATATATATGTGCAAAAAAAAGTAATTAAAGTCCAAATTAGTAGATACCCAAAATACGATGACCCTAAAAAAATGTGGGTCGAAACAAATAAACAGTGGCCTCTTGGTTATCACCTATTTATAAGGAGTTCAGACGAGATTGGCGATGCTGTAAAACTAATTAAGCAAAGTTATGATTTCGTTCGTGACGAATTATTGGCCTCAATAAAATAAAGATAAAGCATCTTTAATTGCAATAGAGACTTACCTCGGCGTTCAAATTTGTTAAGCTGGCTCTCCCGAAACTTGACTCCAATAAACTATTACTCTTTTGGGCTCTTTTCATAAATACTCCAAGTATTAATTATTTCCCGAACTTCTAGCTCAGTGAAGCCTAGCTCTTTTGCTATGCGGGCAATTCGATTGGTTGCATCTCGATACTTATCAAAAGCATTTAAAACCTTAGCGACCATTTCTCCATCCATCTTTCGCACCATTGGGTCCTCCATCTTTATAGATATCACTTTACTTCTTTTAAATATTCTTTTTCTTGATTTAACGCGGCATATTTTTGGGGCTGCGATAGATAGACGTAAGCAGAACCAAAAATAACAATGGCTCCAAGTATTGCAAGCCTTACCCAGCGCTTACCAGCATTGGCCACGATGGCCGACCCCAAAGCCACCAGAATAAATATACTAAAACCTGCACCCATACTAAAGGCTAATACAGCCTTCACTAGCAAACCGAGGGCGTAATAACTAACCGACGGAACATCCACAGGAGGGTCAAAATAAATATCAATAGCTCCAGCAATAGCTACCAAAGTAAATGCAATCGATGAAGCAACTAAACCTCTTGTTAAATGTCGATTCATCTAGTCATTAACCAATGCTCATTTGGGGCCAGTCTTTTAAAGTCAATAAACTCATATCCATAGCAGCCCTCAATTTCTAGCCCCAATTGATTGAGCATTTCGTCCGTAATCATGACTTTCTTTTCGGAGTCAACATCAATTAAAAAATCATTTGCAAATAAAAAAGTGGGGATGCTAGACGTATTATCTTTTCCATACTTCACCTCTACCGCCGGAGCTTGAACGCGTTTATTGGTAACAATGGTAAACAGCAAGTTAAAAGTGCTGCTATCTTCATGGACTTTAAATGTGCGAGTAAATAGCCAATCAAAATCTTCTAGGATTGCAAACTCTATTGAGCAACCCCACTCAATTGCCCTAGCTTCAATCTCTTCGTGACGAGGGTTACCTAGTACGGCATGTCCAAAATACATGGCTATTTGATGATTCATATAGATAGCAACGCTATTTAGTAATGTAGGACAACACTATTGCAATCAGCGCTTCCCAAAAGAGGAATGTGAAATAAGCCCCCAATAATGTAAAGGGCAGCATGAGGATAGATTTAAGCATCCTCAGGGCCAACCTGCTTTTTGAATAATTTCCATTGTTTTTTCATCTAGCTCACCAGCAAAAAATTGATCTAAGCAATCCTTTAATAACTGGCTATTGGGGTCGATTTGCAAAAATAGAGTTAAGCAAGACTGAAATTTAATTGCATCAATTTCTTTTCCGAAAATATCTAATGCTGATTTACCTGAATCAGCAACCAATTGAGTGCATTGGCGTAATCGCTCGCCCAATATTGGGTGCTGCCAATATTTTTTAGCCTCTTCTAAAGACCGGATTCCATAGAGCTTGGAATTGTGGCTCTCTCCCAGTCCATAAGCCTGAGGAAAGATAAACCACATCCAATGTCCCTTTTTTTGACCCGCCTTGAGTTCTTGAATTACCCATCCAAACAAGGGCTCTTCTTGGGCCTCGAGAAAACGCTGAAGATTAAATGTATTCATATCTATTCTTTTAAGGCATCGTTATTGACTCATGGTCATTGGCAATGGAAAAGATGGGGCTGCAAGCGGCATCGGCGGGGTTAATACTGGCAACTGCTGCACTGCTTGCGCAGTTCCAATGGGCTGACCAAATTGATTAGAGTAATAAGTGGCATTACCGGCCGTCTGGGCACTGCCCATTGGCATTCCCTGTTGATTTGAATAATAAGTCGTGTTGCCAACAGTTTGTGCCGATCCGATCGGCATTCCACGTTGATCGGAGTAATACACCGTTTGGCTATTTGCCAATTGCGTCATGCCGATTAAGGTTGATAGGAGTATTTTATTTCTCATTGATCGCACAGAGCACCTCTTGATTTATATCGACCAACGCTTCTGCAAACAATGTGTAATGTTTTACTTTTGAAGAAAATATAAGTGTAATTTCTCGTGCGGTAGACTCCGCTGCATCTAAGGCTTTCATTTATACAAGCCTAAACTAATACTGCGATTATCAGTTTTAACTCTCTGTTCTTTTGACATGCCCTCCAGCCAATAACTAATTACCATGAACGTCAATAAACTCAATCCATTGAAATGCTGCATTGCGACCTCCCTTTAATCGATAAATTCAGAATAATGATCCAAAAGCTCATAGAATGAGCTAGTTAGATGCCATACTAAGCAAATCAATAAATAGGAAATTCAATGAGCGATATGCAACGGTTGCACCGCATTACCTACCTCATACAGGCTAGAAAATGCGTACCCATCGAGGTTTTCTTGGATGAACTAGAAATCTCGAAGGCAACCTTTAAACGTGATCTGGAATACCTGCGCAGTCGTATGAATGCATCAATCGTTTTTGACCGCTCACAAGGTGGCTATCGATTTGAGGATCCAGAGAATGCTCAAAAGTTGGAATTGCCTGGATTATGGTTTACCGAAAAAGAAGCCACGGCCCTTGTTCTCATGCAGCACCTTCTTTCGGGGCTTGATAAGGGTGGTCTGATTGAGCCCCACATTGCTCCACTTACCTCAATCATTGATGGGATTCTTGGGCAAGGTAATACACCCGCTAAAGAACTACGCAAACGGCTAAAAGTATTCGGAATGTCAGCTCGTAAAGGCTCTATCGAAAGCTTTGAGGAGGTGGGCAGCGCTTTACTAAAACGAAAGAGGTTGCAGATCACGTACTACGCTCGCGGAACAAATGAGATAACCGAGCGGGAAATATCTCCACAGCGCTTGATCTTTTATAGGGATAACTGGTATGTGGATGCGTATTGTTATTTACGCAAAGATTTAAGAAGTTTTGCACTTGATGGGATTACCAAAGCAATTATCTGCAATGCAAAAGCCGATGAAATCCCAGAAAAGCAATTGCACGAATATTTTGCACAAAGTTATGGAATCTTTTCCGGCAAAGCAACCCAAAGAGCAAAGCTTAAGTTCTCGCCTGAAAAAGCTAGGTGGGTAAGCAGCGAAACATGGCATGGCCAACAAGTGGGTAGCTTTGATAAGGATGGCAATTACCTTTTAGAGTTTGATTACAACCAAGATCCTGAATTGGTGATGGATATTTTGAAGTATGGGTCAGGTGTTGAGGTACTTGCTCCGGTTAGTCTTCGCAAGCGAGTTAAGGATGAACTTACGAAGGCCCTGGTCTTTTACTAAAGAATTATCTTGTGTCGCATAGCAACTTCTTAAATTGGGGACATCAATGTCTGAGAACTATTTCACACACCGAGACTGGATTTATCTAATAGGGCTAGCTTTAACGGTTTGCTTTTTTCTTTGGAGGCTTCGGGTTGACACGAGATTTTCTACCTACAGAGAAACGATTTCCTATCTTGAGAAAAGATCAGATGATTTAAAGCAACTGTGGAGCAAAATCAAACTAGGAAAATCTGGTGATGATGAGATTAATCAGTTTTTCGGGGAACTAGATCAAATTGCTTTATTAGTAAATAAAAAGGGGTTCGATAACGAGCTGGTCTACAACTATTGTTGGATCTACTTCTATCATCCACTTGTATTGCCAGAGGTTAAATCCGTATTTGATAGTGAACGTCGACTTGATAAAGCGGTCTATGAAAACTATAAAAATCTTTGTGATAAATGGCGCCCCAGAATTTTGAGGGAGCAGGGTTACGCATAGTAAGTGCAAGAAATTTTGTCTTATTCTCGCTACTTATCTAAAGCCGTAGCCTCTGCAATATTGGAGAACTCCCTTAAGAAGTCCGGGTGGTTCTGCGACAAAAAGCGAATAACCGTCTCATTTTCAAGTAGCTTCGCTAAATAGCCTTTAGCCAGTACAAGATTAAGAACATCCTCACCATAAGATTGCTCTATTAATTTGTATTGCCCCTCCAGATTGGCCATCTCTTTTTCCATCTTGACCATCTGCTCTGGGGTTACCCCAGTGATTTTTTTGACGCTATTTTCTTGAGCCAACATGTTGTTCGAGCTTGCTGCCAATAGTGCCTGTGCATAAGGTACGGTCAGATTGTTGGTCGCAATCATCAATTCCACACATTCAATTTGCCTGGTGGGTTTGAGTTTGCGTAATACAGGACTTAAGTTTGCCGAAAAGGTTCTGTCTTTTAAGAGTCCGATGGCTTCTGGGCAGATTCCGTCCAATAACTTAATCTTTTTGGTAATGTGCTCAAGATCAAGCTCTAAAGATTTGGCCAAGCGTTCAGGGGTTACTCCGCGCTCGACAGCGCGCCGAATCATGTAATGCTCTTGAATGGTAGAAAGCCGATTAATCCGGTTGTTATAGGTATAACGTTCATCGTCTTTAGCAACTAAGCAGGGCGCATCACTAAACCCAAGCTCTTGCAGGGCTAGCATGCGCAGATGGCCGTCGAGCAATAAATGCATACCGCTAGCTTTATTGAGCTTGGTGATCGTTAGCGGCTCAATCAAACCAACCGCATCAATGGATGAGAGAATTTGTTTGAACTTTTTGGAGTGTGCAAGGCGCTCGGGCACTTGATGTGAAGGGAGCAATTTATCGAACGGTACGGTAATTGGCTCTGGGATGAATCCCAAATGAGAATCTGTCATGTTGCGTGACTACCTTCCCATACCCGCTCGGCAAGATATTGCGGCAAGGTATCCAAGCTCTCAGCTCTTAATAAGTTAGTGAAATTTTCATTACCAAGAAGTTGGCGCAATGCCTGGGTAACAAATAAAAGGCGCTGCTGCACTAGCTCCGCTTTTTTCACAATCAGCTTTTGACGCTCCACTTCATTTTGATAAGCCCTCACCAAACTAGAGGAGGTGACCCCTGGCACTTTACGTGGGCCCGTTTTAGATACTCCACGCCCTAAAGAGCGTCTCTTCTCAATTAGTCTGCGTGCATAAATGAGGTGGTTACCCCGTAAATTTCCATTCTCATAAGCTTCTTGTAGCGCGGCCTGAACATCTTTGTCACTTCCACCAGCCCCGCAAATCGTCAGCGCTGCATTTAATGGAATGCGGCCACTTTCCACCGCAATGAGTAAGCGCTCCTCTCCATTTTTTAATAATTGCAAAATCCCTTGAATGTATTCCCGGCTCAAACCAGTTTTTTGTGCAATCTCTATCTTGTCGTAACCTTGATCACGCAATTGCTCAATACCAGCCAACAGCTCCATAGTGCGAGCTTGCCGGCGGGCGATATTCTCAGCCAAACTCATGATGAAAGCATCCTCATCACTCACATCGACCACGATCGCTGGAATGGTTTTCTCACCCAATGACTTAAATGCTTTGAGTCTGCCTTCACCGCAAATGAGTAAGAACTTCTGGCTGCCATCAGTGTTAGTACGCGGCGTTACGGTGATCGGTTTTTTAAGGCCAATATTTTTAATGTTCTCAACGATGTCATCAAAAGTACGGGCATTGCGATCTCTGGGGTTGAGCACTTCAATTTGATCAATGGTAATAATTTGAAGATTGCTCGTTGGGTAGGTTTTACTCATCAGGGCTCTCTTTTGGTTTTATGCGGCACGCTTAATACGGGCACGTTCAGCCATGCCATATAAATAGTGAAGGTCTTCAAAGCGATAACTCTCAAACTCAATCCCATTGTGCTCAGCCAAGCTCACACGTGAGGATCCAAAATCAAGGTAGGGGAGCAGGTAATAATCAAGTGGCCCTTTATTGTCCCGATCTAATCGCACGGCAATTGTGATATCTGGCGCCAAGCTCGTATCAAACCGGATCTTCCAGCGATGTCGACCACTTTCCGGCGTTTGGCATCTGGCAATCACAATCGAAATCGTAAACTCCCGATTCACATTAATGAGGTCAGTTGCCGCGTCCCGCTCCACCGTTCCGCCCAGTTCAAGAATGGCTGCCTCAGTACCAGCCATGATTTCAGGATGAAGTTTTCGTAAGAACTTATTCACCTCCAAAAACCGATAATCTCGGTCTGGCGTAAATCCCACTGTTTCATACGCCCGAATGAGGCTGCCAAAGCGCTGAATATAAGCGGCCGCTGAGGGCATCCCTTCGGCCTCATCAATAATCATTCCTGATAAAAAGCCTTTATGTTGATAAAGGTTACGTAGCTTCTCGATTAGCTCTGCGTTGCTAAACCGATGAGCTCTTGCCCTGATGATCCCTTGAGCCACATAAAAGGTTTCAGGCGGAACAATCGCCTCAAATGCCCCTTCCTTCTTAATCCACATATCAGCTTGATTAGCGATCCGATGCTTTTTCAGTTTGAATGAGATCCGGTTGTACACATTGTTCCCTATGTATTTCTCATTCGTGAGAATCTCTCGTACCGTGGAGCGTGTCCAGTCTCGATCTAAGTCTGTACGAACGCCACCCTGATTTAAACGCTCAGCAATTTCTGTCTCGGAAATCCCCATCTCAATGAACCATTGATAAATCTGATTGACCGTGTCCACTTCAACTTCTGGTCCCGGCATCAAGATCACCCGGTCGGTTTGCAGGCTTTTATGTTCCCCGCGAACTAGCTCACTCTTGATCGAACCATTCTGATCAATCAACACCCTACGCAATCCAAACCCGGCCGGACCACCTTGGCGGTAACCCAATTCAATGAGGCGGCATTGCCCAGCAAAGACTTTGGCCGAAAGCTCACGGCTATATTCGCCAGCCATGGCCCGTTTGACTCCTTTGACGATCGTGGAAACGGGCGAGCCATCGTTTTCAAACTGCTCAGCGACATAGGTCACCTGGATTCCAGCGCGCCGGCAGATGTATTCGTAATAAGCACTTTCATCTGCGTCCTGGAAGCGCCCCCAACGACTCACGTCATACACCAGCACCAATTGAAAGTTGGCGGCGCCAGTTTCTACATCTTTAATTAGTTGCTGCAGGGCTAAACGCCCGCCAATGTTTAAACCGCTCTTACCCTCATCAGCATAGGTATGCACAATTTCAATCCCACGCTGTGCTGCGTATTCCCGAATCTTATCCGCCTGATTCTGAGTTGAATACTGCTGATGCTCGGTGGACATCCGAACATATTCAGCCGCCCTAAAAAGTATGGGCCGATCTAAATCTTCTTCTTTTGAATTGTCGGTTTGCATAAAACGTCATCGTGAAATGTTGGTCGTTAGATGTCACGCTAAGGGCAAAGCAGGGGAAGCACCATTAAGTGATCTCTTTGCAGGCGTTGCATTTGCAAACTCAAACGCTATTGACAGGGATAATTTCAACGATCCATGCGTCACTCTTAGCAAGCTCTTTGTTGTCGATAAACCGTATTTGATATAAGCCGGAGAGTGGTTGTTCAATACTTATTCGATCTCTAATTGGCTTCGATTCTCTTTTGATCTCCTTATTTTTTCGATACCTTCTCCAATATTCAGGATTTCGATCCAACCAAGCGCGCTGCGCTCTTGACTGGTTAAGGCGATAGTCTGGATCTGTTTCCATCTTCTTTTGGCGCCAACGCTTACGTCTTTCTTTTTGACAGGGTCCATCTGAGCAGAATTCTTGATCCGGACTTTGTGGGCGAGCAATAAAGCGGTTGCAGCAGTTAGTGCATAGCTTGGTGACCATCATTTTCTCCATATAAAACTTATATGGAAACTCGTCAGAGGGTCAAAGCATGAGCTACCGGGTGCACATCTTATATAAAAGAGTAGGTGCCACTATTCAGACTTGCTGGGATTTGGATTGTCTAGATCTAGGAAGGTAGGAAATCTATTTTCAGAGGTCTTACAAAAATATAAGGAAATAATTTTTGAAATTTACACCAACATTACATCCCTGTGATACTCCAAAAATTGTTGCTGCTCTTTTCTAAAATTGCCTACATTAATTTCTTTATAGATGTGCCACTTATCTAGCACCGAGCTATCTAATTGGCTTGAAAGAATTAAATTACCATTTCCTTCGAAAGAAATAAAACCTTTATCAAATAAGTGATCGATATGGGGGGCTAGTAAGAGACCATTAAATCCACTCAACTTTTCAATATCATCAGATTTGGACCAAGGTTTTATGTGGCTAGCAATTAGATGTTTTGGATTTGCAACCTTAGTAACACGACAGAACGTTTCTACCAAACGGACATTGGCTTTGAAAACCCCTTGGCCACGTCTTGAATTAATAATTTGTGTTTTCTGAGTAGCGCCGATATCTGTTCTCATGATGATTTCATCAACAACTGCAAGCTCTTCCTCAGGCAATTCAAATTCGAGGTTTTGGGATAACTCATCTACGATGGAATCTCCCACGCCCTTAGATAGGGCTATTAAGATATCGGCCATTTCTTTTGAAATTTTGGCAAGGTAGATTTGGTTGCCAGCTCCATCAGGGCGAATGGGTGAGAGTACATCGGGTAGCGTAGAGCTTAAAAGATCCATATGGTCTTTAGGCTTAAATTGGGCCATACCAAGTTCTTGAAATGCAACATCCACCAACCATCCGTCGTTTGACCAATTACTGCCCGCGCTACCAAAGTCAGGCTTAACACTGGATTGTGCTGGGCTTGTAACAACCCCAACAGCCTTGATGAACGTATCGGCAAATGAAAAGACGACATCACCCACTCTCATATCTTCCATAAAGTCATACGAAGGAACCCTGCCACCTCTAGAGTTGGTCTTGGGCGACCACATAAAATTACCAGGTACCTCTTGTTTATAGGTTTGGTTTTGGCTAACCCACCAATACTGACGAGCTAATAATTGAATACCGGGGGCAGCATCAGCGAGCAAGGGGGTTCGTAAGGACTCTGATACAAACTGATTAACAAGGACCTTGGCAAGTTGTGCAATAAGTTCTGGGTCATGCAATAGAGCTTTATATAGCTCATCTTTGAGACGGGCAGAGACATTGGCTTCAATCAATTGATTGGGGGTAGGAGTGTTTGCCTGTTCAAGTAATTCGGTAGGGGCAGTTATTTCTACTATTCCATCATTTTTTAAGCGCCAGAAGGGTTCATTGCGGGTATTCGAAGCATTGTTAGAGCCATACTTCTCAAGTAATTTCTTGAGATCATGATCAAGCTCAGCAAATGAAAAGCTATTGGCATGGCCGTTAAGAATTCTCTCAAGCAATAGCAAAATGAGAATTGGCTTGTGGGGGGCATAGCCATCACCTAGCTTTGCACAATTAATTGAGCTAAAGAGATTAAGGATTTCAGAGTTAGTCATTCCCAATACTTCGCTTTTTCAGGAATAATCCATCTCACGCCGCCTCTAGGATCTTCTTGGTCACCTTTATATCTAGGAATGAGATGCAGGTGCAAGTGGGGCACTGTTTGACCAGCCGCAGGACCATCATTAATACCAATGTTGTATCCATCGGGCTTGAATTCTTCTTGCAATACTTTTTGCGCATTTCCAAGAAGCTCCATTAAGCCTAGTTGCTCTTCACCGCTAATAGCAAACCAAGACCCTGTATGTCTTTTGGGAATCACCAAAGTATGCCCAGGAGAAACAGGAAAGCCGTCGCGAATTACCAAACCAAACTCATTCGAGTCAATAATTCGTTCTGAGGGCAGAGTGCAAAAGGGGCAATTGCTCATATCCTTAATAGTGTATTAGTATTTTTATAGCTATTATTACTTTTATAGTTAACTTCACCATCAGGCACATCTGCGTGATTTATTCACCTTGATGATAAAAAACGCATTACTTTGCCAAAGAAACTGGAAGGATTATTTTCTTGTGGGGTTGTATTTTCTTCGTTGGTTCGTAGCTTAATTAAATGCCTCTCTCTAAAGCCTTTAACTAGGGCTTCGTTCTCTGGGCAGCTTTGCTCCATCTTCTTTAAAATTGACTCGACTCTTTGTTTTCCCTCAACCAAAGATTCTTTACCTTTCTTGGCAAGCATCGATTCTGGAAGCTGGTCAATACGGAACTCAAATACAAACCTACATTTGCAGCCCCATTCTTCTTTTTGTTTGGGGGCTTCATCAAAAAATTTAGCATTTGTGGGATTGATTAGATCCTGGCTAATAGCCCAACAATCTCGTATAAGGAAATGCTGGTCATTAAGAGCCTCATGCCCGCATTCACCTGGATAGGCACTATAGCTCCACCTTGCTGCAACGGCGCCATTCTCAATCTTCGCAATTATTTCAACTTTATTAATTAAATCCAGGGCTCGGTCAGCATAGAAGCCCTTTTCCCATTTATTAATTGATTTCAGGACGCTTCGTATGTCAGCCAACCCTTCTTTTCTTGCGCCTTCATCAAGGTTTGCCCATTCAATAAACTCTTCAATTCGAGCGTCAATTTCATTTACTCTTTCGCTGATTGCATCAGCTTTTACGTCATCAATTAGCCGTTTATAAATCGAGCGAATGTTAGGCTCTAGTTTGTCAAAAACTCCATCCATTCCAATCCCGCGCAATTCGCCAGTGTTTTCGCCGCCCACCGTGGCGATGCTTCGAACCGGAATGCCTTTAACCTTAATCATGTCTTCAAAGGTTTTTGAAAAAGCACCAATAGTGAACTGAGCGGCAACATCGGAAGATGGTGCATATAGAGTCATTGCGTCCTGCAAACCCTCTTTTAAGGCGCTCAATAATTCCAGACTAGCGCCTTGAGTGATTACTGCCTTAAGCGCACCATTAACGATCTCAGCAAATTCTTCTTTGTTCATATTCAAATAATAGGGCAGAATTGGCTTAAAGAATATGATATTAAAATTAATAAAGAATTGAGCGGTGCCAATTAAAAATGATGGGGCGTTAATTCACAATGTTGACTATGGACTGGTTTATGCCCCTGTGACGCACCCAATCAGATTCTGATGAAAACGAGAGAGCTATTGACATGCATGAGATCATCTGCCCGCATTGTGGGAAGGCATTTAAGATTGACGAGGCTGCGTACTCAGATATTCTGAAACAGGTTCGCAATAGCGAGTTTGAACAGCAACTGCATGAGCGGCTTGAACTGGCTGAACTAGACAAGCGCAATGCTATCGAACTCGCTGAAACTAAGTTTGCTAGCGAATCTCATAAAACTGTTGCATCCAAGGATGCCGAGATTCAAGAGTTAAAAGCCAAGCTGGATACCGGCGATGTTGCTCAAAAACTTGCTGTGGCCGAGGCCCTCAGTGTCGTCGAAAAAGAACGCGATACGCTTGCGAACCAGCTGGAGCAGGCAAAGCATGACAACCAGGCCGCCTCCCAACTAGCCGATGCGAGACTTGTCAACGAGCTGCAAAGTACTGCCGCCGCAAAGGAGGCAGAGATTCAAGCCCTAAAGGCCAGCCTCAATAACATTAAGATTGAGCAAAAACTTGCGATCACCGAGGCGGTTACCTCAGTCGAGAGAGAGCGCGACGCACTGAAAAACGGGCTTGAGCGAGCAGAGCTTGAAAAGCAACTGGCCGAGAAGTCGCTCAAGGACAAATACGAGACGCAGATCAAAGATCGAAATGACGAAATAGAGCGCCTCCGAGATATGAAGGCTCGTCTATCCACGAAGATGATTGGTGAGACCCTGGAGCAGCACTGCGAAACGGAATTTAACCGCATTAGGGCAACAGCATTTCCGAGAGCGTACTTTGAGAAGGATAACGACGCACGGACTGGAAGCAAGGGTGACTATATATTTCGCGACTCGGACGAATCTGGGACTGAGATCGTCTCAATCATGTTTGAAATGAAGAATGAGAGTGATCTAACTACATCCAAACAGAAGAATGAAGACTTTCTAAAGGAGCTTGATAAGGATCGCACTGAAAAGGGGTGCGAATACGCCGTACTAGTCACACTTCTTGAGTCAGAGAGCGAGCTATACAACACCGGGATTGTCGATGTATTTCATCGCCACCCAAAGATGTACGTTATCAGGCCACAGTTCTTCATTCCAATCATCACCCTCCTAAGAAATGCAGCGATGAACTCGCTCAAATATAAAACTGAGCTTGCTCTCGTGAAAACTCAGAATGTTGATATTACGAATTTTGAAAACGAGCTTGAAACCTTCAAGACTGCATTTTCCAAGAACTATGATCTGGCAGCCAAACGTTTTCAAACGGCAGTTGATGAGATCGACAAGTCTATAGACCATCTTCAGAAGACAAAGGAGGCTCTACTGAATACTGATCGAAACCTACGTCTTGCAAACGATAAGGCACAGGATGTAACAATCAAAAAGCTGATACGAAGCAATCCGACGATGGAGGCTAAGTTCGCTGAGCTCAAGAATCAGAACCTTTCCGACAAGGAATGAATTGAATAATAAGTGGCAGCAGCAAGGCTAAGTGGGTACTCGACCCACCAGATCTAAATAGATCGAGATTGCTGTAATTGGGTAAACCTGAGAAGATGAATGACTCAATAAATACCCCTAAATATGACCTCAGAACTATTTCAATCTAAAGCCGTATACACGATTATTCCCCAGCAGAATATAAGTGATGCTTACCTCAATGACGGGAATGGCCAATTGGTCGAAAAAAAGATTTGGGCTACTGCCAGCGCTGATTTCAAATTGCTTGCCAATAATGAAAAGATGGCTCTATTGCTTGCCAGTGCCAGCAACATTATTGGGGTGGAGTGGATTGCACAAATCGACGATATACACATTGATAAAGCTGAAAATACTACAACCGTCAATTTCTCCAAGTTAACAAAACTATCATCCACCTATAAATTGAGCAGCATCAAGTTACGTAATGGTACTTCGCTTAGCTCTAACCATATTCGCCCCTATGTTTTAACCGTTTTACCTAAATCATTGTTTCCAATCATTGAGAACTGGAAACCGCAGAAGTACCCGCTACCACGGGTTACCGAATCTGATGGAGTGCCTTCATATTGGGTGATGAAGGGCAATCCCCGTGAAAATCAATGGAATCTAATACTTATCCCAGGCGAGGAGGCTACCTGGCATACCGGTAAACCTCCACGTAGCTGGACCAAGGGGGACAGAATATTTTGCTGGGAGTCGTCACCCGCACGTCGTATGGTTGGTTTTGCAGAACTGATCAATCCCAATGAAGGCCACGATAAAAATGGCCATCGATTGTTTCAAATTCGATACCTATCTAGCCCCCTGGATTACCAAGTGACCATTGATGATCTTAGGCTAAAAGAGGAACTTAAGGAATGTAGCTTCTTAAAGAGTGGTGCGGCCGGAACCGTTTTTCCAATTACGCGAGACCAAGCAACGGTAATTTATCAGTTAATTTTTCAGCAGTGCGAAGTTAAACAAAATATCTGGCCTGACCTCCTTAAGGACTCCGCAGCAGACTTTCCAGATGTTGATGATTTTCCAGTTGGCCAAGAAGGGCGGAAGCGACTTGTTCAACACTTTCGCAGGGAACGTAACGGTGCAATTATTAAAAGAAAGAAGGAGCAGGTACTTCAATCTTTCGGAAAAATAACGTGTTCAATTTGTGATTTTGACTTTGGAAAGATTTATGGGGAATTAGGAAAGAACTTTTGTGAGGTTCATCACCTAATACCTCTTGCGGAAGGTGATGAGGCCAGAGAAACAAATCTTTCCGACCTGATTGTTATTTGCTCAAACTGTCATCGGATGATTCATAAACTGCCAAATAAAGACTCCTTGCAAGAACTAAGATCGCTTATTGAAAAGAATATGAAGGGCAGCAGTTAGCCAATCCTATTTGAGTCATGAAACGACAGTGCATGACTAGGGAATCAAACCTCATAAAAAGAAAACCCCGCAGGGCAATCTGGAAAGCTCACATTAAAGTAAGACTCGCTCCAGCCGTTTACGAGGCTACTGCGATACTACCAAAAGATTGGATGGCGCGTGTTCATCGCGTGCAAAATAACAATACCAATGGTCGAGTGGGGCACTGCCTTGATGTGCTTGATCTCTTTCTTGCAAAAGCTGCGGTAGGGCGGGATAAGGATCGAGACTTTTGTTTGGAGAACGCTACGCGCAATGATTCGAAACTGGGACAAAGCATTACGGGATGTGGGTCACAACATTCTACAAGAGTGACCTGTTAATGAAGAGCAAAATATAAGAGATATCCAATCGGAACAATACTAACTACGGCGAGAATTAAAAGAAAGCTTATTTTCTTGTTTAAGTTAGCGGTAGTGATGGCAATTAGTTCAGCCACCTCACGAAAACCTTCGGAATTTTTTTGTTGGGTATCTTTTGAATTTAATTCAATTCTTTCCTTAATTGAAATTAACTCCCCCCTGACAAACGTTTCATAGCGGGTTAATGCTAGATGCAATTCTGCTTTCAGCAGTTGCTCTAGCACCGCTGACTGGGCCTGCAATGCGGATAGATGGTCTGCCAAGCCATTTTTAAGGCCTTCGACTACTGAAGACAGCCCGTTCCTCAGAGCACTTTCATTGCTTTCGATTGTGCTTATGATTTCGCCGGCCAAGGGAATCAATTTCTCTGCCGCCCCATCAAGGCGCCTTGAGCTTTCATTTTGCTCTGTAACGACCGTAGAAAGCCCCTGGTTAAGTTGCTCTACCGACTTTATCAAAGCAGATATTTGCACAATATTTTTTACTTCGCGCTCAAATTCAGTCAGCACTTTTTCAGCTCTATTGGTATCCATATGACATGCCTTTCATGACGCTTCTTATATCGGAAACATACTTGTCTAAATATACGGTTTCTGTAAATTCTATTGGCCAAGAATCATATATTTTTTTTGCAAAATACCGTGATGAGTCAACAGATATGAGATCTTGAGTTATTTTTTTCTTCACCTCATCCGGAACATCACGACCTACGTCCAATACAAAATCAATTAAATCCGACCTCTCTTGCCATGAATTTGCTCTGCGACTCAATTGGGTTAAAAGCCTCTTACCGCTATCGTAAGGCTCGTACTCACCAAGGGCTGCCTTCACAACAACACTCATGACATCTAACGCCGTATTTGATTCGTAACTTTCAAGTAACCTATTTATCATCGCCTTTAGGGCAATTAAATGCTCCTTATTAGCTTTGGCAGTCAATCCCGGTTTACCATCACCATCCTCGATAGCATTGAAGAAAAGTTTCTTCCAGTCTGGCGCAAGCTCAATGCCGCCATCAACAAACCTATTGAGCCAGTTAGTTCTATTGTCAATTTGGAAACAACCCTCTAATGCCACCCGGAAATCTTCCGGCTTGCTTTCATCAAAATTTGAACAAAGCTTGTATACATTTAACAACGACTGTCGACGAGCGTAATTGAAATGCCTGTGATTCCAGTACAAAAGTGAAGTGATGCAAATTTCCAGCCGGCTATTTTCCTGGGAAAATACATTTTCAATCAAGGCTTCTTCACCAACAAATATATCTTTTAGACCCCGTATCTCCCGCTTCCCGGAGTAACCCCTAAATAGCTCAAGCAATGTTTCCTCTATATGCTCAATACTATATTTGGCAGCTCTTTGAACGATATAAACCCCTGCAATAAAGTCTTTAACAATCCAATCGGTCAATATGCCCAATTGTTGCAACCTATAAATTCCAAGCTGGACTTTGGCGGGCTTCTCCCCAGAGAATATTTTCGTATCGACCAATATCTCATCTGACTTTGACTCAATCACAAACTCATACAGTTTTTTCAAAAAAGCGAGTTGCTCTTTCAGGGTTTGTATATCGTTTGTAATCAACCAAAGCTGCGTTTTCAAATCTGAATCTGGTGCGGCCTCAACTATTTTCTTAAGCTTTCCCGGCCTAATTAATGGTTCAAATGCTTCTTGTAAACCCTCACTCAAATTCACCTGCCTATTACTAATCACCAGGCAATCTGCCTCACCCCCATCGCGGCCCGCTCTTCCCGCCTCTTGATAGAAAGCTTCTGTTGATGCTGGCAAGCCAAGATGGATAGTGAATCGAACATCCCTCTTATTCACGCCCATCCCAAATGCTTTTGTTGCACAAAGAATCTTTATATCCCCGGCCTTGAATTTGTCTTGCACATTTCTCTTGTATTCTTCGAATTCTCTGCCATCTAATGAAACTGCCTTTGGCTTAGATCCCGAAAAGTATTCAACTGAATAACCAGTTTCATTCTTTAACGACTGGTATATGTCGTAGCAGCCCAGCCGCCCATTTACATGAGGAGTAAAAATAATTCCAGATGGCACTTCATTTCCATGTCCGCGATATATTGAATCTAGAACATCAATAATATTTTTATCTGGAACGCCTTTTTTCTGAATAACTGCGAAATGTAAGTTTTTTCTGGTGAGGTCCAGGCGATAAAAAACATTTTCATCGCCCACCTGAAATTCATGCTGAATATCCGTCAGCACATTCTTAGAGGCTGTGGCAGTTAGCCCCAAGAAGACGGCATTGGGGCAGAAATTCTTTAACGCATTTGCTAAATTTAAATATGCCAGACGGAAATCATGGCCCCATTCAGACAAACAGTGAACCTCATCGACAATAACGTTGACGATATTTAAACTCTTGCAATAAGTTCTAAATTCATCGCGCTGCAATCTCTCTGGTGAAACTAAAAATATTTGGTAAGCGCCATTTCCAAAGTTTCGGAACTTTCTTTCTTTTTCTTCTGCGCTATCATCGCCAGTTACACTTTCCACCCTAGCTATGCCTCTGGAATTCAATTCCTGAAGCTGATCTCGCATCAGCGACTTCAGTGGCGATATAACTAGAGTAATCCCCGGCTGTAAAAGTGCTGGAAATTGATAACAGACAGATTTTCCATGCCCCGTAGGCAGGATCCCAATAGTCTTATTTCTCGATAGGTAATTCGAAATAATGGGCCATTGCCCCTCTCGAAATCTATCTATATCTACAAATAACCTGCTAAGAACTTTAGAAAACTTTTCCTCATCTCTTTCCTTAACGAGATGAAACTCTATCGGGGACGCTGACTCCACTTGAAAAGTATTTACGGGAACCCAATTTCTTGATTTAGTTGGGATTTGAGTGATGTAGGAGCTTCTTAGGTAAATTACCTTCTTATTGGCAAAGTTTTCATCAGTCCAATATTTAGAAACGCTAATATCAATTTTTATGGCCTCTGAAGCCAAAAAAATATCGTAATCCTCTTTAAGAAAAACTAAATTTAGCTGAGGCCTAACAAATTCAACCCCATATAGCGGCGCTAAATCTTCAAGGAATTCCAGCAGATCATCAACTGCAATCTCCAGAAAACCAGAAGCGTCATCTGAAAAAACACAAATTGACCAAATTTGTGAATCAATCTGTAGCGCCCCTCTTTGAATTAACTCCAAGATTGCTACTTGAACCCTAAATGCGGCGGTTAGCTGAATGCACTTATATTCATTGGGAGTTATTTGGCTATAAAGTCTTGCCCTCTTAAATTGAGACTTGATGATTTCAAGAACATCTATCAATGCCTTTGAATAATCCTTACCGATCCCAATATCGCCGGAAGGAATTCGAAAAGTTTTAATGCCACGTTGTGCAAAAAGCCTGTCTCGGTCTACATCCCTGAGCTGCTGAACAGCCTCTCCATGGTGAAATCCATCAATCTCAACAATAGCCTTTGCTGATGGGATATAAAAATCAACCTGCTGAGCGTAATGGGATGGAACCTGCTCACCAAGAATATCACTAACATTGGCCTCTGGTTGCAGCAACCAATTGGCGCCAACACCAGCATATTGAGGCACTAGAGCGTCATAGAAAATGCGAGCGGGGTTAATTCCCGCCTCATCAAAACCCTTAATCACTCCATGCCAAAGAGGTGGCATGGTATTGGCGATCAAATTATTCAGATCAATACTGCTAGCGGCTGAATCGATTGGGAAACTATTAAGTAGTTTGTTGCTAGGATTAGTGGGCAAACCGCGCTGCAGGATATTGAGTGAAACTTTGATGAATGCATCAATCTCGGGCAGATGCACCATTGCCTGCTCGGGCAGGTTTTGAGCCACAAAGTTTAGTAAATCGAAGTGATACCCTGAGGTATATGTCTTCACCAATACCTTTTTAAATTAATTATTGTTATATTTATTGAGTATATTAGAAGGTAATACTTCGATATTGGTATTTATAAGCGAGTGGATCAAAATTAAGGATGTTGGCTGGCCTCTAAATCGAGAGCTCTACCATTAAATAGCCATTTTCTATGCAATCATCACCCCAAATTCATGCCGAACTTGATCGATGCACTCAGATACTTGATAGATTAAACCGGAGTCAGTCGCTTGAGGAGGTCGAAGAACATTGGAAGGAATTTCTTTCTAGACTAGAGCGAGTTTGGTACAAATGTGAATCCCACTTTAAGCGCAGTCCAAAGTGGAATGGCTGGAAGGGCAAGTATGAAAAATATAGAAAAATAGATCCTGTGTTGGCATATTTAATTAATGCTAGAGGAGCTCATGAACATACTGTGGAAGAAATCGTAAAAAAGGATCCTGGATCAATTTCCATTGGCGCAGGGAACGAAGGACCAGTTCGTATTAAGCGCCTAATGGTTGCCGATGGCAAAGTTGAGTTTGAAGGAGATGGCGACCTATTAATCCAATTCAATCCCGCCGAATTAAAACCTGTTTTAATTGTTAACAGAGGGAGAGATTATCCAGTCCCAAATGAACACATGGGTATAAAACTTGCAGATAACAGAATCACTACCATTGCGTCGCTCGGCTTAAATTTCTATAAAAAAGTTGTGCTTGATACAGAGGCTTTCTTGGTATGTAGATAGCGGGGTAGCTGCCGGTTAATATAAAAGTATTCCCAATAAAATCATCATCTGCCTAAAAGCAAATGGCAAATCATCCGCCGCCTTACCTCCGCACTTTAATACCAGACTATTTTTTCCAGTCGGCGCATAGCCGACTTCTAATGCATCTAGAAATCTCATGTACCTCTGATTGATTGGGTTTGAAATTACCGCTCCCTTTCTTTTGTGTTGCCCCGCACCCAATTCTTTCTGAGTAAATTTAATCGCATCTGCCCTTGCTCTAATTCGCTCTTTGGCGTAATCAAGCAATAAGAAGATATCGTCAGGATGCATTTCAAAATACGCGATTGCCTTTGTAAGCCATTGATCAGCCCTCTTGATCCCTCCTCGCATGCGCGGCTTTTTGACGATAAAAGCTTTGGGCAAGGGATTGGGTAAATTTTCGTAAAGATACTTTCTATCTGATGCATATAGGTCGGCTTGATTGGTGAGCGCGGTGCCATTACTAATCCACTGGCATGCAAGCTCCTCAGGTATATCGAGTAGTGCCGCCGTTTTAGCAAACTGCTTTTCTTGTGTACCAAGAAGTCTCTCAAAACTATCGCAAGCCCATTCAATACCTCGTCCAGCACCAGGATTCAATATCTGCACAAGATTTAAATTATTGGAAGTCTGTTTTTGAATTTTGGGCCCTGGACTCATCACCTCATTGAGTAACACTGGAACTTTATCCAACCCAGCCTTGGGGTCATCAAATGGCGTTTTACACCGCTTACGCCTGATATCTAAATTACGTTTAGTGCCAGGATAGAGCGCATTTAATAGTCCCGGATTTAAGCGCAACAAACGTTCATGTAAAAAAGCGCCAGTCAATACATCAATCACGTGGATGTAGCTATATAGAGTCGTTGCAGGCGAAGAGTGCCCAAGCAAAGTAGAAACGACATAAAGCTCTGATGGGCTTGCTCGTGAATCATTGAGTAAAAAATAACGGGCATATCCCATGCGACGCTTGAGATTTCTAATCTGCAAAATGGGATTACTTCCATCGGCCATTCCTACAGCCGCATGATCCCTCGCAATCCGCACCTGGATTTCCGTATTGCCATAAAGGTGGTCAAGTATGAAGCGCTCAGAATTAGGCAATCGCGGCGCGCATAAAAGCATCAAGGTATTCATCGCTGCAGAATGCCGCAGATGATGAAAGCGGATATAGGGATTTTTTGTTACCCGCCTCATCGACTCATGAATATAGTCAATGATTTTGTCGCGCTCGGTATTGCTCGTTATTTCTAGGGAATGCTCCTCGCGCGCCTTAGCGCTCATCGGCACTGGGAATAAGAATTCCAGCTCACCTACCGCATACAGCTCGGGCTCAGGTAACTTAGTTTGTCCACCTAAAGGGTTTGCTTTGTGTTCAGGCACTTCAATTTTGATGAGCTCGTCAATACAAAGGGCGCCTTGCTCACGAGCAGCAGCCCACAACTTCAACCAGTTCAATTCTCTGGGATCAAGTAGAGCCTCGGCTGGCAGTATCCGCACTGAAGAGGCTGTCTTTAGGCGGCGATGCTTCCACCACTGTACGGAAATTTCAGTGGGCCAGCCCGTTTTGATGTGCACGTGTGTAGTAGCTAGTTTGAGCACCTCAGATCTTCGTAAGCCCAAGCGATAACCAAGCGTGAAAATGATCAGGCAGGCGTTCTTATATTCGATCGGCATCTTGCGACAAGCAACGGTGTAAAGGTCGATCTGAGCCCAGCGAAATTCAAGCTCTGTTAAATAGCCAACATCAACTTGTGATTCAGGTCTTAAGCCTTTTTCTGCTTCGGTTAACTGGCTTTTTCGCAAACTTTCCCAAGCTGCTTTAAAGATTTTTTGATCTTTTGGTGTTGTTAATTGAACGTAAAGCTCTACGAATTCTTCGCCCCAATCTTCAGCTGTAAATTCATCTAAGCCTTCATCTAAATCCCAAGCAGCCATAGCCAGCGGCAATATTAAATGGAGATAGCTCGTGAGTATTTCTGTGGTGAGGCTTTTGGATGCCCAGTCTTGCGCAATTAAATGACGAACCCACTTCAATAAGCTGCGAGTCAATCTTTGCTCGGACAGTTGATAGCGCTTTTCTATTTCCTCAATCGCGCCCAAGCATCGTTCTTGGCTTGGCGGGACTTCGTAACTCAAGTGCGAGATAGCCTCAAGGATTTGTTCAATCCACTGCATCGCCACTGGAGAGGGCGCCTGGCTTTCGGCTTCCCGTACCTCGATCTCATCTTCACTATCAGACCAAGCATCATCAAGATTTTCCTTTGCGATTTTGGCTATTGGCATCTTCGCATCTGACATACCTAGTTGAAGCAAGTTTTCAATCTGCAGATCTTTGGTAGAAATTCTTCCCGCCAAATAGCGCGCAATAAATGTAGGCAAGGTATCTTCTTGCCAAGATTGCGTGGCATACATCAATGCCTTACGTGTGGAGAGTAAATCAATTGCTTCAAACAAAGCCTCTTCATCCATCCCCATTTCATTAGCTGTTTTTTGAATGCGCAACTCGCCTTTTACCGCCCCCATAAATGCCTTCAAGCACTCACTTGCAAACTTAGGTCCTCGATCAGTAAAGATCCAATTTTCCCGATAGTGAGAATGCAGGGCGGCGGTCAGTGGATCGGCAATCCAGCGTGAGAGATCGGGCCCATACTCTTTAGTATGTCTAGGTGCTTTGTTCTTACTTTCCTTGCGCGCCTTTTCAAGAGCGACATAAGCGGCATCCATTCGTAGCTTTTGATTGCGAGGCAACAGTAGACTGGAATAGGGCGCGTCTAACTCCTCCTTAGCCAAACTAAGTTCTGCAATTTGCTTAAGCCTCCCAAAATCTTGTACCCCAGAAAAAACAATGGCGCTAAATAGATAACCACCAAACTGTGCTTTTGGCTCTAATGTCTCCCAATCAAATTTTCCAAAACGCTGATTGGTAAAGGCCGCAATGATGAGGCGAAGTGCCATTGCCTGCCGCGCTTCTTTCTCCAGCCTTTCTTTTTTCGCCCCAGCAGGTAAACCCTCCCCCGCTTTTTTGTAATCAAAGTGTCGATAAGGATTGGGTTCTGGCAAAACAACTTCAATAGTTCCCAGGCCAGGCCACTCGAGTTTTTGCTGGGCGCAGAGATCCGCAAGATCTGCATCAACCACATCAAATAACCATTTTTTCCAACTTAGAAAACCATCGGACAAACTAAAGAGTGCTTTGAAAAGCGTCTGTACACCCGGCATATAGTGGGCAGGATTTTCCAGGCGCAACGTGTCCACACTGCGTAAATGATCATCTGGTAGGAAGTGGCCTTGTAACGCCTTTTGCAAAGAGGCATCCAGAGCTTGCCGAGAAATGCCCAATAGAGCGCAACCAATCTGAGAGAGCTCGCCCCTAGCCAAGTATTCTTTTTCAATACATTCTCGAATCTTGGAACAAATCATTGCGCCAATCTGCTCAGGAGAAGTGTTTAGGATTTGATTGGCATCTTGGTGAGGACGAGCAATCTGCGTAATGATTGCAAGTAAATGAGGGTTGGTTGGTAACGCGCGCAGATGGGCCTTAATTGGGCGTACATTACCTCTTGCGCCTTTAGCGCCTCTTCAGCGGCAGTTGGTTTAGCGCTCACTTACTTTTGTTCCTTTGGCCAAGCTGGCATGGCCAACGTGACAAGCTCAAAACCCAAACCCTTGATAGTTTTTTGAATGGGGTTTTCGATCCGCTCGATGTACTCTAAATAGCTATGAGAACTAAACTGATGAAAGGGCGCTGTACCCGTTTGCCAATGACCAAGCCAGGTGCTGATATCCGTCTGACTCATCCCCCTATTTTTTAATAAGGCGGGCATGAGCTTACGGTGAAAATTGGGCTGAGCAACAATCGAGCTTTCAATATAGCCTCTAAAGTGTCGCCGCATTTTGGTCATGCTCCATTTTTCAATGGCCAATGGCAGCGCGGCCAAGCTAGGGGCGCCTACCTTATTGCTCTTTTGTTTTTTTGAAACAGGCACCACCGGCTCAAGCCAGATTAGATCCCCATACAAAGCATGCATCGTGACATCGGGGAGCAATTTTTTAAGCAACTTGCGACGCAATTGCTCATACACCCACATTTGCTTTTGCAATAACGGGCTTAACCAAATGACTCGCAGCCGATCCCCGGCGCGATTGGTTTTATCGCCGATACGAGTAAGACCCAAAAATGGCTCGACTGAGGCAATGTCCACATAAGGAAGATGGTGTGGACGCTGCGAAGTCTCACAAGCAAACCAAAGCGCGCAATATAGGGTGAGCTGATTAAAAGCGTCGCAAAATTGTTTGTAATCCTGGGCTCTGCCATTGGCCAAGCGCGGAATATCAATCTGCTTTTTTAATTCTTGTATCTGCTCAATCAAGGCTTTTGGATGCCCGTCTCTATCAATGGCAACCAAACCCGTTGCGCCCACCACACTCGGCCTAATGCCCCTAAAGTCTGCTTTTTCAACATCGCCGCCGAGTAGCTTCGTTCTTTGCGATAAGAGGTCAGAAATGCTTGTTTTGCTTGCTTGCGAAGCTGCTGCCCCTTGAATATCACCCACGTCAACACTGGCTTTTAAATAACCATCAAGAGAGCCAAGCTGCTTTGTTCCCTTGTATGCATCGTGGGTGTAGTAATACAAATCTGATTTAAACGCTCTGGGGGTATGGGGATCTAAAACATCTAGTATTTTTGGATCAAAATTGCCCTTGACCATTTGGTGCTTACCCCACTCCCTGATCTTGAGCATGGTCAGGGGGCGCTTGGCTCTATATAAATCCATCTCGCGATTAAATTGAGTAAGTAAGCTCTGAGACTTTTTTTCAATCTCCAGTCGTGCGCTGGGAGCAAATATGGGTGAGGGCATTTCTGATATCTGGGAATTGGCAGCCGCTATTTGGCTAGCCACCCCCGACAGGTCCTGAAAAACAATTGCACCCAGGTGTGGCGCATATTCCTCTGCCTGCACATTGACCAGTTCAGACCAAGCGTAGTTGGGGACCGACAATCTCCACAAATGAATATAGCTTGGAGGGGTATTCACAGGCATTGCATTGGCTTTTACAAGATGCAAGGTTTGGCTACCCAATTTGGGTTTATCCCCTTTAGACAACTCTTCCCCAACTTCAAAATTTGAATGTCCACTGCGCCAACTCTCTCGCTCGCGCAAAATAATTTGCGCCCCCAATGCCGTGTGAATATCGACCCCCAAGACATACATTAGGCGCAGCGTCATAATTGCGCTCAATTGGGTGGCTCGCTCTGATGCATCTTGGTTGCCGCCCTTGAGCACACTCTCAAGACTGTCCAAATAGTTTTTGAACAGCTCCATTTCTTTCCAGGAAGCGACATTGGTGCCCCAATACAATCGCTGGTTAAGCTTAGCTATAAACCGTTGCGTATAACTAGAATCTCTTTCAAGCTCTAACCGACTCTTGCCCACCTGCGGGGCAACCCACCTTAACTGGGGCGCATCGGATCGATCATCTTCGATTTCTTCGCCAACATCGTCGCCAGGCTCTATTAGTGTTTCGATGTATTCATCGGTGATGGTGGTGTCATCAATAGGAATAATCTCAAACTCGTTACCCCGAAGATCGCCCTCACTAAGCCAAATATCTCGATATAGGCCGCGATACTGAATGCCAGGATTTTCCTTTTCCCTCGAGCGATCTCCGGAACCGGACTTAGATGTGCTCATTTTTGATTTGCGGACACTACTAGAAAATGCCCTACATACCGATTTGAACTTTGTTTGTGATTTGGTTAATCTGACTTTTTCTTTGCTGGGATCACCTTGTAAATGTAAATACTCATCAAGACACTCCTCTTTAAATTTGGGGTAAGGCAATTGCGCCCATTGGAACAACTGATTTGCCTCATCGACACCCTCCCAATCCCGCGACCACTCCCGAATCGCTTGCTCAACCCCCACAAAGTAAAAGTGATATCGATCTTTTTCAACATCCACGCACTGGAACAACACAGGATCTGTAAACTTTTGCTGCACTGCAGTAATCTTCTTTAAGGCAGACTCCTCTTCACCCTCAATTGTTTGCATTTGCCTTGTAATGTCGAGCAACTCTAAATTTCGAATAATGGAAAATCCCGCCAATCGACGCATGGCAACCATCCTGGGGTCGTCTTGCCTCTCCGCAGCATCGATAGCGCCCTTGAGCCAAATATCGTTACTTAATATTGAGTAAATTGGAAATACTGAAGATCCGTGATGCAAAATTGGATTGACCGGAGGTTTATTGTTAGCGTCCTCCAGGCTCCCCGAAACGGCATCATCTGATTCCCCCATATTTTCAAAAAGCGATGGATTTACCTTGTGGGCCCAAATACCCAATCGGTAAATCTCATTAGCCACGCGCAAGAGAAGCGCCCAGTCGATCTTTGGGCCTCCAGTTTCAGGTTTTTGCATTTCCTTACACACTGCTGCAAGGCGACCGATTGCTGGTGCTAATGCCCGAAATTTAGGCTCTGGCCTAACTAACCAGAGAAATTGATTAAGGTCCTCACGAGATAGTCGGTTGACTTCGTCAGCTTGTAAATTTGCGCGGGGCGGGAATTGCTCTCGCAATAACTCAATCTCAGGGCTCTCTTCATAAATCCGAATAACAGATCTTTTGCTTTTTCCTGATGATTTCCCCATTCCACCATTTAAACCGAAAGAAGGGGGTTTGCAAATCACGATTTGAGATTTGGCTGCTTGCTGATAATGCTCACTGCGTGTCCACGCTCTTTAATGATTGAGTTTCAAACTTAGAATACTGAGTTCAAAATTCAAAAATTACTGAAGTCGCTCAAAAGAGGGGCACTCAGGAATTGAACCTGCGAATGCCTCGTAAGGAGTCTGATAAGCGCCTTCCTAGAAGGGGCTGGTAAAATATTTACGAACGCCGTTTAACGTAAAATAAGGTTGTTGAGCATTGAGGCTAGGGGTCTAACAAGCCTCTTTTGCGAATTATTCGAGAAATATCTACTTGAAAACTTAACCGGTATTAAACGTTGTTTTTAGTCTTTATTAAAACAAGTTTTTGAACTCTTAAGCCTTTATCTATATAGACTTAAGACGTTTTAGACAATGTACAGTTATTTAAAGTATTTGTATGTTTTTTGTCGGTTGAGGTCTCCGAAGCAAGGGTCGCAGGTTCGATTCCTGCCGGGCGCACCAAAAGCAAAGGGTTTTTGACCTACGTCATGCGACAAAACGCAAAAACCGCTATCATTTGCACCTAACTTATTGATTCTTATCGTGTCTAAT
>Ga0316228_1000646_pt1 | contig 43950 bp, 54 predicted proteins | sample TBH18021metaG_FD_206005 | JGI IMG/M metagenome (GOLD analysis project Ga0316228, IMG submission 206005) | Freshwater microbial communities from Trout Bog Lake, Wisconsin, USA - TBH18021 | ecosystem: Environmental > Aquatic > Freshwater > Lake > Hypolimnion/Profundal zone | place: USA: Wisconsin... | reverse complement strand
AATCTCCATTAGGACTATTTCATAATAGTTCGTATCATCAACCTCTTAAAGACACTTACGGTATAGATAAAAGATATCTTAATACAATACCAAGCCCATGGGCAATCAAACGACTCAAAGAATTTGGTGGTGACATATCCAAATTCAGTGTTGTAAAATTAATGCCAAACAAACTTGAGCAGATTGCGGTTGTAAAAACTGAACCAGGTGATGAAAACAACCAAGATATTTCAAGTTTGGTAGGAAAAACTGACATACGAATGCTAGAAAAATTCAGTCAAAACGATCCTGATGCCTATTCATTTTCAGGCGCACTTTGCAGAGGCAACCAGGGCATTATGGAGTTTGTTGAGATGTTCAAGGCTCCTATAAAAGTCTTGCATCCTCTTTTGACCGCCACACAAGAAGGCAATTACATAGGAACTGAAGCAGTTAGTGCTATACCATTTAATGGTATTGTGCTTGCTCACTCAAACGAAAGTGAATGGCAAAGCTTCAAATCAAATAGAAATAACGAGGCATTTTTAGACAGAATTTGTGTTATCAAAGTGCCGTATTGTTTGCGTGTTACAGAAGAACAACAAATTTATGAAAAAATGCTAGAGCACAGCGACTTGCACAACTCAGCTTGTGCCCCAGAGACATTAAAACTTTTGAGTAGATTTTGTGTTCTTACACGACTGCACGAGCATGAAAACAGCAATTTATGGTCAAAATTGCGTGTATATGATGGCGAAAACATCAAAGAAACTGATCCAAAAGCCAAAAGTATTCAAGAGTATCGAGATGCTGCAGGTCAAGACGAAGGCATGAGTGGCATTAGTACACGCTTTGCTTTTAAAATTTTATCTAATACATTCAATTATGATCCAGATGAAGTGGCTGCTGATCCTGTGCATTTAATGCTGGTTTTAGAAAATGCCATCAAACGCGAACAATATTCACAAGACACAGAAGACAAATATATTGGATTTATAAAAGATAATCTCATTAAAGAATATGCAGAATTTATTGGCAACGAAATTCAACAAAATTACCTAGAATCATATGATGACTTTGGTCAAAATCTATTTGACAAATATGTTTTGTGGGCTGATCATTGGATGCAGGAAATTGATTTTAAAGATCCTGATACAGGACAGTTGTTCGATCGCGAAATACTCAATGCAGAGTTGGAAAAAATTGAAAAACCAGCTGGAATCGCTAATCCTAAAGATTTTAGAAATGAAGTTGTTGGTTTTGTATTACGGCAAGCTGCACGCTCGTCTGGACCTGTTAAATGGACCAGCTATGAAAAACTGCGACGTGTAATTGAAAAGAAAATGTTCTCATCTACTGAAGATTTGCTACCAGTTATATCATTTGGTGCTAAAAGCAGCAAGGATGATCAAAGCAAACACGACGAATTTGTTTCACGAATGGTAGAAAAAGGCTATTCGCATAAACAAGTTCGTAGGTTGACAGAATGGTATATGAGAATAAGCAAGGCCGGTTAATACAGTGCCACCAATTATTATAGACCGACGTCGAAATCCTAGTAAGAAAAGTCTTAGCAACAGACAGCGGTTTATTGACCGATTCCGTCAAAAAATACGCGAAAGTGTCAGAAAAACTATTGGAAAAAGAAGTATCACAGATTCAAGCGATCAAGAAGTTTCTATTCCAATAGATACCGAAGAACACCGATTTAATCATTCACAAAACAGCGGCGACTGGGATTACATCTTACCCGGTAACCATGATTACATACGTGGTGACGAAATTAAGAAACCACAAAGCGGCAGTCAAGGTCGAGGCAAAACTGGTTCTAGAGACGGAGACGGCGAAGATGATTTTTCTTTTTATATAAACTATGACGAGTATCTTGATATCATTTTTGACGATCTTGCCTTGCCAGATCTTATTAAAAAAAGCGAAAAAACAATTCTAAGTCATCAGTTGCGACGCGCCGGATACACAACATCCGGCGTTCCAACAAATCTCAATGTTGAAAAAACTGCGATAGCAGGATTAAGCAGAAGACTTGCTCTTAGAACAGGCAAGTATGCTAGAATAAAAGAACTTGAACAGCAATTAGAAGATGAAGATGACGAACAAAAACAACAGGACATACTAGCAGAAATAGAGTCTTTGCGTATAAAAGCAGCCGCTATTGGTTTTCTAGAAAATGTTGATATGAGGTATAATAACTTTGTACAACAACCAAAACCCATAACACAAGCTGTAATGTTTTGTATCATGGACGTTAGTTTTAGTATGGGAGAGAATGAAAAAATAATAGCCAAAAAGTTTTTCATGCTACTTCATCTTTTTTTACATAGACGCTACAAAAATGTCAGTGTTGTGTTTATACGTCATCATGATAAAGCAGCAGAATGTGATGAAAATACATTTTTTACAAGCAGAGAAAGTGGTGGAACCGTTGTTAGTACATCATATCAGTTGACTGAACAAATAATAAAAGAACGATTTCCTGCTGATAGCTGGAATATCTATGTTGCTCAAGCTAGTGATGGTGATAATGCATCAGATGATGCATCTGATGCAACAATTATACTTACAAAATTATTGCCTTTGATTCAATTCATGTGTTATATTGAAATTTGTAGACCACAAGCACCACTATTTCATCACGAAACTAGTTTATGGAATACACTTAATACGCTACGGGTTTCTCAACTAAACAAAATTTTGATGCAACAGATACATGACGAAAAAGATGTGATTCAAATATTTAGAAAATTTTTTGCTAAGAAATAAGGTCAATTATGAATACTCCAATTTGGACTGATAGCAACTGGACATTTGATGCAATAAATCGTGTATACGACGCTTGCAATTCTATTGCTGTAGATGAACTGTATCTCAATACCTATCCTAACTCAATTGAGATTATTTCATCGGAACAAATGTTAGATGCTTATACCAGCATAGGTATGCCAATATATTATCAACATTGGAGTTTTGGTAAACATTTTATCCAAGAACAAAAAAGCTATCAAAAAGGTCGTAGCGGTCTGGCGTATGAATTGGTCATCAACAGCTCACCTTGTATCAATTATCTAATGGAAGACAATACCATGACTACTCAAGCCTTGGTTATTGCTCATGCTGCATTCGGTCATAATCATTTTTTCAAAAACAACTATCTTTTTAAACAATGGACAGATGCTAGCAGCATAATCGATTATTTGATTTTTGCCAAAGAATACGTATCAACCCAAGAAAATCTCCACGGCCGTAATGCAGTTGAATCATGGCTAGATAGTTGTCATGCATTAATGGATTACGGAGTAAATCGCTACAAACGTCCTACTAAACTAAGTATGGAAAAAGAAAAACAAAGACAACGAGAAAGAGCAGAATATTTGCAGACTCAAGTTTCAGAACTTTACAGACTTTTACCAAAAACAAAAGAAAAAAGTACTGAGAAAAAATTTCCAGAGCAACCCGAAGAAAATCTACTTTACTTTTTTGAAAAATATAGTCCAGATTTAGAACCGTGGAAACGAGAAATACTTCGAATTGTAAGAAAAATAGCACAATACTTTTATCCGCAAGGTCAAACCAAAGTAATGAACGAAGGGTTTGCATCGCTTACACATTACGAAATAATGAATCGCTTACATGATAAAGGACTTACAACAGATGGCTCACATTTGGAATTTCTTGCTTTGCATAGCAATGTTCTCTTTCAACCTAGTTTTAATAGTCGTAATTATAGCGGCATCAATCCTTATGCTCTTGGTTTTGCTATGCTGCGGGATATACAACGTATGTGCCACAATCCAACAGCAGAAGATCTAGCATGGTTTCCAGTTATAAAAAACACATCCAGCCGAGAATTGATTTTAGATTCGGTTGCTAATTATCGCGATGAAAGTTTTATAAGACAATGGCTAAGTCCTAAAATAATTAGGGAATGGCATCTATTCGCTGTGTATGATGATAAAAGTGACGAAGAAAAATACACAGTAGGATCGATTCATAACGAATCAGGGTATCAAGACATTAGAGAGAAATTAGCTGATCAATACTTAAGAGCAGCTAATATTCCGCATTTAGAAGTGATAAACGTAGACAAAAAGACCAGACATTTAACAATACAATATAATAAACATAGAGACAGAAGTCTCAGCAATGTTAAAAATATGATGCCACATATTTCTAAATTATGGAGCGGATATCCTGTTACAATTCGAAACGAAGCAGGTGGGCTTATTGCATTTTACGATAACGATAAATTTTCTAGTTAATAGCTCGGCGTACAGAGTCTATAACGTAAGTTGCAAGTGCAGCAGTAGTGCAGTGTCGTTTGAAATCATTAATAATATCCGCACTTAAATCTATATATTGCTGTCTCATTGTAGACATAAATGTCTCTGCACCAAACTGATTTATTAACTCATTTATTCTCAAAAGTTTTCTTTTTGGCAGTGTGGTGCAGGTGTTTTCTGGACAAAATGCCAAATCTAAAAACCAAGGTATGCACTGAGCACCTAATATTTCATAATGTCTCAAACAATCCCATCCATTCTTTTTAGTTGTTATACCAAAAAGACTTTGATTATATTGTTTGTAATACTCAGTCTCTTCAAAATAGATGTAAGTTTCTAAATTTCCTGGCACCAAAGGAGCAACGGCTCGTACTTTATTCAATGGCAATTGGATTCTGTCTTCTGGAAAACCAAAGCTGATAGGTAGCACATCGGATCTATTTTGTGTCAATTCTCTTTTAAAATAGATACCAGTGCCAATAAAATTTTCTAAGATTTTTGTTTCATCTCTGCCATCTAACCAAACTATTTTTTTAGCAGGGGTAGTCGATATTATTATATCGTGTAGAGGACTTGGATACCACGAGTGCATGATGATAATATCAAAGTAACCTGCAGCTATTTTAGTTTCAAGATCAGTTCTGTCTACAGTGTGGTCTTCCATTTTTCCATAATATGTAAAGCCTCGTGCAGCAATGCTCGATAAATCTTTTTTTCCAAAACCAAATGAATCAGCATACATGTGCCACATGCGAGGGTATTCGACGACATCTGAACCAAAAATTGTTCGTAAACCATGTAACAAACCGTCGTCGAGATATTCTGGTTCATTCCAACTTTTTGTCATTAAAATTTTCATATGCGATATTTTCTTATACAATTATTGCAGATTGCTGATGTAAATCAAGTAGCTGTTCAACAGCGGTCTGCTGCTTAGGAGGAGCAGGTACTATTGAAACATTGAAATGTAGAAATCTAAATGGATCAGCACTGAGATTTTTAGTAAAACTATGAGGCAACCATGAATTCATAAACATAAACATACCGGGCTTAGGTAAAAAATTAATAATATTGCTAGCATAGGTAGCATTTACTTGATTGGCCTCAGGTAGATTTGCATATATCTTTGCAGGTCTTGGATCGTGTATTGCAGCACGAGGTGGATCAGTTGGAACGTCTAGGAAATAAAATCCAGATATTTGATTGCCGTGACCGTGCATATGTTCATCTTGCCCACTAAATTTGTGGTGCTCCTGACACCAAAGTTCTGTTATAGTGGTGTGAAACGGGACCATATTGTATCCTTGACCAGCAAGTATATCCCAGCAGGTTGTTCCAATAAATTTAATAAATTCTGCTATCCTAGCGTCATGTTGAAAACCAACTGTTTGCCAAACAGGGTAGATTTCATTCAACTGCGTATTTTTGCTTATGGCATCTATGTATTCAGCACCAATTGCTCTAAGTAGAGGCAGGTATTCTGGTTTCTCTATAGTGTATAGTACGCTTGGAAAATAATGCCATTGATCAAGTTTTGGTATAACAGCTTCGGGGATTTTTTCAGTTTCCGATACCAATGGTGTAATAGTTGATTGTACAGCCAGAGTACTACCACTCATTCAAAGTTCTCCTAATTTTATCAAGTATAAAATTAGACGATGATTTCTGTCAAGTTGTTGGACTTGCGTTTCCAGCCCAATCCCATACACGCATGTAGTCTTCATAATTTAGACTTTTGGCATACTTAGTGGCTTGAACTGTAGCATTTGCCTGGCTGTCAAATTCTGCCGGAGATGGGAATCTTATAGGATCTGTATTGCTAACTGTTGCATTAGCTTTTTGACTTGACGCTGTAATATTAAACTGTGGCATAAGTTTTTCCTTTTTATTTTTATGGTGTTACAACGATAAGTTCGCCTGTGCTCGGATTATAATAGGTAGGATAAAATCCTGACGGAGCTGTTCCGCCTGATACTGCTCTCACTGGCGTAATTACTGTTGTGTTGCCACCGGCGCTGCCAACGTTTACGCATGTAGCATTAATAATAATGCTATTACGTGGCTGACAATTTACTGCTGAAAGATACCCTATAGCAACACTGTAACTTCCTTGGTGATAGGCAGCGGCACAAGCACCAATAGCAATGGCATAATCTCCCTGTGAACAAAAACCCGAACGGTGACCTATGGCAATTGCATCTTGCCCTTGATAATACCTACCTGAAAACGATCCTATTGCAACACCGCCATCGCCTTGAGAACCAGATCCTGCAAGGTGGCCTATAGCAACAGCTGATGGCTGTTGACAGCATGATCCAGCAGCTCTACCTATTGCAACTGAAACCCATCCTTGATTGCATTGTCCAGCGTTTTGTCCAATTGCAATTGAATGACATTTTTGGCTATATTCGCCTGCAAAATTACCAAGTGTAATTGATCCATTAGCCTGATTATAGGCGCCAGCATTGGTACCTAAATTAATACTACAATTTACACCTACTCCTACACCGGTATATGGCAAACAATTCCATGCGGTCACTCCATCGCCATATTTGGTTCTATCTGTGTTGGTTTCTATTCCTGCTTCACCTAACGCTAGAACTGGATTATTTGATGTCCAATTTGCAGATGTATCGTTACGTAGTATGATTCTAGTTGTCATCTATTTGTCCTTTAATTAGCGCTGTTGCCGCCGTTTAATATCGGTGTATCACCTGGATTTACTTGGCTGGCTGTTAGCCATGTATCAGCATTGCCACCAAAAATATAATATGCGGCTGTTCCATTCCCAATAGGAACCGTTGAATTCCATCTATTTCCTAACCAAATATATGTCACACCGTTTACTGCAACATATTCTTGTCCTACTGTCGGACTAACTGGCAAAGTTACTGTTGTCATGTCTATATTTATACCAATCTTTCTATTGCTATTACACCATACCCAATTCCCGGGCCAGTTGGTGTTGCTACCCATGTAATACGATATACTCTTCCTGCACTGGTGTCAGTAAACGTACCAACTGCGGTATCTCCTGAAGTAGTAAAGGTGACTCCAATTGTGCTTGGGGAACCCGGAGAAAACAAGGTATTATCACCAGTGGCACTTAAAACAAATTCACTTCCGGACCATAATGTTTCTTGAACTGTATATGTGCAATTAAAGCTAGTGTTAGCAGCCTGTATAGTTGGATGTCCTGAACTGTCAATTGAAGCTTGTATATTGTCTAGTACTGCCACTGGATTTTGAGCATTAAATCCTGACTGCGCTATTCTGTAAGCAATTGTTTGTGTATTTCCATCAGGGTATGTAATACCTGTGCCAACGGTGTAAAGTCCATTGGTTCCAAACAAATGATGAATGCCAGCATTTGTTGATTTAATCGCCAGATAATCTCCACTAGCCGGTTCTGGAATCGTTATTCCTGTACCATCGTCACCTACATAAATTTCAAGCACGCTTACATTGTAATTTACATCGTTTTTAGTCATGTAGGCTGTATCACTATTATCGCCCACTGCTTTGAAATATAAACTGGTATCTACCTGAACATTGGCAAATTCAACACTGCTATAGGTGTCCAACGTTTGGTTAAATGGATTGCTAGCACCATTATATGCAGTTGTTTGCACTGTGCTATCAGGAAAAACTAGGTTTCCGGGTAGTACGGTTGTACCGTCACTGTTTAATTGTAATGTCAAAAGATTATTGGTCAGACTAGAGACAACAACAGGAACCTGAGGACTTGCATCTACCCATTGATTGTCATAATTTATGTAAATTCGACCATCAGTTATATTGTACCAAACCAAATTAGTGTTTAACGGTGCACTGTTACTTGCATTGATAATATTAGAATAGGTTATTTCATGCGTGTCGGTATTATACCAAACGCTATTAAGACTATTGGCTGTGCAATTTCTAACAGGATTTATATATAAACCTTGATTGCTACTGTTTAGAGCACAAGCAGATGCATTAATTATGATGCTGTTAGGTGCTTGACTGTTATAACCAGCACCAAACCCTAAAGCAACAGAGTTGCATCCTTGGTTAAATGATCCTGCGTATGCACCAACTGCTACAGAATGACTACCTTGGTTTTCAAAACCGGCCTGCTGTCCTATAGCAATAGAACAATACTGCTGACTGCAAAATCCAGCGCTCCCGCCAATAGCAATAGATTGAGTTCCTTGATTATATTCACCAGTTCCTAAACCTATAGCTATTGAATGTGCAGATTGGCCGTTATATCCTGCGTATGAGCCTATAGCAATAGCAAACGTGCTTTGACTTTGGTAACCCGCATCTAATCCTATAGCAATAGACTCATAATTTTGAGAGCAGTACCCTGCACTGCATCCTATTGCTATGCTATATTCAGAACCGGCGGAGTTTTGCTGTGCATATTGACCAATAGCTATAGAATAACATTGATTGTTTTCGCCTGCATAGTATCCTATCGCGATACCATATGCAGACTGATTGTTAGCGCCTGCATTAGGACCTATTGCAATTGCATTACATCCTTGGTTGATATTTCCTGCATTAGCACCTAATGCAATATTTTCTGGACCGCAAGGACCATTTTTGTCCAACACGCTATCCCAGGTGACAGCTACATTGACATTTGTTGGGCCATATGTCAACTCACTAGTCTCTGAATTATAAAAAACCACGTTTGAGACATTTATTAGACAATTACGAACAGGATTGACATAGAATCCAGATTCTAGCGAGTTTAATGGCTGTCCAGACGCATTAATAATTATACTACTATCAACTTGATGGCATAAACCTGCGTCGGAACCTATAGCAACAGCGTTATTGCCTTGATAGATTAGTCCAGCAGCTTTACCAATTGCAACAGATTGATATCCTTGATGGCATAAACCTGTATTGGCGCCTACAGCTACAGAGCAGTATCCTTGCCTGCAGAGTCCTGCAAGGAAACCTATTGCAACAGATTGTACGCCTTGGTAGCAAGCTGCTGCCGCAGTTCCTACTGCTACAGAAGTTGGACTTTGATTTTGATTACCTGCTTGTATACCAATGGCTACAGAATAACAGCCTTGATGAAATTGACCAGCATTAGAGCCAATTGCAGTTGCCTCATAATTTTGCGAGCAGGCTCCTGCATTTGCACCAACTGCTACCGAGCAAGATCCTTGACAAATGGCGCCTGCAACTACACCTATTGCAACAGAGGAAGTTCCTTGGTTAATATAGCCTGCACAGGCACCTACAGCCACAGAAGTTGGACTTTGATTTTGATTACCTGCTTGTATACCAATGGCTACAGAATAACAGCCTTGATTGGTTTGTCCGGATTGCGGGCCAAAAGCAACGGCAGCCATGCCTTGTGTGCAGCCGCCTGCAAGCCAACCTATTCCTATTGAACCAAATGATTGCCCGCTGTATCCAGCGTTGTAACCGATTGCTATATTAAAAGGTCCGCACACACTGCAAGGCATTTCATTTGCTACTGGATTAGCGCAACCGCCTATTATAACACTATTAGGACCGCAAGAACCTTTTCTATCTTTTAAGTTGTACCATGTAACACACGAACCTGCGCCGCATCCTGTGTAGGCCGTTGCTTGCTGACTATCATCGGGAAAGATTATGTTCCCGTTGCCTGTGAAAGTCCAGAGATTATTATTGACGTCGATAATGATATTACCGCCGTTGTTGGTAGATATTGTGCTGTTACTAAATGTAACATTTCCCGTTATAGATGCAGATGCTACAGTCCAAGTGGTACCATTCCAAGTGTATGTTACACCATTTGGTGCAAAGTATTGTTGTCCAATATAGGGATTAGTAGGAAAATCAAGTACCATTCAAATAAATCCTCTGTTTTCTTTATTACCTATTTATCGTAACTAGAGATTTTATTGCAACGCTGCTGCTTTCCATCCTGTATTTGTATACACGTATATATTATCGTTGTCCCAACAAATTTCACCTAAAATTCCAGGGTCTGTTGGTGATTTTGTAGCTTGTGGAGCTTGTAAAAGACCAGGCAAAGTTAGTTTTCCGTCTGGACTTAGCGCAACCAAATATGAGCCATTTGATAATGTGCTAACAGGACCTGCACTTGTTCCTGCCCCAACGTTAGATGGGACCCATGTATTTTCGTAATATATATAAAGTTGACCATCAGTGTTATTCCACCATAGTGTTCCTTGTACAACTTGATTTGGCGGATAAGATCCTACGAATGTTGAAAGAGCGGTAGTCTGTATAGTACCATCTGGATATTGGAATCCGCCGGTTAAACTGGTAATTATACCATTTACAGTTAATTTTGTAATAGGGTTATCTGTGCCAATACCTACATTACCTGTTGGGCTGAAGCGCATAGTTTCAGCTAATTGTCCAGACTGTCTGGTACTCCAGATAAGATCAGTATTACTATCAACATCTGCTTGAACAATTAGTTGCGCATTAGGCAGCATGTCAGGCGACCCTACATCAAAACGTATTTCAACTGCATCACCTAGATTATTTGTAGGGTTTGATAATGATAAAACAGGGCCCACTGTACCAGGAGCATAGTTATAAATATGCAGATCATATTGTGGACTTGTAATGCCAATTCCTACATGGTTTTGCGGGCTCTGTATAGTAAGCGCATCGTATCCTATTATTACATTCCTATAAGGGTCAGTTGAAATATTCAAACCATAATTTTGAGCGCTAATAATAGAGCTTGTATTCGGTAGCGATAAACGTATTGCAGAATTTGATGATTGGTTTATATCAATTGGATAGATCGGCGAAGTTTGTCCTATACCTACATAGCCTTGTGCATTTATTCTAACACTTTCTGCTCTACTACCATTTATCGGCACGCCTGTTGCAAAAATTATCTGACCGCCATTGTCATTATTTCCAGCTGGCTGAAGAAATAGATTGTCAGTGTTTTGAACTGTATTGGTTTTGTTTGATAAAATAAAATTGCTGTTAGCAGAAAATACATTCCAAGCTGTTGATGACGGTGTAGAGAGCGTACCTCCAACACTAACCCCATTAGTGGAAACTGAAAAATACTGCAAACTGCCTGCAAAATTACTTACAGTAAAAAGAGTATTTAAACTAACTGGATTATCCTTTACAGCAAGTGGACCTACTGTGGGCAGTAAAGTAATTGTTCCATTCTGGCTCGATTGATAGTCAGCTTGCAAGCCTGCTGCAGGTCCTGTCGGACCCTGTAGCCCTCGAGGGCCAGATGGACCAGTTACACCTTGGGGGCCAAGAGGTCCTGTAAAACTTATACCAATTGGTCCAGTAGGTCCTATTATACCTCTAGGACCGGTAAATCCTTGTTTTCCTTGTGAACCTGTGGCACCTGTGGCACCTCTAACTCCAACAGGTCCTTGTGGTCCTTGAGCACCAAAGCCTGTTGGACCTGTATGTCCAACAGGCCCTGTATAACCGGTTGGTCCTGTTATAGTAGATGCAGATCCTGTGTGTCCAGTCGGTCCTGTCACAGTAGAGCCGGATCCTGTTGGACCAAACGGTCCTGTGTAACCAGTTGGCCCTGTTACAGTAGATGCAGATCCTGTTGGACCTGTAATCGACGGGCCTGTATAACCAGTCGGACCTTGTGGTCCAATAACACCTTGAACACCTTGTGAACCAGTTGGCCCGGTTAAACCAGTTGCACCAATAGGTCCAGTCGGTCCACCATAAGAACCAGTTGGGCCAATTGGTCCAGTTACACCGCTTGTTGCAATATATTGTAAATTTGAAATCTCAAGACTGGCGGTATTAAGAGCTTGAACAATGGCTGCAAAGTTAGATCGAAATCCCTGACCAAGGTTATTCAATCCACTTATTGGAAAATTTACATTAATACCCGAAGTGGAAATGTTTGATGTCATGTAATACTACCAAAAAATTTATAGTATTTACCATACGGCATTATTACCAGAGTAGATGCGATTATCTGTTGTAATCCATTTTTGCAGTCTGGTATTACTGTAAGTTCTTGGTGCTAGACTATCAAAAATTGTTGTATATAAATCAAATACAGTTGTCCCAGCGTCTATAAGTGTACTTCCCCATACTTGTTGTAGATCGTAGGTAAGTGGATCTTTATAATCAAAAATAGTTGTCTGTTGATCAAATACCGTTTTGTTTTGATCAAATACCGTTTCTATAGGGCTTTCTGTGTCTTCGAATCTTGTTGCATTGCCGTCAAATGTTGTGTCATCAAAATCGAAAGTTGCGGAACCAATAAATCGCAAGCCTTGCCATTGTAATACCATAACTGTTGGTTGCCACGGAACTCCCCACAGGGATGTTGGCTCATAATTAAGAATATTAACTGCATTTGACGCCGACACACCAGGTATTTTTCCTAATTCAACTACAGGACTATACGAAGTTTGCCAACTTGGTAAAATTTCTCCACCTGTTGTTGATATAGTGTAACCGCATTCATAGCCTTGCCCCGATTCTAATACGTTTACTGCTACTACACCCCATACAACGTTTAGATAAGCTGTTACGTTGTTCGTATTGGTAACCGGAATAGCAGACACTGTTCCAACTTGATTATAATCACCTGGATTTACTATATCAAGTCCTGTAATACCTCCTTGGCTGTTAACATCTGTAACATATAATACAGCTTGAGTATTGGCATCGTTTCCAGTTAGTGTTATGGTGTCCCCAACTGACCATCCACTACCGCTATTTGCTACAGATACTTTAACTAGACCTAGTACAGCTTTAAGCTGAGCGCCAGTACCGGCGCCGCCAACTACAATTAACGGAGGACTTGTATAGTTTTCACCAGAATCTAACACAATAACAGAAGCTATTCCACCATTATTGTAGTTCAAATTTACAAATACAGCAAATCCGCTGCCATTGGCATCTGTTACAAATGCATATTGGGACATTAGACTGCTGCGAATGTTATTGATACTTACTGGAAATACATTACCACCAGATACATAACTGTTAGAAACGGTTACACTGCTACCTGACTGATTGTCTACTATATTTCTATATACAATAGATAAGCCATCGGCTGCAATTAAACTATTTGACGCCTGGCCAATTTGCAAATCCAGTTCGTGCCACCATGATTTCATAACATCAACTATCTGATCCGGTGTAGCATAATTTGTGTCTAAACCGTTAATAATATTCATAACCGGTGGATCTTCAACTTCTAATATCCTATCAAACCTAATAGTACCCGGTTCTCTAACAAAAATATTTCCAGTATCTGATTGCCATTTATCACGCAATGTGCCTGTAATCGGTATATAAGCCGTTAGAAACTGATCACTGTAGATTTTGTTTACAGTTAGACTAAATTGCTGTGTAATTGCTTGGTACCCATCGTACGCTGTTAAATCAAAATAGTAGGTTTTTTGTAAAGCTGTATATTCACAAAAACCTTCTAATAAACCAGATGTGGTTCCTAAAATTAAATGTGGTGGTAAGAGTCCTCCTGTTACATTATAGACAATAGTTTTGCTGCGTTGAGAAACTGCTAAAACAGGAATCCTAAGATACTGCCCTTCATTGTAATTGCCTAAATTGCTCGACGATGCCCAGACAAATTGAGCATTAAGAATAGATGGTTGTACAACAATGCTAAATGTTCTATCACTTTGACCATTTACACTTACCGCTCGCACAGTAAAAGTGTAAGCCGTAATAGCAGCAACATCCGTTAATTTACCATATAGAAGTCCAGAATCTGCAGGCGGCTGCGGTGTTGGCAGTTTAAGAGGGAAACCAACTGAAGAATTGATTATATAATAGTATACTGTTGCCCCCGATGGATCTTCGGCTACCAAATTAAATTCTACAAACTGGTTTCCATAATATGTTCCACGCAAGACTCCGGCAGGTGTTAACCAAACAGGTGCAGAAGGCCCTACTACTACACCTATACTTACAGTCACATTACTATCAGCTCCTGTTACCGAATCAGTTGCACGTACAACGGTAGTAACGGTTGTGCTAGACAACACTGTGTTCGCATTGCACGTTAGTAGTCCTGTACGTGGTTCTATTGTTGAATATTGATTAGATATTGGAATATCATACAGAATATGGTTACTAGTTGTTGTGGTAGCGGTAAGTAAATAAGTAGCGGGTGCTAGTGTGTTTTGGTACCCTAAAAAGGTTGTTTGTGCACTCCAACTAGGTGCAATTAACAGCGGGTTAAGTGTAATATAAAATGTTCTGTCGGCAATAGCACCGTTAGTCTGCTGTATCCTAAACGTGAATTGACTGTAGATAATAGATGTTGTTTCAATTACTGCACCAAAGATATTTACAGAATTAGGCGTAACTATAAAAGACAACCCAGGCGGTAAGCTACCGTTTGTCAACGTAATTACAGAGTTGGTATCAGCCCCAAAGTATAGAATAAGAGGGTTTAAATCAAAACTGTAGTCTTGTAAAAATGTGCCAAGATCTGGCAGTGTGTCCCATACAGGATAATCATAACCCATTTTTCTAATTCCATAAATACCTAGCCTAGTATTTATGGTTGATTAGATTGCTGCTCCAGTTGATCAAATGTACATACAACTGTTATTGATCGTATTCGGTCACCGTGTGTAAGTTTAACTAGAACTAAATCATTTTCATCTGCAAGATATAAACGCGGATTCCATCCGTATTCATACCATTTAGCAGTTGCACTCTCTTTTGGACTAATTTTCAAATTATCGTTTATCCATTCTGAAAGCTCAGACATATCATCTTTATATTCGCGTTTAAATGCTACCACATACTGGTACTTTTTGTAAAGAAGGGTTTTACGAACTATTAACTCAGTTCTGTCTTGCAGCAATGAAACGTGTTCGTCTTTAAACGGCGACGTTACAGATTGAATCCAGTCTCTCCATAAATTTATACATTTTTCAAAATCATCTTTTTTCCGCAAAAAAAGGCTTGAATTTATCGTAATTCTCTTTTTATGCTTACCGCCATGTCTTACCTGATTATACATGCGATGTTCAATGTTATTGTCAGCTAAAAACACACAGGCATTATGAACAGTCCATCCAGTGTATCGCTGTTGATCATCCACATGATCAGATCTTGCTAACAATATTTTGTACGGATACTTTCCAAAGAAAAGTTTAGTGGTGTGAAAACGTTGCATATGATCATTATATGCACTAGTTTTGAATGTAGCAAATTTACGTTTTTAATTCGAAACTTTCTCCACAACCGCAATAATTAGTAGCTTGCGGATTGTGCCATACTAGACAAGATTCCATTAAATCTTGTTTCAAATCTAGTGTACTACCTAGCATGTGCATAACACTTTTTGCTTCAATAGCAATACCACCAGATGGCCATTGAATTAATTCATCAAACTTTTGCAATTGATCAGTAGATATAAGTTCATATGTGTAACTGTGCCCACTGCATCCTTTTGATGCCAGTCGAACAAACACAATATTACCATTTGAACAAAGGTTGTTGATATAATGTCTAGCAGATTCCGTTACATTTACTATATTTTTCATCAATCACCTACAAGCATAAAGAAAATAAATTTGTTATCCAGATCTTCCCAAAAATTGGGATATACAGAGACAAGCTCAGCTTCATTTATCTCGTTGTATTTACGATCTTTCTTTTGCTTAACCAATCGCGACGCTTTGTAAAGGCCATGCTGATGTTTAGCAAAGTGTAAACTTTTGCCAGTGGGCGCCCAAAATGCATAGATATCATTGCTACAAGCAGAGGGATTAGTAGGATCTTTGTAAACAAAATAACCCCAAATTTTGTCGCTGGTTCCGTATTGACAACGACCAATCCATCTAATGTCGTAACGACTGTGTTCCATAACTCTCTGCTCCAAAGTTTTATGCATCAACATAACATTAGGCGTAGATTATGTCAACTGAAAAAATTGTTTGGCTATCCACTCTGCTGCACTCTTATGCGAAATAGGCCCAGGATGGAAGTTATCTCTCGCATAATCTACCGTGTCAAATTTTTTAATAGATAATACTTCTGCAGTATGTGCAAAATATGTTCCTTCAATAAATGGTATTTTGGCCAATTTGCACATAGTTCTAGCGTATCTAATATGATTTATAGAATGAGTTTCGCAGTTGCCATTTATGTTCCAATAATCAGCTAACTTTCCAACTTTTATATCATTTGCCCACCAATTACCAATCGGTAGAGAGCCATCAATTCCTGCGTTTTCATCTGTATAAAACTCAAATCTGTCTAAACTTGACCATAACAATACAAAAGATTTTGGATACCAATTTTTTTCAAGCAGCAGATTCAAAATTGTGGTAATCGTTCCACATCCAATAGCTGGCAAACCAAGATTAACAACTGGTTGTGATAGCAAATTTTGCAATTGTGTTGTGATAGTGTGTGAATCATCTACACCTATGCCAAAAACATGACTACATCCTAATACTACTGTACTTTTAGACCAGTTTATATCAGGCCATTCATTATATCTATATCCATCTGAATTTTGACTATAAGTAACTGGTTGCGTTCTCCAAAACCAATCAGATGGCATGATTTTAAGTTGTTTTTCAAAACGTCTTTTAGAATCACTACCAGCAAATTCATTATTAAAATTTGCCATCTGCTTTGATTTATACGGCCAGTTTACAAAATATCCCATTGGTATTATTGTATAAGATACTGTATTTTTTTACAACCATCCTAAATCAAGGCAGCATTTGGACAATTGGCTATTTTGTTTGTGATATCAAACTCAAATTCTCTATAGCGATCAGGCATCACGCCGCGTTGTTCTAGTTTTACACTAATTCGACCAGGTTCGAACAAATTGCTCAAAATATCAATAGCCATTTCAGGCTGACAATCTCCGCATACAAAAATGTCAACTGCAACAAACTTTTCTTCGGTCCACGAGTGCCAAGTTCCATGACTTTCTGCCAAAAATACTACACCACTGGAACCTCCGCCTTCAAATGGATGAGAATGATGAAAAAGCACTGTAGCTCCTGTAGCAATACAAGCATCAACCATTTTTAATTCAATAGCATTATGCTCTGGTATAGATGAACAATCGTAAAAATCAACTAACAGATGCTTGCCAGCAAATGAGTACCCATTTTCCTTTACAAAGCCAGCCATATCTACATCCTTCCAACTAAAAGGTCTTTGAAACCTACGGGCCTCGCACCCTGTTAGAAGGCAATTTGTGTTGGGGAAACCTCTTAACCCGTTTTTTTTGGTTATTTACATGTATTAGGCCACTTGATCTAGCGTAGCTTTTAAAAACCAGCGTTGCTTGCCATGCCAGTCTAGTCTTTCTGCAATATAATTCATAACAGCTTGATTGTCAACTTCTTCAGCTATATCAAATACCTTGTTCAACAGTATTATCATTCTATTGTGATCCATATAAAGTCTAGACACATACTCAAGCTCAGACATTAGATAAACTGTTGGATCAATTACGCTTAAAGACTGTTGTGTTTCAGGCGTAATCATTACAGGAGCATCAAGCTGACGTATTTTTTCTGCAATTGTATCAACATTGTCCCATAAATCATTGTATTGATCCTCAAATAATTTATGAAGTTCATGGAATAGCGGACCACTAACATTCCAATGATAGGAATGTGTTTTTGTATACAAAACAAAATTACTGTTTAAAAAAACTGATAACGCTTCAACAAGATTCATAACTGGCTCCTAATTTGCCAATTTATTTAGTCTTAGTTGATTTTTTTGTAGATTTTTTAGGATTCTCTACTAACCGAGGTTGTTGAAAATCAGAGGTTTCAGTATCTGCAGATGGCAACGCATCGTCTGCTTTCATTTCTGTTACTTCTGCAATAGTAACTATTTCACTTTTTGCAGGTACTGGAGGTGTATCATCAATAGAAGCAGTTTGCTTAGGAACAGAAGGTTCCTTTATTTCATTTAATGTAGCCCACCCTCTGTCAACTAATTCTTTGGCCAAATCTGGCCCAACAGCTAAGGTAATTGTTTCCTTTATTGCATGCTGCACTTTTGCGTAACCTATTTGAGATGCATTAATTAGATTGAGACTAGAAAGCAATTCAGCTATGCTTTCTAATAGACCGGTATCTCCTACCAATGAACCGTTTTTCTTTTCAGGCCATTCACGTTGGCTATATCTAACAAATAACTCGCCGCCGTAAACTTTGGCTTTTTTAATTCTAGGTGCTTTGTACCAAACTTCCCCTGAGAAAATTTTAATATACAGCCTTTTTTGTATGAGATTACTGGCGCTTTTGTTACCTGTCCAAACTTTGCCTGTGATTATACTTGTGTCTAACATACTTGAATTTTACAGAGTTTCTTTTAATTGTGTCAATAATAGCACATAATTTGATATTCTATGTCAACTGACCATATTGAGTTGTTTTGCAACGGCAGTTCACGGGACTGAAAACTTAATGATGGTACATTATGTATAGCCTGTTCACAACGATTTAATGAACACGAGCAACTTAAACTAAATGACTAACGTATTCTAATAATATATCTTCTGTTGCAGATGTGTAGCTCATAACAGTGGCGTCAAACACACCCCAACTTGGCACCCTATCACTCATATAACCGCCTAGCACCATTTTAATATGTGGTTTTGATAGTTTGACTTCTCGCAGAACATTTAGTACTGATTCGGGTATTCTGCGTTTTATTCCATCTTAATGTTGATATCCAGAATTAGAAATAAATGTGGTAGACACACCTATTACAACTGTATCAGTTGATATAAAATGATTTACGGCTTTTCTTAATTGTGATTCAGAAAAATACGTTATGTGGTCTATAACTTGACATGTGTAATCGTGTTTGCGTAACCAATAAGCTATTTTATATGGCCCAATACTTCTACTAAGTGTTTTTGGAGAGGCTCCGCCATTTAATAAAATTACATGCATGGAACTATAGATCTTTATCTAATACTAGATTTAAATTACGGGAAAAAGTACCTGAGTCATAAATTCGTCTGCACCTTCTTCTCCTAGCAAATTTATCAAAGCTTTGCGTGTGTGCGGATTTTTTTGCTGTTGTTTACAATAGTAATTTTGCTTTTCTACAATTATTTTTTGATTATCAACTTTTCCCAAAGTTTGAAGGTAGTCTTTTAGAACAACCACAGCTTCGTTACCAATTAGCTCCATCTCGGCTAGATTTGGTCTACATGCAAGCCAGAATGGGGAAAAGATATCACCCCATTCTGGCCTATTTCGCTCAACCTCTGTATCCAAGTTTGTAAAGGGTGTTGGTGGTAATATAGTTGGACTAAGATCTAAAAATACACCGGTAATTTTGTTTTCACCTGCTATAACATCGAACCCGTATACAGGTGCCGGATCTGTTGTATGGGGAAAGACACAACAGTGAATGACACAAAATTTTTCCTGCTTAAAAATTTGAATATGTGCTAATCTAAAATTTGTACTACACCATCTGTAGTTTTCCCAACCATAATCTTTAGTTGGTATGAATTCTACTTCTGGTTGAAGTTCCAACACTTGTATTAATTTACGAGCTATGTTATCTACAATCTCAATTGCGTTCATATAACTCTCTATAGATCTTTATGGTACATTCAAAAGCTATTTTAGCTTCTGCTATATCAACAGTTGTTAGATCGGTTAGAACAACAGATCGTATGAACTTGGTACTTTCTGCTACATCTGCAAATGACAAATGATGTGCAGGAAGTTGTAATTTTTTAGCAATTAATTGACCGCCATATAACCAACCCAGATAATGGGTGTATATGTGACCTTTTAATTTTCCATAAGTTTTGAAAATTTCCTGTTCTTTGATATAATTTATATAGTCTTCTGTTGCATAACACGAAAAGATAGGTGAATCGCCTGATTCAGCAATATCTTTTACAAGCTGATGTCTGCGTATTAATGTTTCTGGAAGTTTTATTTTCGATTCAAGTGCATCACATATTAGATACAACTGATAGCAATAATTTTTATAAATCGATTTAGCAATTTGGCCAGTTACTAACTCTTGGGCTAAACGTGTTTGTTCAGCTTCTGTATGCAATTCTCTAACGGCTGACCGTAAATCTTGTTGATTCATAACTTTCATGCAAAAAGTTTAACATTTTTTGGCAACTAAACTCAAATTCATTTCGTCTAGTACTTCTAGAAGATTAATTATTCTGTGATATTCTGCTTTTTTGTATTGTTCGGCCAGTGCATCCCACTCTCTACACATTGGACTTGTTTTGGATTTGGTATTGTACGAAAGACCGTAACGCCACCCTTCGTTTATTTTTTGATTTAGCCAATTTGAATGATTACGTTTAGCCGCTGATAGTGCTATTGATTTTAAAATATCTTCGGTTACAGGCTGATAATTGGCAGTTGTTTGAGGTGTTTGGCTATAAGAGATTTCAAAATCGCCATCAGGTACTAGGTGCCCGTATGCATGTGCAATCTTGTTGGCTTCGTCGCCTTCTAAATTTCTAGATAGCGCTGCACAGTAATGGTTAACGCTATCTAGTTTTCTTTTATAAAATTTCTGTGGTTTTTTATTAGGGTGTAATTCAACAGCTGACACTATACCGCTGGGGCCGGATTCAGTTACAGCTTGTATCCATGATTTGATTGACGGATCATCAAGATCGTTATGTGTACTAAGACAAATATAAGGATGATTGAACATGTATTATTTACCAAAATCTCAATTTGGTCTAACACCGGTTGTAAATCGAGGCCAAACAGCGCCTTCAGTTGGTCTAAACCCAAAACTAATGGCTGGATAAATTGCGCCAGTATTAACCAATCTAAAAATTGCTGTACCATTTGGACTTCCTAAACCTGTACATGCATCCCATCCTACGGTTGCCGAGTATCCAGTTGTGACCCCGCTTGGTGTATAGACATTTTCGCCTGATGTTATATCATTACAGGCTGTGGTATTCGAATATAGTAAGGAATTCAATAATCCTAATCTTTTTCCTGTTAAATTGTTTATTCTAGCAATCAATCCGGCCCACAACGGTGCTACGGAACTGGTACCACCGACACCTGAAACTTGAACGTTAGACCCTTGCCCTGGATAATAACAATAGTAGGTATAGCCACTGTAAGGATCTGCATTTCCTGCAACATCAGGAACGCCTCTTGTTGCTAATGTGTGAACTGTATTAGATGGATAGTTTGTATATGACAAACCACTTTGATATGAAGGTCGAGTTTCGTAAATGCTAATTCCGCCGCCGCCGGCTCCTGCATTATTTGCAGATTCGTTCCACACAACTTCGCTACCAATTGCTGCACCATTTAGTGCTAAACTTGTTCCACCACAGGCTAACACATACGGACTTGAAGCTGGATATAAAACTTCAACTCCTGTACCGTCCCATGTGGACCCTGAATCCCCAGAGGCTGCACAAATAGTAATGCCTAAAATAACAGCCTGCGCTAAAACACTGTCCATAGCAGTCATATTGCTTGATCCAAAAGATGCTTCTGATTCGCCCCAGCTTATTGATAGAACACTGGGACTGTTCGTTGTGTCGTGGATAGCAGCATTAATTGGATCATACCAATTTGGACCAGGAACTGGACTTCCTGCGCCTGCTCCAAAATAGACTGCAATTTTTGAATTTGGTGCAACAGCGCCTGCTACAAATATATCCAACATAACCTCAATTGAACTGCCTGATGGGTCTGAAGGGTTATTGGTTCCTGTGTCAACATTAACTGAGACGACAGTAGGATCGGAAAGACCTATAGCTGAAAAACTTGATGTAAGATTCTGCGTTGTATACCCGCCGCCATATTCTATTAAACCGATACACTGGCCATAACCGTTACTAGATGGAAAATTGTATGCACCAGCAACTTGTAGTGGTGTTAGCCCTGTTAAGGCATATTGCGCACTGTTGGTAGCAGTAGGAAACGCTGAAAAATCAGCTTTTTTCAGCAAATGTTTGATACATACTGGATTATTAAGACCAATTACATATTCGATTATACCGTCAAAATCTTGCGGAATTGATAAAGTACCTGAGTATCCGATATATGTTTTGTCTTTTATTGTAATAGATTGTAATATAACATTAAAAGCACTGTTAAAAAGTCCTATGCTACCACTTACTTTGATCATAGCAGCAGAACAACTTGAATCTAATATTTGTAAGCCAACAGATTGTGCCCATGCGACTACCAAATCTAAGTTTGATTGAGAGCAAGAAAATAATTTGGAAAAGTCATCATATGACATTGGCGATTTTATCTCGCCTGTTATCATTTTATTGGCATAGTCTGTTAGAGATAAATCGTTGTATAAGGCTCGTTTTAGAAGCAAAACAGCGGTGATTGTTTGGGTCTCATCTGCTGGGAATGATGTCGACCCGGTTACAGGCGGGACATTACTACTTGCTAATGATATAAATGTTGTCATATTATATCTCTGTCTTGAGTATAGTTAATGTTACGGTTATATTTTGTGAAGTTGAGCTATTATTAAACACTTTTAGTGTAAGTGTAGTGGTCGGTGTTGGGTCGTTATTAAAGCACCCTACATATGGACTAAAAGTTACTGTGGTTGCAGATCCTGTAATTATTTCAGCTTGAACTCCAGAACCCGGTGTTGGGTCAATGCTAATTGGCCTAGAAGCATCTGCTAATTGAGCAGCTGACGAATTGTAAACTGTTACCCATGCTGCACATGATGTAGATATAGAATATAAATTGAAGCCTTTAAATGCATTTAGTGTTAAAACAGCAGATGTATTTGGCGCTAATGCAGATGTAGTACCTGATATACTTGTTCTGGATGCTAGAGATCCTGAACCCGCAGGCCCTGCTGGTCCCGTTGGTCCTGTGTTTGCAGTAGAACCAGCAGGTCCTGTATAACCTGTTGGGCCTGTCATTCCTGCAGGCCCGGTATATCCCGCTGATCCTACATTGCCTTGTGATCCTACAGGTCCTGTTGGTCCAGTTACTCCAACATGTCCAGTAGGACCAGTTTGGCCTATAATACCCATGGCACCTGTTGCACCCTTGTTACCTTGTGATCCTACAGGTCCTGTTGGTCCTGTTGTTCCAGTTGTTGTCATTTTTCTACCTTTGTAAAAATTTATAATATCTTTTATTTAGATCGCTATGGAATAAATTATGTCAATCCTACACCCTCAATTATCCAAATGTTGGTTTCTACTTTGAGTATTGTAGCTGTTCCATAACTTGATAAAGATCTTGTACCAGGTGTACTGCTACCGGCTAGATACAATGTCACTCCGTTGTCTGGTGCAAGATTAATTGTTCCAGAACCTCTATTAATAACTTTAATAAAAGTACCTATAGAAAATGGAACTGTGGTGTTGTTAGAAATGGTTAGAGTGAGATTGGAACTCTCTATTGAATAATAATGTTTACCAGCATCGCTGATTGTAATATTAGTGTCCGAATTGAAGATAATTTGCGGAATATCTCTATAACCAATAATGTACCCGTTGGTACTACCTTGAACGTTTCCATTTAATTGAACTATTCCAGTATTGTTCCCTATAATTGTAGCGTTGGTTGCATTACCTGCAATGTAAACTGTTGTAGACGTCTTATCAACAACATACGAAGTTGATGCAGATGTTTGAAAATAACCATTTACTGATATGACATTTCCTGACGCTACTACATCATTGGCAGCGTAAATGTTGCCGTTTATTCCGGCTCCGCCACCTACTATAAGTGCACCACTTGACGAATTAATAGCTGGTGTTGTGTTTGTTATTCCTAAATTTCCGCTGCTTATTGAGTTTTGAACGGACAAATTTCCACTCGTAAACACTGTTACATTAGAGGGATTGTATGCAAAATTTGTTGATGCATATAATGGCAGATTACCGTTTGTAGATGATGCCCATGTAGGGTAAAAAGATGAATTACTACCTGTTGATGAAATAACTACGGCTCTTGCAGTAGAATACCCAGTTGGCCCAGTGGGACCTTGAATTCCTATTGGTCCCGTTACTGGTGCACCAGTTAGAAAAGTAGTAACATCTATAGTTGAATTTTCTATTGGTGCTGTAGCAAATGTTATTGATTGTCCATTTATTGTATAGTTTGTATTAGCGGTTTGAACTAATCCATCAATGTTTACAAGCGTATTAAAAATACTTTGTGGGACAACCGACAAAAGGAATGAAGTTGTAAGACCGTCGCCGGAAAAACTGTCAACAGTTAGCGATGTAAGCAAGACTCCTGGTACCCCTTGTGGTCCAGTAGGTCCAGATGGGCCTGTAGGCCCTGTATAATTTAGTAACCATCCTTGCTGAGAAGCAGACCAGGTCCATGATCTAGGACCAATACTATAAATTTCACCGTCATAAGGATTTGATGGAAACGCTGTCATGATAGTGTATTTATTGGTTCTTAATGCCTATTAGAAAGATTTTATAAATACATACATAATTCACATAGGAGTGATATAATGAAAAAAATCATATTATCTACAATATTATTGCTTGCATGCATGGATATTTCATATGCTGCAACGCAGGCCCCTGCGCAACCTATTGCTGCCTGCCAAACACAAGCACCTTATGGATTTCCGCAAACTACTCATCAAGGTGTTGCGCTATGCCATCATGCATATGCAACATTTGTTGATCCAACTGCTAAAATTCCAGAGTGGGTAGTTTATACCCTAACCCCTGCTCACGCACTAGGTTGTTTGCCTCGTACAAATGCCTTTGCAGCTGATCAAAGCCTGCCAACTGGTTCTGCTACTCCGCAGGATTATGCAGGTACCGGATACGATAAAGGTCATGTTGCACCTGATGGTGATATGAGTTTTGATGATCAAGCTGAAAATGAAAGTTTTTTAATGACAAATATGTTGCCACAACAACCTGCTTTGAATAGAGGTATATGGAAATTGCTTGAAACTAGTGTACGCGGATGGGCTTTTCAATTGAATAATACATTTACAATATATGCAGGGCCAATTTACAGTGCAAACGATCCAAAAATTGGTAAAGGCGTAGTAGTTCCGCATGGATTTTATAAGATTGTGATTGATGATAATACAGGCTATGTTGCAGCATGGGCATTTCCTCATGCTCCATCTCAGGGAAATTTAGGAACTGACTTGACAAAATTTAGAACCACTGTTGCAGGAATAGAGCAGATTACTGGGATTAAATTTCCAGTGCCTGCTGGTGCAAAAGAGTTAGCGGCTGGACAAGAATGGCCAGTTGATTTTGGTAAATTAACAGTTTCAAAAAGACAAAAATGTGGAGCTAATTCAGAACCTTAAAAAATAGGGGCTTAGGCCCTTATTTTTTTGACTTGCAAAATACAATTACACATCATTTATTATGAAAAAACTTTTGTGGTTACCAATCGATATTCCAAAATTACCACACCCTGATAAACTACTAAATGGCTTTGCAGGCGAAACATCATGGGCATTTTGGGAGTTTACACGATTAACTAATAAACAGACTAGTCCTTATGACATATCTTCGTGGACAACTGAAGCTAAAACCAACTTTCCTGAATTAATTAACTGGTTTGAATATTTTCCATTTAAAAATATTCGTAACATCAAAATAAATTTGCAATCACAATTGGTAAAAACTCATATTGACTTTACAAAGCCATCTAGTAACAGTGATTTGTGGGAAAACAACAGTAGAAACGAGCCTTGCGGTTATAGAGTGATAATACAAGGGACGAGACAAAATACTCTATACGTTGAAAAACAAGATAAAACAAAAATTTACTGTAATATGCCGGATGATACAGACGTGTATGTTTTAAATCATACAGCAGGATATCACGGCGTTGATCAGGACGACAGACGATATACTATTTTTTGTCATGCTGAAATTGATAACGTAAGGCATAAAGCATTACTTGAACAAAGTTTACACAAATATCAAAAATTTGCCATATGGGAATAATACAAAAAAGGATACTTAAAAATGAACACTAATGTTGCTATTGGAATAAACTCACAGTCGCACTTTGAGATATCAACAAACACTGAACTTAAAATTTTAGATGATATCAACTGGTTGAAAGATTTTAGAAAAAAAGTTGAAAAAGAGGAAAAACTGCGCAGTGACAATCCTGCACTTGCTGATATCTGGGAATCTTATCAAACCATGTTGCGTATTGTTATGGATGACGTTTGATTTAAGATCCTGTATAAATAATAAACTATGTTCGGAAAAATAGCTGTATTAGAATTTATTCTTATGTTGGCGTTAGGGGCGTTTGGTGTAACCTATTTTAAATACACTGAAAAAGAGATGGCAGCTCTCTATGAAGATAAAGCTAAGCTTGAAACAGCAGTATCAACACAACAAGACACTATAGCTGCTCAAGAAAAAGCAGCCAAAGAACAGGCTGCTCAAATGATCACATTGCAACAAAGTGTAGCAGATGCGGAAAATAAAAGACGTGATTTAGAGGAAAAGCTTAGACAAAAAAATATAGATAATATGGCAAGAAGTAACACTAGTGATTTAGAATCGCGTATTAATCGGGCTACCACAAAAGCATTCTCTGATATTACAGCTATTACAACTCCGCAAGATAGATCATCGAACACAACAACTTTGCAACCGCAAACTCAGACAAGTACATTTATAAACAGCTCTCTCACACCAAGCGTACCTGTAGTGAGAAATACAAAAGATTCTGATACTCAAATACCAAATAGTCAACCGGCGCCGCGACCACCAAAGCAATATGGAGGTTCAAGTAACTAATGAAACCTATTTTTTTAATATCGTTCTGTTGTCTATTACTTGCAGGATGCGGCGAAACCGCTAGCAATATTAATATTTCTGCCAAACCTATAGAAATAGATATTGCTAAGACTGCTGACCCAGAGACTGTTAGAATGCTGCCTGTAACCTTTAAAGTTGTAAACAAGAACAATCTTGATCCCTTTATTTCGTCATTAAGCAAAGAGCAGAGCACAAACAATCCTGTTTTTATTGCTATAACTACTAAAGATTATGAAAATCTCAGTTTAAATCTTGCAGATCTACGTAGATACATAGAAGACCAAAAAGCAATAATTGTTTATTATCGCGAATTAACAACGCATAATTCTACCATACCTCAGTCCACCACTCATTAAACCTATATATTATTCATGCATTGGTATTCATTAATAAACATATAACTTAACGGTTGTATGGAGAATACCTTTATGTCGCAAACTCTTAGCTCACTTCCAGATGATGATGAACCGTTACCACGTCGTAGACCAGCTATTGACGAAGTTCATGCTGCTCATGCAGCAGCCGGAGAGTATCTACCACCATTAGGACCGCTATTAACGCCTGCATCGGTTGGTACCGGCCTACCGGCATCGCCTATGTCTAGCGGTATGCCGCCGGCATTGGGCATGTCAATGCCACAGCCAATGGGCTCAATGCCACAGCCAATGCCACAGCCAATGGGCTCAATGCCACAACCGATGTCTCAGCCGACGTCTCAGCCAATGTCACAACCAATGACACAAATGCCACAGCCAATGCCACAGCCAATGGGCTCAATGCCACAACCGATGTCTCAGCCGACGTCTCAGCCAATGTCACAACCAATGACACAAATGCCGCAACCAATGGCACAACCAATGGGACAACCAATGGGACAACCAATGGGAGCTGTACCGGGCATGCCACCTCCATATCCACAGTCCATGAACAGTACAACTGTCATTGATAATGGCGGAGGTGGCATGGGAGCAGCCATGATGAATCAGCAAACCATGCAAATGACAGGTATGGCTGCCACGGCCCAAGCCCAAGCCAGCGTTGGTCTAGCCCAAACCGGCTTGGATAAAGAGTTGCTGGATGACCAGCTGAAAAAAGAAGATGAACATTGGGTTAAATCTTATTGGCGTCCTGCAATGGGCTGGCTTTATATGCTGATCTGTTTCATGGACTTTGTAGGATTTCCATCCCTGTCAATGTTTCTGCCCGTTATCATGAGAGGATTTGGTATAACCATGCAATACGTGGCTTGGCAAAGCCTAACATTGTCAAATGGCGGTCTGATACATTTGGCGTTCGGAGCAATACTTGGTGTTGCAGCCTTCAGCCGTGGACAGGAAAAACTGGCATCCATGAGGTAATATAATTGGTTTATATACAGCATATACTAAAGGATTTATGATAAATCCTTTAGTATATCATGCAACCATGGTAACTGAATTGCTAGCGACTCGTTGCGCAACTTATCAAGATTCTTCGTAGCAAATGCTAGCTCGACTAACTTGTGCGATAAGTCCTTTTCAAACATGAAACTTATTATACCTGAATAATATTTTTCTAGATTTTGACCCATGGTTTGGCCGTAATTCTTGGTTATCCATGCATAAAAATCTTGGTATTCAATTGAAATTTCATGTTTGACATGTAAGGGTAGTGCCTGTATGTTCAAATACTCAGGTCCGTGCAAAACATGCCAGCTTGGAAATCTATCAAAGTTATTGTAGTTTTTGTTTATAACCCATTTAGTTAACTCTAGAAAATGTCTGATGTTTAAAATGCTAACAGTGGTAGCTATTCCACCACGTAGCTGATGTATTTGGCTATACCCTATCATGTCACAATTTTTTTCAACATCTTGCCATCTTCCTGGATAACGAATGTATTTTGCTAAAGTACCGGTTGCATCGATACTTGCACCTATGTTTATTGATTTGAAATGTTTCCATAGATCTAAAAGACTAGGAGGAATGGCTACCATATTTGTGTTATATTCTAAGGTGATATTGCTTGCTGAGGATAATTCTATTATGCGATTGAGTATTTTCAAGTGTTGTTTGTTGATGGTTGGTTCGCCCCCGGTAAAGTAAATTCGATCTAGTCCATTGGTAATCTTAGTTTCCAACCATGTATGAAAATCAGGATTTTCATGCCAGTTAAAGTCATTGGAATCAATTTGCCATCCTTTATGTGTTTTTATAAGATCATACTTATGGCTGTTATAGTAGTTTAATGACGCTCTATTATCAACTTGATTTAATGTTGCATAGTCATCCACCCATAGACTGCTATCACTTGGGCCGCAACTCCTGCATTTAAGATTACACAGATTGCCAAGACGCAGGTCTACGTATTTTAAGTTATGCTCAGTGACAGTACCATCTGCTGATGTGTTTGACAGATGTTCGCTTATAGGATATATCTGCAACATATGCTGTCTTTTGCTGGTTATGCCATTGCTTTCCTCTGTCCAGCAAAGATTGCAAGCTGCTGGCTTTTGACCTTCAATCATTTCTTTTCTGATTTTTTTAAGGCTTGGATGATTTTGTATGGTATCTATGTTTTCTTTATCAAATTTAATAGCTTTACCGGCTTGATCAAAAAATTTACCGTGCGGAGATGAAATCATTTGACAGCACTGTCTAAGATCTCCGTTCTGTTGTATGCCTAAATGAATCCACGGTATAGGGCATATTGTGTTGTTTGTCATTGTTTTGCAAAAATTTCAATTTGCTGATCTGTGTATTGGACCAATGTACCGCTATCACCTAGGCTTCTTATAGGAACCATACTGACAACCCCTTTAATTCTATTATTTGCACCAGGTTTATCCAAGTTGCCTAAATTTAGTATTTTGTCTTTCAGTTTAAGAGCCCTGTTTATATATTGCGGCGGAGCCATTAATTTGATTTCAATCCAATGATCATCGTCATGCTCATCAAAATGCTGACAAATTACATTGATATTTTTTACAAAACGGTTCTCATCATCGTCATCTCTAAGCCCATCAAAATGCGCACTTAGATTTATGCTGTTCAAATACTGCACAGCTTGCGCCCAATATTTGTGATCTCTTGTACCATTACTGGTCACCATTGTCCATTGATTTTTAGACTTAAGTTGCTCTAAAAGATTTAAAAATTTTGGATGTAATGTTGGCTCGCCGCCACCAAAGTTCCACCTTATAGTTTCGCCATGCGACCATTCTGCTACAATTTTATCAACTGTTTTTATCAACAAATCAAAATCTTTATGAAGATCCGTACGATTGTGAACATAACTCCAACAGTAGGAACAATCATAGTTACATCTTCGACCTAAATCCCATAGTATTTGATGTTTTATTGGAAAATTCATTTCTACTGCCACAGGATTTACTATGTTTTCAACTAAATTGTTTCTTGTAATGTCTCTTCCTCTGAATTCGTCGTTGGTAACAGCGAGTAATTTTTTGTTATCATCGTTATTTGACTTGGATAGTATAACATCGGCGCCACACGCACAAGCTGACCATGGACAACTATACCAGGTTTTTGGTAATTCAAAACCTTCATTTATATTGCCGATAAATCCAGGGAGAGCAGGATCGCCTATTTTTGATTTAGGTAATTCTCTAATATAGGCCTCTGGTGTTTTTCTGTATTCCACTGCAAGTGTTTCTCTGCCGGGCCATTGCTCGTGTATGCCTCTGCCTTCTTTTTTTAAAAGATCAATCCACCCTTTTTCATTAAATCTTTTGAAATTTGAACTGGCTGTGTTACAAATCCAAAGATTTCCGTCATAGTCTATATACAGTCCTCGAACTCCGGCCGAGCATTTCCAGGTTTGCCATCTGTTAACGCCCTGTGCTATTGCTTCATCAATGGACATTCGCATGAATGTGCCAGTTGAATCATAAACTCTAAATTGTTTGTTTGTATTGGCATCATCCATTTGCAACAGCCTTTACCTTGGTGCTCATTATATCATAGTTACAATGGCATCGATTTTTGTTACAAATGACTGGTTCAGAGGGTAACATTAGATTTGGATCACTTATTTTACCAATGCGTCCGCCCACCCTGCACCATCCTCGCCATACGCTGCCGTCCATATCCACTATCAGTTGCTCCACACCTGCATAGCAGTCCCAACCTTCCCAATTGTTGGTATTTTTGCTGATGAAGCTGTGCGCTGTCCTGGCGGTTGTGGTTCCATCTGTGTTGATGGTTTTCATGGCACCGCGATAAACATCAAATGCTTTGGTATATTTTACCTTGCCGGTTATCAGCTCATGCTGCCTTGAAAACGTATCAAGTTGGTCAACGGGATAGTCAAACAGGTCACCACTCAATTGATGTGCAAGGGGTTGCAAAGCGATAGAACAGTTGCCTATGTCCTTGACTTTGTTGGCTAAATCTATGCATTTTTGCCAGTTTTCGCTCTTCATCATGACATTGACATGCACCCGAACATTTTCGTGCAGTATCTCAACCACTTTACAAAAATGATCAAAATCTGCAAACTCGCTATGGAAACTCAGCATTACGGTATCAAAGTAGGTTTTGTTTTCTTCCCACCATCGTATCGTTCGACTGCCGTTGCTGATGAATCCAACCTTAACACCTGACTCCGTACAAAATTTACAGATATCAATGAAGTCCTTGTTGAGGGTCACTTCGCCGCCTGTAAATTCAAAATATATGTTTTTGTCAGGATGTATCGCTTTGATTTTCTGAACAAAATCCTTGACATTTTGTGCATTATGCCACGGATGGCTACCATTGTGTAAATTAGTCGGGCAATATGAACAAGCAAAATTGCAAGTGCTGCCTAAACACCAATTCACGACAAACCAATCGACGTTTTTTGGGTTCAGGTGTTCAAGACGGGTGTAGTTGTGAAGCTGATTCATACATTATACCTAATTTTAGCTACCAACAGTTGGCTGTAAATGCTGGAAATCCGCTGTGTTGCGTTATTTACCGCATAAAATGCTTGATTGACACACGGTTTTGAACAATTTTCTCCCATGACCTTGTATTTAGGTATCTGTGTGCAGGTTTTTTTTGGTACAATGTGCAAAAACCACAAAAAACAGTGATAAGTAAAGAGGTCACTGACAAGGAGGACACTAAAATGGCTACACATGACGAAATAGTTGCACAGTTCAATGCATATCTTGCTGAGAATAGCAAGTTTACAGACAAGGGAGTTAAGGCAGCCGCTGCTCGCGCTCGCAAGGCTTTAGGTGAACTGGGTAAGCTGGCAAAATCGCGTCGCGCTGAAATTCAAGCTACAAAAAATGCTGCTAATTCATAAACAGTAAAAAACGCTTGACAATAAAAGCCTAGACTGTATACTCATCACAGTCTAGGCTTTTTTCTTATATTGAAAGCACTAGATTTGTTTAAAAGAAGTATATAAAATTGAAAACACTTGGTTTAGAATGGAGGCGCTGGTATGGCTAATATATGGATAGTTTCTGATACACACTTTGGACATGCCAATATACTCAAATTTGTTGATAAAGATGGCAGTCTTATAAGAGGAGCTAGGTTCTCATCTCTAGAAGAGATGGATGAGCACCTTGTTGACCAATGGAATTCAGTAGTCAAAGATGGCGATAAGGTATATCATCTCGGAGATGTCTATTTTGGACAAGGCCATAGAGTGCTTCATCGCTTGAAAGGTCAAAAGCGCCTTATCCTAGGTAATCATGACAATGGTAAAGATCAAAATTTGATCCAGCATTTTGGACGAATTCAAGTATGGAGAATGTTTCCAGAGCACAATATGCTTTTTACTCATGTACCTGTACATCCAAATAGTCTAGAATACCAAGTAAAGTGGAATATTCACGGCCATTTGCATCAACATCTGGTTGATGATACTAGATACTATAACGTTTCAGTAGAACAAATTAATTATACTCCAATTCATATAGAAGACATTAAGGCACAAATGCAAGCTCGAACATAATCAAAATAATCATTGTAATAGCATTTTTAGTTGTATATATAAATTTGTATTCATAGGAGGCTCATAAATGAAAAAACCCATAACAAAAAGCCGTTTATCTGAAAAAGATAACAGTTATCAAGATACAATTAAGATTTACCTGCGAGATGTTGGTAAAGCACCTTTGCTTACTCATCAGCAGGAAATTGAAATCAGTCAAACAATTGAAACTGCAAAGCAGTCAATTACAGATCGTCTTTTGGGTATACCTCTAACTGTAACTACAATACAATCTTGGATCGATGCCTCTATGATTAATGGCCAAGATGCTTTGGAAGTTTTTGATATTGAACTTGACTCAAATGATGATATTGGCCCTGTGTTTAGATTACAGCTAGAAAACATCAAGACACTATGCAGTAATTTCCAAAACGATAAAAGTAACACTGAGCTAAGACAGCAACTGATTGACCAATTAAATGAACTGAATCTAAATCCTGCAAGCCTGTCACATCTTATGGATCAAGTTATTGACTATAACAAACAAGTTGTTGCTTTAGATGGTGAGCTGCTGCGTCTGGCTGAAAGCTGCGGTGTATCTCGCGATAATTGGCTTAACATGTATCTAACGTCTGATGATTTAGATTTTCTAGAGAAGGAATTTCCAAAACTATCCATTAGTGATGATAAGAAATCCGTAATTAAACGGAAAATTGCCAATATTAAAGAAGAAACTGGTATGAGTCTCTGCGACTTGCGAGAAACCGTAAAAGATTTGAGAACACATGCTAAGATAAAAGAACAAGCTATTCAAAAAATGGTTACAAGCAATTTAAGGCTTGTAGTAAGCATTGCCAAACGATACAGTCAAAATAATCCTGCTCTGTTGCTTGATCTAGTGCAAGAGGGCAATGTTGGCCTAATTAAAGCTGTTGAAAAATTTAAATGGCGGTTGGGTTACAGATTTAGTACATATGCTACATGGTGGATTCGACAGGCTATTATTAAAGCCGCTACAGAACAGAATAAAACTATTCGAGTTCCTAGTCATGTGCTTGACGCTGTGAAGAAGATTACAAAAGCAACCAAAGATCATGTTGCTTTGCACGGGTATGAGCCTAGTTATGAGGAACTTGGCAAAATACTTGATATGGACCCGCAAAAAATCAATAGAATAATGCAGGTGGCCAAAGAACCGATAAGTTTGCAAACTCCTGTTGGCGATGATGAAGAAAGCAATATCGGCACTTATATTAAAGATGAAGATGCGGTTGATGCGGTTGATCAACTGAACAAAGAAGATATATCGCATGTAGTAGCATCTACGCTGGCATCATTAAGCAGTAGAGAAGAACGTGTTATTAGAATGCGGTTTGGCATTGGAACAATGGAAGAGCATACTCTAGAAGAAATTGGTAAAAAATTTAATGTAACTAGGGAGCGTATAAGACAAATCGAAGAAAAAGCTCTTCGTAGGTTAAAAAGCCCTGAAAAAATAAAGGAGCTTGAATCTGCCATTGAAAACTAATAATGCAATCTGGTACAGTGCATTAGATGAAAAATTTCGTTTTCGTGTAAATTTAATCTGGCCGGAGTATTGGGGTTTTCGATACTCCGGTTTCAACGTTCCTAGTGACGTAGAGTCCTGGTGGAAACCTTGGCTAATACATCATATTGGCAATCAAGGTGAAATGTGGCAGTGGGATTTGGCAGACAATTATGGTAGCAAGATTGAAATTGGGTTCATCAATCAAGAAGATTTAACGTACTTTTATTTACGCTGGGGGTAATCTATTGTTAACTACTTCCCAGTTGATGATTCGCCATATGGTTTTCATATAGTCTTTCCTTAATTCAAAAGGATTGTACGAATGTTCCCATAAATCGATAGGCATGATAACGTCTGCTTTCCAACTTTGATTTTTTAATGTTTTAATACTGCCGTCTTTGGCAAGATAGCACCATCCGCTGCCTTGAAAATCTAAGGCTGTTTTAATAAATTCATCTTTAAAGTTGTCCCAACTGTTATGAACTTTGTTAATTAGGTCCAATACTGCACCTTTTGGCATATTATTAACTTTTGGTTTCATCAATTGCGGCCAGAATAGATTGTGAAGTAATGCTCCGGCCTTATTAAAGTCTGGATCGCCTTCGCCTTTGTTGAATCTATCGACATACCCTTTACTGAGAATCTTATAATGAAACTCTACTACCCTTCTGTCCATAACTGGTTCTAAGTGATTAAAATCATATGGTAGATCAACAAGTGTTAATTTTTGTTCGTTTTCTGTCAAATGCTGTAATTTCATGTACTTATTTAGCGATTTAGTTCTTAAATTTGACTTAGCATGATTTATACACATACTTTATAAAAATAAGGCTTTTACGAGGGAATTTATGGGTCGACACAGCACAATTCAAAAAAATAGAGTATTTGTAGAATGTACTGACGAGCATAAGCGTGTTAAAGCGTGGGTAATTAATAAAGACGAAAAAACAATTAAGGTTGAATTGCCAACTGGATTTGTTATGACGCTTGAAAAGAAATATTCATCTAGCACCTATAAAATACAAGTAGGCACCTTAGAATTTATAAGCGATGGAAAACCGGTAGTCTAAACAGTGGACGGGTCAGTTGTGCCTGTAAAGATAAAACTACTTGTTCCATTTTGGCTAGTGACATAAATCTTATCATTGGAACTTAAAAATATTTGCTGCAAATACAAACTTTGACCGTGGTATATCAAAGTATTGTATGCAATGTATGAATTTCCTGAAATAACTTGGCCATTTGGTACTAATGCTACTTTAATTGTATCGTTGGTATTGTTTTGATTCATGCAAAAAATAGTACCAGTTGCTGTGTTTGTGTTGCTCACTGTATACAGTAAACTTTCAACTCCTGCTGTGGGAAAAATTTCAGCTAATATTGGTTGGTCAGACATGAAATTATTTACCAACCTGTAGTTTTAGCTAAATCAAATTCTGCTGTTCCTATATGTTTAATTTCTTTACTGCTTACTGTATCAACTAAAATTTGATAGCCAGCTTCTCGTGCACAGACACAAAAATAAAAATCTTCACCTATAAAGTCGTTATATTCATCAACCCATGATACTTCAAACCATGGTTTTTCAATTTTAGAAAAAACTTCAATTTTGGTTAACATGCAGCCCATACCTATACCGGCTACTTCTTTTAGACGCGGTTTGGTAATATTTGGTTTAATCTGGCTGTTCCAATCGCCAATCTTTGCATATGCTACACCTTTTAATGGTGTTGACCGTGTTGAATAATTACATGCGACAATATCTTGATTGTGTGAAAGCAGCGTTTCTGCAATATTAGACGGGAATGTCATATCGCTATCAAGCCATAAAATGTGCGTTGCATTTGAAGAAATAGCGCTTTCTGCTAAGTTTTGCCTCTGTCTAGAAATAAGACTGCCTGTTTGCATTATTACGTTTACAGGTAATTTGATTGAATTGCAGTATTGTACAAGCTGAACAAGACTAAAGGTAAACGTAGACTGCACTTGATCTCTACATGGAACACATATAGCAAGTTTTTGTTTGGCAACGGGCAAAAAAGCAGTAGGTAATTTCATGTTATTCCTGTGGAATACCTGTTATATTATTAGCCAAAGAATTTTCAACAGATTCTGTTGTGTCTTGTATCAGTGCAGTATATTTGGAACAAATACGTACAGCCTCTTCAAACTCGTCTACTGGTAAATTACTCATATTATTCATAGTTTCGGCACTGGTTTTTTGATCTGTTAGAACTTCTATGGCAGCTTGACGTCCTAACACATTGGTCCAATATGCTGATTCTTCGTTTTCGTAGTTTTTCAGTATTTCAGTTCTTTCCTTAGCTGGTATAGATTCATACCAATTGTACAAGCGATTTAATTTTTGCTTGAGTTGTGTAAGTTTACGAACTGTAATTTGCGTATTGCCAGAAAGTTCAGCTGCTGTGATTTGTGAATGTAAATCTTCTATTTCCAACATCACAGCAACTAGTTGCCGTGCTCTAGTAGGAAAAGTTTCAATAAAAAAGTTTTCAAATTCAAAATCACTTTGTCCAGTATTGATTTGATCTAGGTGTTTAGAAATTTCTGTAATATTCATACTACTAATCCTTTCTTATTATATTAGATGATTAGTATTTTGAAATCAAATTATCCGCCCTGATAATTATAAGGCCCTGTTCTTCCGCCAAATGTTGATGACAGCGTTATCGACCCTGTAGAGACACCTATTGCGCTACCTAAAGTTGCACGAAGTCCAATATTAGAACCAACTGCGGGAACGCCGCCGCCTGACACATGGTATGCATTATAGACTGCACCCATTAAAATAGTTGACCCTGTATTAGGTATAGCAATGACCATATTAGTATTTATACCTTTTTAACTATTAGTTTTTACATTTTCCATTTGTTAGCCAACCATTGTTTGAAACTGCCAACAGTTATAACGGAATTACCCATAGCAAATGGTTTATTTTGCGCAGCTATTTGAGTAGCTGCGACTTCTTTGGTCACAGTTCCGTCGGCTTTTGGCGAGCCTAAAACCCAATCGTCTGGTTTGCCACATGCAAGAGGGTATAAATTAACCAAATATAAATCAGCCATGCTTGGCGCAGCAGGGAGATATCGCCTACTTTCTAAGAAGTATTTTGCCGTTGGTCCTGTTATCTGCTCTGTTGCTGACATTAATTTTATCTGATCTACAGTATATCCTAAACCTTGTGCTGTCTTTGGCATTATTTGATTTAACCCAGTTGCACCTATAGAGTTTTGTATATGAGGGTTCAAATTACTTTCAATTTGAAAAACAATTACCATGTTATCGGCTGGCACATTAATTTGTTGACAAAGACGATTCAAACCTGTTATGAATGCAGGATCTGTTATACCATGATTAGCAAGTGTTGTTATGCCGCCAGCGGATAACTCTGAATATCCGGTGCCAACTCCTGGATTTGCACCTGGTCCTAACGCACCGTCATTTACTGGCACAGTACTATTATTTGTAGACTGATTTCCCACTGGAGAAATTGGTGTTGAAGCAGATGTTGTTGTGTTAGGTGTCCCACCGCCTTCCCAGTTACCAGTTGCAATCGCACCTGGATTGCCTTGTCCTACTGCAATAGCCGCTACTGATTCTTGATTAGGTTGAACAGCTAGCGGAGCAGTAGCAGGAACAGGAACCTGTCTAAAATCAATTAATTCCATTTTAGTTACTATGCCATCTGGTGTTGTAACGTAAAGGCCGTTTCCTGATGCGGTAATAGTCCAATTGTCTAGAATAATTTTGCTAGCTACGATAACAGCGCCGCCGCCGCCGCGTCCTCCAAAACTATTAGCATTGGCTTCGTTAGCATTCAAGATGTTTGTATTAACTGTATTTGCATTTACATCATTTGACATATATAATCTTCTCAGCTGGATATAGTAATTTTGTATTATACGTTAAAATAATTCAGGATGCATTTTTCCATATTTCCTTAAAATTTGTCCAGCTACTGCATTGGCTTCATTTTCTTCGTTGCTTCCTGTTTTGCCCGACATATTATTCAATTGTCCTGCTAAATCTTGCTTGTAATGTACGATCTCATGGCATAAACTGCGCAAAACATCTAAAATATGCCTATGAGTGGCATATAAAATTACTACTTCCTGTCCTGGCTGGTAAGCGGCAAAACTGTTGTATGGACTATTTGATATAGGCGTAGTTAGCAGTTTTATTTCTGGAATAGATTTAAGATCTAATTCATGTGCAGCAAAACGCACAAAATCTATAAAAATTTGATTGGAATTAGGTAAACTAAGTATATCTTTGGCTCGCATAATATACTATTTATAAACTGTTTTCTATTGACAGTATTGGATTTATATGCTAGATTTTAGCATCTTGTAAAAGGAAAATAGAAGATGTTTGCACGTTTTGTGTGTTCTTGTTTTGTACTAGCTGCTCTTTATTTTCTTACAATGGCTATTATGATGCAACAGTGGACATATGTTGTACTTTTTGTATTGTTAGGTGCAACAATGCCCACTGTAAAAGATTACCTTGAAAAAACCTAAACAACTGGATCTGATTTTTTCTTGCGAGTTTTTTTAACTTTGGGTTCTGCAGTAGAACCTAAGTCCGCTGCTTTGCGAGTTCTTGGTTTCCTCTTGGGTTTTTGCTCAGTTTCTGTAGTATTATTTTCTTCTACGACAACATTTGTGTTGTCTGGTTCTTTGTTTAGTGATGATGTATTTTCAGTAGGGGTATCAGACCTACTAGTTTCTGTGTTTTCCGCACTCGTCGAAGGTTGCACAGCTTCAACTTCTTTCTTGCTCCTGCTGTAAACTAAAAAAAAGATTACAACAACTGCTAACAATAATATTATGGCGTACATAAAATTCTCCTTTGTATGTACTATTTATATGGTTCTAAAACTGTACCATGGATACAAATCAATTTTTTATTATGGTACACTTGACACCATCATGTATGCTAGCTAAACTGACCATGTAACAGGGTGTTAGACCCTATCTTTAGGAGACATAATAATGACAAATACATCAGCTAATGCTAAGACTCGTCTGCTTACCTATCTAAGCAAGCCAGATACAACTCTTACCGTTGCTCAAGCTCGTGCACGTTTCAAGATTGCCAATCCAACTGCACGCATTTCCGATCTGCGTAAGGACGGTTACAACATTGTAACAGAAATGCGCGAAGGACGCGATGGTGTAGAACGTGCTGTTTACAAGCTAATGCTTCGGTCAAAGACACGTACCGCACGTCGAATGACAGCACGAGCATAAAGGTTAATACACTTTATAAAATGCCCAAAGTGAGATACTTTGGGCATTTTTTTTGTCTCAGAAAAGTTAAATACGTTGATTTTGACTAAAGGGAGATAAAACCATGGTAAACAATGATTGGATTAAGAAATTTCTGCAGGCTGAACTAGAAACTATTGCCATTGCTTTAAATCGCCGCAACCTACGCGACGTTGCATGCTATCTAGCTGGTAGGCTTGAACAACAACATCTTACTTTAGTGCCTACATTTTTAAGCGACGAAATGTTTGAAATCCAAAAAAAAGTAAATCCAACACTTTCATACACAGAAGCCAGTCAAATGTATTCTTGTGCATTGGTTGATTATTCTCATAGAGCATCACAAGTTGAAGAGCCGGAAGAAATTCAAGGAAGTTTTTGGTAATATTACCGGTTGACTTAGGAACAGATTGTATTATATTAACGTCATGAAAGTTTTTGTATGCAATCGTAGCGCCGTATCTAGAAGAACCAGCCAACTTGGTGCTACCCATGTGTTGAGTTTGCTTGACCCTGGTAAAAAACCTTTTTTGCACCCTAACACCGATAGACAAAATTGGCTTTTGCTACATTTTGAAGATAATCTTGAGGAAAATGAACCAAACAGCCCTACTAGAGAGCATGTTAAACAAATACTAGAATGGGGAAAACATCTTCCAGATGATGCTGTAGTACTGGTGCACTGCGAAGCAGGTGTTAGTCGTAGCACTGCTGCTGCGCTTGCATTATTAGTACAAAATCAAGGTACAGATAAAATAGACGAATGTATTGCTCACCTACTTGAGGTTAGACCGCAAGCCTGCCCAAACCCTTTGATTACAAAATGGGCTGATGAATTTTTAGGCTGTAACGGCCAATTGCATGAAAAAGCTGAAGCAGTAGCGAATGCAAAAATTTTCAAGTTTTTGCAAAACTAATCTTAAATATTTGTATGACGGAAAATATTTTAGCAATACATGGTGCATTTTCATCACCGAGAATTTTTAACTTCATACGATTTAAATCAAAAGGCTACAAGTGGCACTTTTTTGATTATGCTAATGAAACAGCAGGCATAGTTGATCTGATTAAATCTGTAAACAGTGTAGAATCGGCTCATGTAGTTGGACATAGTATGGGCGGACTTATTGCATTGGGAATAGCATCACAACCTTGGGTTAAGACTATTTCAACAATAGCTACTCCGCTTGGCGGATTAGATATAAATCTTATACAATCATACCTAAGTCGCAGCCAATTTGTTAATGAGATAGCTAGTCATAGCGAATTTATTGGAAATCTCAAACAATTAAGTGTAGGAAAACCTGTGCAACATTTAATTAGTTGTCAAGGTTTTAGTCCCTGGATGTACGAGCCAAATGATGGAGTTGTTACATTGCGTAGTCAGAAAGCACTGAGCTTTGGACAGGCACACGAAATACAGGCAAATCATGCTGAAATCATGCTAGATAATGAGACTGTACAAAAACTTCGAGAGTTTTGGAGAATACATCAATAGTTCAGTTGCAAGATTTGTATAGGTGCATGTACAATAGCAACATTGACAGGAGAGATTTAATGCCCAAAGGAAAATTAGAAGAACCTGAAACAGGTTTAAAAGAAAACAACATATATCTGTTCATGGACGAGTTTACATCTGAAAGTGTTGCACCTGTTATTGAATTTATTTTAGAAAAAAATCTACTACCATCAAATAAAAAACCAAAATATTTAACACTTATTATAAACAGTCCCGGCGGGGATATGACTGCTGCTTTTGCACTCATTGATATTATGAATGGCAGTGCTATTCCAATTCATACACTAGGTCTTGGACAAATTAGCAGTTGTGGAATTCTAACTTTTATGAGCGGCGCTAAAGGTCATCGACTTTTAACTCCTAATACCAGTATTTTGAGTCATCAATGGAGTTGGGGAACATACGGAAAAAGCCACGAGTTGATGGCAGTAAAACGTGAATTTGAGTTAACCGACGACCGTATGCTCAAACTGTACAAAAAATGCACCGGTTTAGACGAAAAAACAATTAAAAAAGTACTATTACCTGCAAACGATGTTTGGCTGACTGCTGAAGAAGCTGTCAAGTATGGCATTGCCGATAAAATAAAAAAGGTTTAAAATATGACACCATTTGAATTAACAACATCACACATAAAGCCACAGCCTACTGTACTGTATGGTTTGAAATTTTTTCCAAGTTTAGAACCAGAGTGTAGTAATGATCAAGATAGTCCAAACTGGGGTTGGCCGGTTGATGCACTCGAAGTAAGTGATGGTAATTTGAATGTTGTTGCAACTGTAATAAAACGTCTAGGCACAAACTGCCAAGCAATATTAGAGATCGGAGTTGATAGAAACACTGATAGAAGTATGAGTCATGTTCTTATGACTCATAAACCTAAAAACTGCAAATATTTAGGTGTAGACATCGACAATAAACGCTATCTTGATAATCTATCTGAAAATATTTTCACATTACAATCGAACAGTCATGATAAGGTCACTGTTAGAAACAGATTAAGACAACTGGGTGTATCCAACCTGGATCTGATTTTAATTGACGGATGGCATAGTGTACATACCTGCATAAACGATTGGGGCTACACCAACATGCTTAGCGAACACGGTGCAGTTATTTTGCATGACACTAATGCACACCCGGGATGCATTGCTTTGTTTAATGCAGTTGATGAGCAAATATTTACAAAAGAACGCTTTTGTACTGAATCAAATGATATGGGTATTTCCGTTTTTTGGCACAGGAAGTAATGTCCACTAGTGGTTTTGTTTTTGACCCAGATCATTTTCTTTGGTTGAGACCGTTAACAAGCAATTGGCAAGTTTTGCAAAAATATGCGGTCCATTTGGCTAATAATACCAATAACAAATTTGATTTATGGAAACAAAACGGACTTTACGAAGGGGAATGGACAGTTTACGGTATAATTAACAAGACAGTTGGAGTGAATAGATTTGACCCTGTTCTTTCACCTTTATTGAGAAAAATTCCTTACGAACCATTTATAGCAGCATTTAGCCAACTTTCGCCTGGAACTGTGATTAAACCTCATATTGGTATAACAGATGATGTTTTGCGTTTTCATTTAGGCTTAATTTGTCCAGAAGGCGCTGCTATCAAAATAGATTCAATTGAATATACCTGGAAAGAAGGCGAATGGTTAATTTTTAATGATAGAGCAGAGCATAGTGCGTGGAATTATAGCAATTCTAGTCGCATAGTGCTAATATTGGATTTTTATAAAAAAGATTTAGGTGTTGCATAATTTAACGATGTATGTTAGACTACAAATAAAGCAAGGAATTAGCATATGACGATGCATCTGGTACACCCTGGTTTGTCCAATATCAATACCAAAAATAAAAAATCTAAAAAGCTTTCAGCAAAAGAGCAGCAAGCTAAAAAAGATCATGAAGCGTGGCAGAGAAAAAACGGTGTACATCCGGAGCAATTAGCTGCTAAAAAAGTTAACATTGGTTCAAAAAAACTAAAGCCTTATCTGTCAATTGATAAAACCTCAATGCCGGTCAGTAATGGTTTTGCACCCGGCGGCGCTAAAAAAAGCATTTTTGACAGTCAATGGCAACGAACATATGATGACGATCCTTTTATGGCAGAGCGCGAACAAGTAGCTCTTACACAAGCAGAAGCTCGTAAATCTCGCTTGGCCCCAATTTATAATAAAGGTCCTGTAATGGTTGTCACACCTGGGATCAGTCCAAAAGATTTTGGCAAACGTAGGCCTTGATTTAAAACAACCGATGAGAACACCTGAACAAATTGAAAAAATAAAATCCAATTTTTCTGAACCGTTGGCTACCATCTAGTAAGACTTGTTCAAGCTGCGGTCAAACTCAACCCATGCCACTATCAATTAGAACCTATGAATGCAGTTCATGTGGTATGATAATGGACAGAGACCACAACGCAGCCATCAATATTCGCAGTTGGGCAATTGAAGAAACAAATAGGTGTGGAACACACCGAATTTACGCCTGTGGAGATACCTCTAGCGGGGATGATTCGTACGGATCGTCTAGCCATGTGTCGCCGAAGCAGGAAAAGCTACTGGTCAATCGGACCAGGAAGCCGCGACAGCTTGCTGCGCGGTAGTTCAC
>Ga0316228_1000643_pt1 | contig 44189 bp, 72 predicted proteins | sample TBH18021metaG_FD_206005 | JGI IMG/M metagenome (GOLD analysis project Ga0316228, IMG submission 206005) | Freshwater microbial communities from Trout Bog Lake, Wisconsin, USA - TBH18021 | ecosystem: Environmental > Aquatic > Freshwater > Lake > Hypolimnion/Profundal zone | place: USA: Wisconsin... | reverse complement strand
TGAGAACACCATGAGATGTTATTGTTGCAATAATTTATTATCTGATTATGAGGCGACCATTAAGTCGGTTAATTCTAATGATTATCTTGATATGTGTTTGAAGTGTTTAAAAACAGTAAAAACAGATATACTTTATCACGATAGAATAGATTTACTAAATAGTAATGACATAGATGACATTGATTATTATTTAGATGATTTAAGTAATCTAGATGATTACTAAGTAGTATGTATTACTAAGTAGTGTATTAATATTATTATTATTGTTTTTAAAAACTAAATTAACTAAGTAAAGAGATTATCATATATATTGTTACATCTTGACAAATTAGATGTTTTATGTTACAATAGACCATCTAAGGAGATTTTATGGAAAAGAGTTGTAAAAAATGTAATGAAAGTAAAGATGTTAGTTTGTTTGGTATGTCTAAATCAAAAGCAGGAAACATGATTTATGTTCCATACTGTAAACAATGTCGAGCAGCTAAAGGAAGAGAAGAAAGAAAAAGTAGAGTTCATAAAGTATGCGAGCAATGTGGTTGTAATTGGAAAGTAAAAGCAGGTTCTGCGAAAAGAACAAAAAATCTTTGTGATGCTTGCTATCCTTCTTATAGAACTGCTTACAATCTTTATCATGCTTGTAAACAAAGAGCTGAGAAACATAATATAGATTTTGACTTAACCAGTGAATATATACATGAGATACTTTTAAAAGATGTTTGTGCTAAAACAGGTCTTAAATTTGAATTAGTAAATAAAGGAAGTGATTATTCTAATAGAAATGCAAGAACTCCTAGTATTGACAAAATAAACCCAACAAAAGGTTATACAAAAAATAATATACAAGTTGTTTGTTGGTGGTATAACATGGCAAAACAAAGATATACAGATAGAGAGGTATTAGAACTATGCAAAGCAGTAGTGAATCACAATTCATAAAGCACCTTCCCTGCGATAAATGTAGAAGTTCGGATGCTAATGCTCTTTTTACAGACGGGCATCAGTATTGTTACGGATGTCAAACATATATTAAAGGCGATGGAACAGAAAGTTATGTTGCACCAACAAGAAAGCAAAACATGTTAGAAATTAAGGGAGAAGTAAAGTCAATCAGCGAGAGAGGTATTACTCGCGATACTTGTCAGCACTACGGTGTTACGCAAGACGCTACAACACAATACTACCCTTACGCAAACGATGATGGCGTAGTTGTTGCCACTAAGAATCGTATTGTTGAGGGCAAGATGTTTGGTATCACAGGCCAATGGAAAGACACAACATTATTTGGTCAGCAGTTGTTTGCTAAAGGCGGTAAGACAGTCACTATTCATGAAGGCGAATTAGATGCGTTAGCAGGCTTTCAGATGGCAGGATCGAAGTACGCCAATGTCTCTGTACGCAATGGCGCACAAGCTGCCTTAAAGGACGTTAAAGCGAACTATGAGTGGTTATCTTCATTTGAGAGTATCTATATTTCCTTTGATGCTGATGAGCCTGGACGCAAGGCTGCGAATGAAGTTGCTGAGATATTAGGTAATAAATGTAAGATTGTTAAGCATATTTCAGGCTATAAAGATGCTTGTGACTACCTTGCAGTAGGAAAAGGAGCAGACTATGTTAAGCAATGGTGGTCAGCAGAACAATGGACACCTGATGGCATTATTGCAGGCTCTACTTTATGGGAAGAAGTTAATAAACCTGTAGAAAAGTCTTCTGCTTTATATCCTTGGGCTGGTGTTAATGATTTAACTTATGGCATTAGACCTGCGGAGTTGATTACGGTTTGTGCAGGGTCAGGATTAGGTAAGTCACAGTTCTTGCGTGAGATTCTATGGCACTTGATTCAGACTACCGATTCCAATATTGGCTTAATGTTTATGGAAGAGTCAGTACGAAAAACAGCACGAAGCATTATGTCGCTACACTTGAATAAGCCATTACACTTACCTGATACACTCGTTAGCCCTGAAGAGTTGAAACAATCCTTTGATGCAACAATGGGAACAGATAGGATTTACTTGTGGGATAACTTTGGCTCTACTGATATTGATAATGTGATTAACCGTATTCGTTACTTTGCAAAAGCTTCAGATTGTAAATACATTTTCTTAGATCATATTTCTATGATTATTTCATCACAGTCTAATGGAGATGAGAGAAAAGCAATTGATGAGTTGATGACTAAATTGCGTATGTTGGTACAAGAAACTGGGGTGTGTTTAATTGCAGTATCGCACCTGAAGCGTCCAGAAAGTAAAGGTCACGAGGAAGGGGCTGCAACAAGTCTTTCACAACTTAGAGGCTCTGCGAGTATTGCTCAGTTATCCGATATTGTTATTGGTTTGGTCCGTAACGCACAACATGAAGACCCTATTGAGCGTAACACGACACGAGTTAGTATTCTCAAGAATCGTTTTAGTGGTTTAACTTCTCCGCATTGTGCTAGTTTGCTTTACAATAAAGACACAGGCCGTATGTTGGAAATGGAGGAAGCATTATGAGCGATACAACAGAGGCAGAACAAGCGGTGTTAGATGCTTTCGAGCGTGGCAAGATGGTTGGCTACGCAGAGGGAATAAGGGCTAGTAAAGCTGAAATAGAAGCGTTGAAAGAACCAAAGATACCTTTACTTGAGCAAGAAATTAAATTCATACTTGGTAATGGTCAATGCTGGCAAGGAGAAGACTGTAGTATGCCAAACCTAATGTACATCATTCGTGCAGTAGAAGCGGCACACAAAATAGGAGTTAAACAAGATGAACAATGAACCAGTAGCGTGGATGGAAACTTATAAGGGCGAGCCTAATAATTTAGATTGGGATAAAAGCAATTTAAATTATGGTGATGAATTTCACGATGTTGTGCCACTCTACACTCATTCAGCAAAAGAACTACACTTATCACTTCAAAAAAGTAAAGAAACAGGTGAACTATTAGCCGTTACTTATACAGATGATGAGCATAGGATTGTGGAAGTGTTATGGCAAAAACCACCAGCAAAGACACTAACAGACTTTGAAATAACTGCAATATCTAGAGAGCTATTTAAAGATTACAGAGATTATCGCAAGTATCAAATAGAGTTTGCTAGAGCAATACTAAGAAAGGCACAAGAGAAATGAACTTTATAAACTGGGTATTTGATGGCAGTTTTAAATGGTGGTTACTTGGTGCGGTTATTGTTTATATCATTGCTAGATTTATTTAAGAAAGGCACAAAAAAAATGAACGCACTAGAACTAGCTAATAAGTTGGAACAGGGTCATTGGGAAGGTGGCACAAGAGAACAAGCAGCCACTATGCTACGCCAGCAACAAGACAGGCTTGAACACCTAGAGAAGATGATTGTCTGGTATCAAGACATTACCATGACAGGCACAAACTCTGAGGAGTATGAGAACGGCTTTTGGGATGCAGTAGACTTTGTTAAACAACACCAAGTAAAGGAGTAAAAACTAATGACCAATGAAACATTTCAAAAGATTACACAACTTCAAGATGCTTTAATTGCAGAGCAAAAAGAAGTATTAAAATTAATGAAAGAAATAGAGGAGTTAAAAACATTATTTAACAAGGCTATGGAAGCCTGGCAAAAAGATATGGAGAAGCGTAAATGACCAATGAAAAACAAAAGAAAGTAACAGATATATACCGTAACAATTGGGATGAAATCTTTGATAAAAACTTAAACAAAGAACAAGATCAAAAAAGTATTGAAGTAGAAGTTAGTATTGAAAATGATTCTGAAGAAGTAACAGTTAAAAAGAATTGGTATTTCTAATGCGTAGGTTAATTTTTACAGGTTTAATCGGGTGTCTTATTGGGTTGCTTATAGTACACAAAGATGTAGTGTATAATAGTCAAGTAGGTGATTCAAGGTGTCATGATACAATAGATTATCAAGCGTTCTATTCAATACATACTGGAATAGAATATTGTTTTTATAAAAAAACCGTTTACCCATATAGGGTTTGGGGTGGTATCATAGGGATAAAATGAAAAAGACTTTAATTTTGGATATTGAGACTAACTTAGCACACGATACAATTTGGTGCTGCGTGACTCTTGACATCCAAAAGAAAGACTTAATTGTATGGCGTTCAGCAGAAGGGCTAAAGGAATATTTAAATGAATTTGATACCATCGTGGGACACAATCTTATTGCCTTTGATGCTCCTATTCTTAATAGGGTATGGAAAACAACAATCAAGGGGACACAATGTGGAGATACTTTGTTACTTTCTCGCCTTTGTAATTCTGCTCGTGATGGTGGTCACTCTTTAGATTCTTGGGGGAAGACTCTAGGATTTGAGAAGATAAACTTTTCTGATTATGATGGTGGCCTTACCGAAGAAATGGTGACGTACTGTATTCGTGACGTAGAGTTAACGGCTAAGGTATATGACATTCTTATTCAAGAATTACAAAAGTTTAATATACAAGAACAAGCTGTAAAGCTGGAGTATGAAGTACAGGTTATCTTATCAAGGATGGAACGTAATGGATTCAAGCTTGACATACCCTATGCACAGACGATGCTCTGTGAGATTAAGACAGAAATGGCAGAGATTGAAGAAGCCTTACAGACTATCTTTCCACCGATTACGACTGAGCGTGTATCGGAGAAAACTGGTAAGAGGCTCAAGGACGACGTGGAAGTATTTAATGTGGGGTCCCGTCAGCAAATTGCAAAACGGCTTATCTCCAAGGGTTGGAAGCCTACCAAGACGACGGAAAAAGGGCAAATTATTGTCGATGAAACTATACTTAGTGAAGTATCAATTGCAGAGGCTAAACCAATAGCAAAGTATTTAATGCTACAAAAAAGAGCTTCGCAGTTAGATTCTTGGTTAGAACATGTAAAAGAAGATGGGAGAGTACATGGTAAAGTTATTGGTTTTGGTGCTGTTACTGGCAGAGCTACTCATTCTAGCGTTAATATGGCACAAATCCCTTCAACTAGGGCGGTGTTGGGAACAGAGTTTAGGTCCTGCTGGACTGTTGAAAGCGGAAACGTATTGGTGGGTGTCGATCTTAGCGGTATTGAGCTTCGATGCTTTGCTCATTACCTTAATGACCAGGAATATATAAATGAAACAGTCTACGGTGATGTCCACACTAGAAATCAGCAAGCTTTTGGGGTTGAAACGAGAGACCTTGCGAAAACTGTCCTTTATGCGACTTTGTACGGAGCCTCTCCTTCCAAGATCGGTTCGGTTATTGGTTCTACTCCAAAAGAAGGAGCCAAAATTATCGATAACTTCTGTAAAGCAGTTCCGTCTTACCAAAGGCTTAAAGCCAAAGTTGAACGTATTTCTGAAAAAGGAAGGATATCAGGGATTGGCGGTTATTCACTTACGGTCAGGTCGGCTCATTCGTCGCTTAACACGCTTTTACAAAGTGCAGCCGCCATCATTGCAAAACAATGGCTTGTTCAAATAGAAAAAAACTTGCGTACTAAAGGCATACCATATAAGCTAGTAGCTTGGGTCCACGATGAAGTTCAAATAGAGTGCCCTAAGCAATATGGTAGTATAATAGGTGAAGTGGTTGTTCACTCTGCCAAAGAAGCAGGAGAAATACTACAGTTCCGTTGTCCAGTAGGGGCTGAGTATGGTGTTGCAGAAAACTGGGCAGGTAGTCACTAAGTTGTGGTATAATAGCTATGCAGTATAAATTTAACTAAATTAAGAGGAATCAACATTATGAGTACAGGTAAATCAATCGCAGTACAGGCAGACATTTTTTGGGCTTGTACACAGACTCCTAATCCATCATCGGATAAAGAACAGTACACAATTAACTTGTCTAATCTATCAGACAAAGCAGTAGCAGCCTTAAAAGAATTAGGCATCAAAGTATTAAATAATCCTGAAAAGCGTGAAGCTGAAGGTAATTATATTACTTGTAAAAGTAATTATAAAATTGAAGCATTTGATCAAGATGGTGAGCAAGTACCAGCTTCTAAGAAGATTGCTAACGGCAGTAAATGCACAGCAATTGTCTCTTCTTATGAGTGGGATTATCGTGGTAAAAAAGGTGTTAGCCCTTCGTTGAAGAAACTTACAATCACTAATCTGGTTGAGTACAAAGGTGCTAAAGACGACGAACTAATGGACGACGTACTGTAACAATAACAGAGGAGCTTCGGCTCCTCATTTAGAAAGTTTATGATGCACGTATTGGTAGATTCTGACATTATCTGTTATCGTATAGCCTGCTCAACCGAGGAAGAAAATGAAAAAATTGCTATCTCACGTTGTGCTTATTTTATTGAATCAATGTTGTGGGAAGATTTAGAAAATGTTGAAACCTACCAATGTTATTTGACAGGAAAAGAAAACTTTAGAAACGACATTGCAATAACTGCGCCCTATAAAGGTAACCGCACTTCACCTAAACCTAAACATTTGCAGACCCTCCGAAATTATCTTGTTTCAGCCTGGGGTGCTACAATCTCTGTAGGGCAAGAAGCAGATGATTCAATTGCGATAGAACACACTGCTAGAAATTATGAAAGTATAATTGCTAGTATTGATAAAGATTTTTTACAGCTTCCAGGAAATCATTGGAATTTTGTTAAAAAAGAAATGACAGTAGTAAACGAAGCAGAAGCACTTCTTAACTTTTACTTACAGGTACTTACAGGTGACAGAGTTGATAACATCATTGGTCTCAAAGGCATCGGCCCTGTTAAGGCTAAACAAAGGCTCGCAGGACGTGAAAGTGCAACAGAAATGTATCTTGCTTGTGTCGAAGCTTACGATGGTGCAGAAGACAGAGTCATTGAAAACTGTAGATTGCTCCACTTGCGACGGACAGCAAATGAAATGTGGGAATCCCCAAGATGATTGTACTTCTAAATAACCACGGACACCCTGACGAAAGGTTTAACGAATATGTTCAACGAGCTTCTCAGTTTTATGCTGAACAGTTATTCCCTAAGAAACTCCTTAGACACATTGTTGTTACTGTTAAGTTTAACAAGCATTTGGATGCTTATGGATACACTAGTGTTGAAAAAAGAAACAGTAAGAAAAAGGCAAGGGAATTCTTAATTGAATTACATCCTTATATTTCAGGTAAAGCAATATTAAAAACTCTTGCACATGAATTTGTGCATGTTAAACAGTATGTACATGAGGAATTAAATGAAGAGCAGACGCAGTGGCAAGGTGAACCCATCGACAGTGATGCAATGGACTATTTCGAACTGCCTTGGGAAATCGAAGCTTATGGCAGAGAAGCAGGACTTTGGAATAACTTCTCTAAAAAAGAATCTCTCTGGAATGTCTTCGAAGGTACAGTCAACCCTGATACACCTGTTGAGCCTGTTCCGATAGGGTGGAAAGATGAAAACCAGTTCAGCAAAGCAAAAAGGCCGACTGTTGCAACAAACGGTAAGGGACTCGATACTTCGCTCTTTTCCGACGCTGACGGAACGAGACGTGAAAAGCACATCGATGGGGGCGCAAGGCGAAGACGTGCAACTATCCGAGGCTGGTTTAAAAGCCTTTCCTTATGGAATTGAATGTAAGAATTTAGCAAAGGTAGCAGTATATAAGTTTTATGAGCAAGCAATGACGCATGGTGATGCAGAGCCGTTAGTGGTAGTAAAACAAAATAGAAGTAAACCATTAGCAATTGTAGATTTAGAACATTTTGTAGAACTAGTTAGGAAAGCAAATGAAAAAGAATAGATTTGATTTAGAGAATGCCATTATGAATGTTTGGGCCATTAAAGACCAGGTACAAACATTACGTTGGAGAATGTACGATCATCCTGAATTGATGTCAGAAGATGAAGAGCATAATCACATCATGGCTATTGAATATGCTATTGAATTAAACTGTTCTAAGTTAATGGATACTTTTTGTCAAGTGTTTGAGCTTAATGAACATGCTAGTGATGAAGTAAAAGAAGCACGTTTAACACTACTTCGTACTTTAGAAGCTAAAGCTGATAAAGAAGATATTCCTTTTCCAGTACCTAAGAAAGGTAAAAAGAAATGAAGATTCTTCTTCTTGATATTGAAACAAGCCCTATGACAGCATATGTTTGGGGGATTTGGGAACAAAACATTAACCCTAATCATATTATTGATTCATCAGAAATTCTTTGTTGGGCTGCTAAGTGGCTTGACGGTAAAGAAATTATGTTTGATTCTGTCCATAACTCTACACCTAAAAAGATGCTAAAGGGTATCTATGACCTCCTCAATGATGCAGACGCAGTCGTTCATTATAATGGTACTAAGTTTGACATTCCTACTCTTAACAAGGAATTCCTTTTACATAGTTTTACTCCACCATCACCTTATAAACAAATTGATCTTTTGCGTGTTGCTCGCAGCCAGTTTCGTTTTCCTTCTAACAAATTGGACTACGTTGCTCAGCGTCTAGGACTAGGTAAAAAGACGGCTCATGCAGGTATGGAATTGTGGACTAAGTGTATGGCAGGCGATGTAGCTTCTTGGAAGATTATGGAAAAGTATAATAAGCAAGATGTCACTCTGCTTGAGAATGTATACCATCGTATTCTTCCTTGGATTAAACATCATCCTAATTATAATCTGTATGCTGATGGGCATGTTTGTCCAACTTGTTCTTCTACTAAGTTACAGAAGCGTGGACAGGCAGTTACCACTACCTCAACGTATCAGCGTTATCAGTGCAAAGATTGTGGCACTTGGAGTCAAGGAACAAAGTCTCTTAAAGCATCTGTAGAAGTGAAAGGGCTTGCATAATGTATTGTCATTTACATGGAGAATATCATACTCTTTGTGTACCTTGTCAATTGGGAAGCCCTGCTTACAGTGCAGGGCCTACTGATACTTATTACCCTCCTGGTGCAGGTAAAGAACACAAATCAGGAGCAGGTCAAAAAGTAGAAGTTAACTGGAAACCTCTTGTTAAGAAAAAAGATATGGTAAACTCTCCTAGTCATTACACAGCAGGAGAAATAGAATGTATTGATGCTATTAAAGAAGTAGTTAAACATCTTAAAGGCATGGAAGCAATGTGTACTGGTAACGCTATAAAATATCTATGGCGTTGGAAACATAAGAACGGCGCTGAAGATTTAAAAAAAGCAGTATGGTATATTCAAAGGATGATTGATGAGTTTGACACTAACTGATATAATCTATCGGCTGAAACAATTAGATGAGATTGATATTACAGATATTCTTGGTTTAACTACTGAGGATATCTGTGATAGATTTTCTGATATAATAGAAGAGAAAGCAGATGTACTAGAACAACTACTAAAGGAAGAAGATGACTCCTGATTATTACGAAGCGCATAAAGAAATTATTTTACAAAAAGCAAAGCAACAATATGTAGAAAATAAACAAAAATATAAAGATAAAGCAGCAAAGTGGGCTAAAGATAACCCAGAAAAAAGAAAAGAAATTACAAAAAAGTGTAGAGATTCACAAAATTCTAAACAAAAAGTAATAGACAATCGTTTAAAAGACTGGGAAAAATATTTATTTAATAGTGTTAAAAGGAGAGCAATTCAAAAAGAATTTGAATTTAACATAGAAGTATGTGATATAATTATACCTGATGTTTGTCCTTATTTAAAAACACCTATTACTAAAATACATGGTAAAGGCGTAGTGTGGACAAACCCTTCAGTTGACCGTATAGATTCTTCTAAAGGATACATAAAAGGAAATATTGAAGTTATTTCTTACTTAGCAAATACAATGAAACAAGGAGCTAATAAACAACAATTACTTTCTTTCGCTCGTAGTATTTTAGAAAAATTTCAAGGAAGAGCATGAAACTAGAAGATAAAAAACAAACCATTGAACAAAGAATAGAGTATTTAGAATCAACTGCTATTGCTAATTTAAGAGATTTCTTTGCTACTTCAGTATTATCAGGAGCAATCTCTGCAGCAGGAGTACCAGAAACTAATGTAGATGAGTATTGTGAAGTAATTGCACATTTTTCATATGCAATGGCAGATGCAATGATGGCAGAAAAATACAAGAAAAATACACGACACTAAGGATAAAGATGTACACAACACCATTTAGCACAGTAGGTTATATCACCTATAAAAGAACTTATGCACGTCGTTTAGACGAAGCAGACATTACTAGTAAAACAGAAGAGTTCCCACAGACAGTAGAAAGAGTAGTAAAAGCAACAAATGAACAATTAGGTTGTAACTTTACAGAAGCAGAACAAGACCGTTTGCGTAAGTATTTAACAGAGTTAAAGGGAACAGTAGCAGGCCGTTTTCTTTGGCAATTAGGAACAGACACTGTAAACAAGCTAGGATTAGCTTCATTACAAAACTGTGCCTTTACTGTAATTGATGAGCCTGTTCGTCCCTTTACTTGGGCTATGGACCTATTGATGTTAGGCTCAGGCGTAGGTTATAACATACAAAAGAAAAACGTTGAAAAACTTCCTGAAGTCAATATTAATTTTAGTGCCCCTACTCGTGTGGATAGCAATGATGCGGATTTTATTGTCCCTGATTCGAGGGAGGGTTGGGTACAGCTACTGGGCAAAACGCTTAAGGCAGCGTTCCTAAGTGATAAAAACAACACGTTTAGCTATAGCACTGTTCTTGTACGTGGTCGTGGGGCTGTTATTAAGGGCTTTGGAGGCACTGCATCAGGCCCTGAAGACCTTTGTGAAGGCATAGTTAAGGTAAGTACTATCTTATCTAAAAGGGCTGGTAAAAAGCTACGTCCTATTGATTGCTTAGATATTATGAACATTATTGGTGCAATTGTCGTAGCAGGTAATGTACGAAGATCAGCACAGATTGCCATTGGAGATGCAGACGATGTCGAATACCTTCTTGCTAAACGTTGGGATATGGGTAATATTCCTAGTTGGAGGGCCATGTCTAATAATAGCGTTGTGTGTAACGATATTAAAGATTTGCATGAATATTTTTGGGACGGATACGAAGGAAAAGGAGAGCCTTACGGTCTTATTAACTTACGCCTTAGTAGGAAGATTGGTAGGCTTGGTGACACTAACTATCCTGATCCTGATGTTATGGGATATAACCCTTGTGCTGAACAATCTTTGGCAGCTTATGAAACTTGCTGTTTAGCAGAAGTTTATTTATCTAACGTAGAATCTAAGGAGCAATTCGTTGACATCTGTAAACTTTTATATCGTATTAACAAGCATAGCCTTGCTTTGCCTTGTCATTTGCAGGAAACAGCCGACATCGTTCACAAGAACATGCGTATGGGTATTGGGGTTACTGGTGTTCTGCAAGCTTCTGACGAGCAACGTTCTTGGTTAAAAGAAGCTTATGTAGACTTACGTGCCTTTGATAAAGAATACTCTGCTTTGCATGGTTTCCCTGAATCTATTAAGCTAACAACGGTTAAACCTTCAGGTACATTGTCTTTGTTACCAGGTGTAACTTCAGGATGCCACCCTGCTTATAGTCATTATATGATTAGACGTATCCGTATTGCTGCAGACCATAGCTTAGTTCAAGTATGTCGTGATCATGGGTATCCTGTAGAATACCAACGTAACTTTGATGGTACAGATGACTACAGTACAATGGTTGTTTCGTTCCCATTTGCTTATCCTGCAGGCACTAAAATTGCTTCAGAAATGACAGCTATTGACCAACTAGAAACAGTTAAATGGTTGCAAGATAACTGGTCAGATAATAGCGTAAGCTGTACTGTGTATTATCGTAAGGAAGAGTTACCAGAGATTAAGAAGTACTTGGCTAAGAACTACAAAAACAATCATAAATCTTTATCGTTCTTACTTCATAATGAACATGGTTTTAAACAAGCTCCTCTTGAAGAAATTACTAAAGAAGCTTACGATGCGTTAGTTGCTAGTACAAGATTGATTACCAAAGTGGAAGATGCTTCCTTTGAAGGTGATTTAGAATGTAGTAGTGGTGCATGTCCCGTTAAATAAAGGAAAAGAAAATGATTGATTTAGATACAGTATTTGTAGGATTGAAACGACTTGAAGATGTTCTTAACACAGCAGATCAGCTTATGCCTATGGTGTTTAATCGTTGCACTGAAACAGGATTAAGTGCTAAAGACTTAGACCCTATTCAGAGTATGTTGCTTGTTCAAGACTTGATTAAAATAATACAGCCTCTTAACGATAAGTTGTTAGAGCTACAGACGGTAGCGTTCTTTAGAGAACTACAGCCACCTAATGCTCCTAGCTTTCCTAACCCAGAAGATATTCTGTAATAGTTTCTTAGTAGTTGTATTTTACGGCCCTCTTCGGAGGGTCTTTTTACGTCAGTGATATGTATAAAAATATTGAAATACTATACATGTTATAGACTGTAAAGTTAAAATACATGCTATAGGTTGTATTGTAAAGTTAAGGTGAGGGGTTACAAACTCGCCTGCCAATTCGTTGATGCCCTAGTTAGAAAGATGGAAAATCTCTAGGTTCTTGATGCCCTCGTGCCATCTTGACTTATTTAATACCTACTTGCTCTAGTATCCATTTTTGTAATTCTACTACTTGGGCTGTGGTTTCAGCGCATTGTCCAGCAAGAACATTGTAGGCGGTGATAACATCAGTGACGTTGGGGGCTGTGGAAAGTCCTGACACTTTACTGCTACTGGGGTTGTTCCACAAGCTTGTAGACTTATAATAATTCCTAACAGCACTAAGTTTCGCATCATATTCATCTTGTATTCCTTTTGTAGCTAGTTGTTGTTGTTTATTAATAGATTCTACTTTTGCTTCTTGTTCTTTGGCAAGTAGTTCGGTACTTTGTTTAAGCGATAAATATTTATTATTGCCAATATGATACCCAAAGTAAAAAGCACCACATAAAACCACAGTAATAAGTCCAATTTTGACATAAGTTAATATTGATAAAGGAAACATTATCTTTCTTCCAATGGTCTATTAGTTGTAGCCCGTAAGTAAGCTAACAAAATACCAATAACAAACATGGATATGCTGTATACTTTAGGGTCTATCAAATCTTGTATGTAAGTAGAATTATCAGAGATAGCACCAAGAATAACAAGAAAACCAGACAGCCACATAGTTCTTGATTTCCAAGCACCTTGCAATAATTGTTTCATCATTTCATCTTCTTTTTAGTAGCAATCTTGCTTTTAGGCTTAGATTTACCAGCTTTAGAAAGAGCAATAGCTACAGCTTGTTTCTGTGGCTTTCCAGCTTTCATTTCAGTCTTGATGTTTTTAGATACTACTTTTTTAGAACTTCCAGTTTTTAACGGCATGATTTATCCTCTATAAATATTATGTTGAAAACAAACTTGTTCAGCAAGCCTGCGTAGTTTAATACCTTCATTAGGTTTACCACCAGCCATAGACCACTTAGGAAACTCCTGTGCAGCAGCTTCCATATTTCCTTTTTGTAAAAACTGAAATAAGCTAGATCGTTTAAAAGCACCACAGCCTAAGTTAAATACAAAAGATACTAAAGCATCAAATTGATTTTGGTTAATCTCCGCAAATGCGGAGTTTACACAGTTTTCAGCAAGGTGCAAATCATTTACTAATAGCTGTGTAGCTTGTCCCATAGTAATAGGGCTTCCTACTACACAGCCATCATTAGGAATAATCATATGACCATAACCAACAGTCATCTTACCAACACCGTCGTTATAAGGCATTGTACGAAAGCCTTCAAAGTGTTTAATCTGTTCAACGCCTTTATCAGAAGTTTTCATGTTGCCTGTGTCTGTGCAGTTAATATACCGTTAGTAAATACCATGTTACCATTAGCACCTGTAGGTGTTAACTTAGCAGTAGTAATAGTATGAGTAATGCCTACGTTTTGTGTAGCCATTGTTCCTAGTCCTGTTACATCAGTATAAGGAATAGAAACCCCTGTAATAGCAACTCCTGTAATAGTACCGCCAGTGATTGCTACGTTGTTAGAGCTCTCTTGAGACATACTACCGAGACCTAAGTTAGCTCTAGCACCTGCAGCCGAGGACGCTCCTGTACCACCTTGAATAATGGATAAAACATTCTTACCTGTTTGAGTCTGTTGTATGTAAGTCCCTATGTTATTAAACCAAGTTCTCCAAGGAAAGTTTTCACCTATTTCAGTCTGAGGAATTGGGGGTAATAAATTACTTGCCACTTTCTACTCCTTGAGCATAGCCACAGCCTTGTAAATCATCTAAACACTTTTGTACTTTTTCACCAATGTCAGTACGATAAGCAATAGAGTTAGGAATCTCAATCTTCTTTTTAATCTTACCGTAAACAGCTTCACGAGACTTTTCAATACTATCGCCTAAGCCTACAACAGTACATACATAATCACCAGCAGTAACAAACATAGGTACATTTTCTTTAAGGTCTCCATCAACCATTGCAGGACCTTTACCCCACTGAACTTCACAAAGATGCACATCGTTGACAGCGTCTTCCATTGTCAAACCCCATATAGGATAACCAGAGTTTTCTTTCTTAGTTAAACGACTATAAGGATAATCAGGAATAGTAACTACAACACCACAAGCAATCTTATCTGATACTTTTAAAGTGTCTTTACCATCAATCATGTCAAGCATCCACTGAGCAGGATCACCTTTGTGCAAAGACATTTGAATGTTAAATAAAGGCCAACCAGGACGAGTAGTAAACTCTAAAGGCCATGCTTTGCCTTTCTTATCTACAATACAGTTAACGTCAATGTAGCCTGTATAACCAATGCCATGAAGCATACCTTCTAATGGCTTTAACATCTGATCAGCTAGTTTAGAATCTTGTGTGTAACGGACAATAGTACCTTGCTCACCAGTAGTGACACCAAGCTCACCATCCATTAGTTTTTTATGTTCCCAAGACTCACAAAAGTTCTTAGAAAAACCACCAGCACCAAACCAACCACCAACACCAAACTCAATACCTGGGCGAAACTCTTGTAGAATAAACTTACCTTTAAAGGAGTTCTTTTTCTTCCAGTAGCCAAGCATGTAAAGCATATCAGCAGCAGACTTAGCTACATAGGATAAAGTCTTATCACCGTCACCAATAGGCTTAGACACAAAACGGTTAGGGTTTTCTTTGACATAAGCAATAGCATCGTCATAGTTAGTAAATGTTTGACTAGGAATAGTTTCTACACCTGCTTTGTTAAGAATACTTTCACCATAGTCACGAGCTTGTTCCCACTTAGTTCCTTCTAAGTTTGCACCAAAGATAGGATAGCCTTGATCACGATAACGCTCTAAAGAATGAATGTAGTAAATGTTATCTGTAACAAAGATTAAATCAGCCCAGTTCATATGATCTTCCCAAGCACTAACTCGCTTGATTAAACCACCGTCACCTGCTTCAGGACGAGAGCCATCTTTATTGTGTCTAAGGAACAGCTTTACTTCATGGCCTGCTTCCATGCTACGAAGACCAAAGGATAAGCCACAACCACACCCTGATGGGTCAATAATTAATATTTTCATTTATTCTTTTTTATCTGTAGATTGTCCTACTACTGCAGAACGAACAACTTGAGTAGGAAGGCCAACTTTAAGTTGTGTATTAATCATTCGTTTAATGCGTGTACCAATAGCTACAGGGTCTCCCCCTTTTTCAACATCAGATACTTGTTGTCGTAAATAATTAAGTTCTTCAGGTTTAAATATTTCTGTGTTAACTAATAATTTATCAATACGTTTTAAATTAGATGGAATATCTTTTGGGTCTAAATTAGCAAAATACTTTTTAATTTCTGATTTAACTATTTGTTTAGTTTCAGGCATTTCATTAACCATTTGACGAGCAAATTGTGTAGCTTCTGCTTTACCATCATATTCAGATAACATTCTTGGAATGTAATCTTTAGCTTCAGCAATCTTTTCTTGAGTAAAGGCAGAACGGTAATCTTTTTCTATTTTACCAAATCCTTGTTTATCTGTCCACTCAGCAAAGTTATCTCTAAGATCATTACGAACAACATTACGTTGTTGTTGCGTAAGTGCTCCTTTACCTTCAGCACCAGGCTTACCAGCCCAGCTACGAATTTGATTATCTACAGTTTGACCATAACGTTGTTGAGAGCCTATAGAACCTTCATCTGATTTTAAAATAGTAAGAAGATGATTTTTATCTGCTTTACTAATTGTTCCCTCAGCAACGTGTTCATCAAGTTTAGCTGATAAAGTTTTGAATTGATCACTAGAAGAAAAGCGTTGTGCTGGGCTTTTAACAGTAACATTGCCGACTTCGTCATACATTTCATTACGCAATACTTCTGATACTTTTTGTGGTTGTCCAGTTTTAGGATTAATTTTAACTTCTCTAATTCCTGTAGGCTCTAACTTTTCAGTATATCCTTGAGCACGTTTTACATTACCTGGAACATTTAAATCTTCTTTACCTGTAGCTAATGCAGTACTAGGTTTTACAGCTTCTTCAGTAGTTTTTCCTGAAGGTGCGTAAGAACGAGCCTCGCCAAACTTGTGTTCTTTTTGTAGCCGTGCTTGTGTCTCTGCGGCATTTTCACCTAAATCTTGTCCTGCTGTATATCCAGGAGTTTTAGGACCAAATTGTTTTTCTTGCCCTGCTGTTAATTTAGCAGTTTCTGCAGCAGCTCTTGTTTCAGGGTTTTGTAATAAACTTAATGCGTATTTAGCTTTAGAAGGAAGTAAATGCTCAATCATTGAAGGAATAGCTTTAGACACTGCTTCTGCAGGAGCACTTCCTACTAAACCACTCATTACTTGCAATAAACGGCCTCCTCCTAACGCAGATGTTGCTTGTTCAGCTATTTCACCTAATACACCACCAACACCTCCAATAACTGCTCCTGTGGCTGCTCCAGGCACTGCTCCCACACCACCTGCTAAAGCACCTACACCGCCTCCAATAATACCACCAGCCCCCATACCAGCAACACCAGCTTCACCAACACGTTTAATACGTTCCATAGGGTCCATAGTTGCTTTAGGGCCTTCCCCAAAAACAGCCTCAGCACCTTTATTAACCATACTTTTTTCAGTCTGTGCTTGTTCTTCTTTTTTACCTAAATAAGTTTCTTGTACATGTTGTTTAGCTTCGGCAGATAAACCACCGTAAGCTGAATCATCTTTTGAATATTTATCAAAAACAACTTGTTTAGCTTCAGGAGACAGCGTAGAAAATGCACTGCTTTTTACTGCTTCAGAAAGACTAGCGTATGCCATAATTAAAACCCTGCCGCAGCAGCTTCATCAGCAGCTTTTTTATTACCACCTGTAAATTTCTTTCCTGCTGTTGTTCCTGATTCTTTTCCACCAAAACGAGCTTTTTCAACGTCTTCAATAGTAAAAGGAACTGCGTTTTGTACCTCTTGTAAAAACTTTTGCATTTGTTTCTTTTGTGGTTCAGAAGCACCTGCACGAGTTTGGAAACCTTCATTAACAGTTTCTAATTCCTGTCTAGCACGTGCTAAAAATTCTATACCAGCAGACATGCTTTGACCTGCTTTAGGTAGCTGTGATTCAAATGTTTTCATACGAGCAGCAGAACTAGATGTTGCATAACCACCGCCAATAGCTGTAGCCATTGCAGCATCAAAACCACTAGCAAATCGTTTAAATGATTCTTCTTCAAGTGTAGTAGCATTTCTAGCTGTATACGTAGATAAAGCAGAAGTTAAAGACTCGCCCTTTTTACTACCTAAATCAGATAACCCACCAAGTCTTGATTCTTGAGGCAATCTAGCCATGCTTGTAATATCTTTAGAAGCTTGCATAAAGTTTTCTACAATATTACCTGCTCTGTCAATAGAAGCAGCAGTAGGCTTAACTATTTTAGTAAATGGCGTAGGTTCTTTATCAGGTTGCTTATCAACAGAAACATTACTTGCAATAGCTTGAGCAACTGTTTTTCCAGCCAATTCAGGATTCTCTTTAATAACTTGAGAACCAACAATATCTTCAATTTTAGTATTAGGATTTTTGTCGTAAGCATTAAGAATTTTAGTTCCGTCAGGAGCACCAAAGCGATAAAATAAATCTTTATTTACTTGTGTTACTTTATTTCCAGAATTTTTAATTTCTTTTTCATTTTCTTTTTCAAGAATAGAAGCAGCTTTATCCTGAGCTTTAGGGTCTTTTAAATACTCTTCATTAGTTTTAGGTAATGATGGGTCTATTTTACGAAGTAAATCAAGAGTCTTAGGTTTCATTCCATACTTACCTAAAGCACCTCCTGTGGCTACAGTTTCGTAACTAGGGGCTTCTGCAACACCTCTTCCTGCTAAGAAAGTAGAAGGTGCTGTTCCTTCACCAGTAGTAGGTTTTTTAGAGTCATCAACAAAAACCATACCTTTATCTTCAAAAGCTTTGGTAGCAGCTTCTCCATACATATTAACATATTTGGAGCGAGGAATAGGTGCTCCTGATTCAAAAGCTACTCTTAAATCAGCCCTGTCATTATCTACATCAGTATTTTTTCTTTTTTCAGCAGCCGTCATTGCAGTAATAGTTAACTGTTGGGCTTTAATAGTATCTGCCTCAGTCATTGCTGCTTCTTTTAATTTTTGTTTAATAGCAGGAATATTTTGTTCAGCATTAGGTGATTTAAGCATTTGCTCAATCATCATCTTAGTATTTGTATCTGTAACATTAGTATTAACAATACTACGAATATCTTCAATACTATTAGCTAAAGGAAGTTGTTGAGAAGCATTAACCATTTGTTCATGGGAAATCTTTAATTTTCCTAATTCTTGTTCGTTATTAGCTTTTCCTAATTCAGTAGCTTGTTTTTGAAAAGAATAAGATAAAGAATTTAATCCTTTTTGGCCAGCAAGAACAGATGCTTTTTGAAGTACTGATTGTTGTTGTTCAGGCGTTACTGATGCTTGGTCGACACCTGCGTAAACATCACTAAGAATACTTTTTTGAGCAATGTCTGTACCAATTTCACCGCCTAGTTTGTAACCAGCTACTGCTGATTCTGCAAAGCTTGCCATAATTTATCCTTATACCATCAATGCCATGTAAGAAGCAGCATCTGAGGCTGATACTGGGTTTAATGCTCCTGCTGCTATCTGAGAAGCATCATAGCCCCCTAAGCCTGTTGCAGCACCTGCTGCGCCACCTGCAGAACCGCCACCACCAAACAGCCCTGAAGAAGATAAAGCATTTCCTAAACCTAAAGCAGAAAAAACACCAGTTTGAGCATTTTGTTGGTTTATTTGGTTTTGTAAAGAAGCTGATTGTAATTGAGTATTATACTGTGCTGTTCCTGCTTGTGCAGGAGCTTGGGTAGTAGCACCAGACAAAGTTCCTAGTTGATTAAACATTTGATTGTAATAACTGTTAAAACTAGTTTGTCCTAGATTTTGTAGCGCAGCAGATTGTTGCCCTGATTGCAAAGTACCTGATGCAGCTCCTGCGGCTTGAGCAGCATTAGTTCCTTGTTGCAACTGTTGCTGATAACCAGGCATAGACATTGCCATAGAAGGGTTAGCCATTAAAGACTGTAATTGATTAGCAGCCTGTGTGCGCCCACCTATAGCACCATATGGGTCTGTTTGAGATTGTTGTAAAGGAGAAGGTGCTTGTGCACCGCCACCACCACCGCCACCAAAAATTGAACTTACTACTGAACCCATGATAACTCCTTAAATATATTTAGCAAATAGCTTTTCTATGAAACTGTATCCAAGGTATTCAAATAACTTAGAGTTATCTTGATGTACTTTTGTTGAACACAGGATTTTATTAACACTTAGGTTTTTAAGATGTTGTTCAGCGAACTGAAACATTTTTATACCTGTCCTACCTTTTCTATGTTGTTTACGTAAAAAGTAAATATCTTCGTAAGCAGTTAAACATGATTTAACATGTAAATGCCTAGATACAATATAAAGAATATATCCAATTAATTCTTTATCTTTTCTACATGTAATAAGCTGAATTAAACCAGCATTATCTAAATTCTTATATTGATCCCAATCTAAATCAAGAGCATAACCACCGCTTACAAAACTTTCTAATTCTTCGTAATGTTCAGGGTATATTAAAGCTAATTCAGGTATTACTTCTGAATACTTTTCTTCCTGATATGTGATCATTATTAACTCCTATATTGCACTTGTCCTGTTTGAGTATTTTCATCTACTTCACCAATCTCAAAGTCTATTTCAACGGCAAGCAATCTAATTGGTTGATTATCTGTACTTAGGAATTCCCAAGCTCTTCTACGTGATGCACCATTTTGGTAAGTCTGTGGACGTTGTTTACTTAAATCTACTGAGCGATAAGGAGACCAACTTTGATAATCATTATCAGTATGTCTAATCTGCATGGTTGCAGGAACTTTATCTCCTACAATTTCAACACGTTGATAAAACTTACGTTTAGTAGTTCCTGAGTCTTGTAAGTCAGTTACTGCTCGGTAGTAAATAGGAGCATTATCGTCTGTGTATATGCTATCAGAGAATTTATATAAAGTACCGTTATCATCATCTAGCATGTAGTATGTTTCACCTACCGAAGCAAAGTAACTAGGACGAAAGTACTGCTCAGCATAAATACCAGGAACGCCAGAGTCAGCATCCCCAATAGCCCACATGGTCCATTGAGTCCAAACTTTCTCATTTACATCGTATACTATTGTAACATTTAAATCACCTAAAGTCAAGATATAAAATGTATGTCCATTAGAGCGTATAGAATAAGCAGTAACATCAGTTAAAGTGCTATTTTGTAGAATACGGTCAATATACGGTGTAGATACTTTAGAAGGAGAGACACCTGCAATAGCGTACACTGAAGGTCCTGCATCTTTAGAAGTACCTACCCATACTACAATGTTCTCAAAAGGAACTACAGAGTTACCGTTAGCACAACCTAATTCAGTCTTGTACGTAGGAGAATTAGCTAAAGGAGAGCCTGGATAAGTACCATTGTCATAAAACCAATCAATAGACCATTGACCAAAGCTTACAATGTAATTTAAATGTTTACAAATAGCTAATAAAGAATCAGGCTCAGACTCAGCAGTAATGTAGTTTAAAGCATTCCACGATGTGGGATCGTTAGGGTTAGAAGTATAAATCTCACCGTTAGGACTAGCAATAACAGTGTAAGTGTCTAAATAAGCAACACCTGCAACTAAAGGACCTGAAGGAAACCCAGTTAATAAAGCAGTAGCAGTGGCTCCTGTGCCTGCGCTATCATTAATAGTAACTACTAAAGTATCGCTAGTTGTGTAGCCTGTACCACCATTGGTAATAGTAATGCTAGTAACAATACCTGAAATAATGTTAACAGTACCTGTGGCTGTTGTACCGCCTCCTGAAGGGGCTGAAAAGGTTACTGTAGGGGCTAGGTAGCCTGAACCACCTGTAATGATCGTAGTACCGCCTATAGAGCTATTATCGACTATTTTAAAGGTACTTGTAGCAGGATTATATGTATAACCGTTTACTTGATTGTGCATAAACAAATAAGTACTGTTTAATGTCTGTTCAAAGTAAACTTGTTGAACTACCCCACCAATAGTACCTGTCATTGTCCCAATAGTGGTAACAGCATAGGTAGTAGGGTTAATAGAATAAACAACGTTGTTAACAACTGCAACTAAGAAACCGTTAAAGTAATAAAGGCCTTGTCCTTGTGCATTAGGCAGGGCATTGGAAACAATAGCTAAGCCAGAACGTTTAACAAACTCACGTTTGCCATTCATCATCTCAAAATAACCATTAACACATTTAGAGTCTTTCGTTAGTGTTCCATCACGAGTCTCGATAGGTTGGCTAAGAGGTAGACGAGCTATTGGCATTAGTTAGGCCTTCCAAAGGTTGTATTAGCCATACGAAGATCAGCTTGAAAGAATGTAGAAGTAGCTTCAACGTCCCAATCACATAACTGGTCTTGATATGTTTTAGCTCTAGCAGCAATCTCTTGACGATGATTCTGTGGTACAGAGTATTCAATAGCGAGTTGATCAGCTAAATTCCATACTAATGTATTCATCCACTCAGCAGGAAAGTCAGGGACTTGACTACCTGTATTAACGTCATCCATTGGTTGTTGACATACAAAGAACAATTGATACTGTGATGCGGCATTTTGATCAGGAGTTAAATAGACATATAAGTCACTCCAGTTTTGCCGTACATTACAATATATAGAGTTAGCAACACCTGTAGAAAACTTAGAACCTAATGTGTCATATTCTTGCTTACTAAGAATCTGCATAGGTGTATCAATAGGAGGCGATACAGTGTACTGACGTAGCCATGCTTGGATAACCTTTAAAGGCTTGGCTGTATCTAAAGCTGTAGCAGGGTTTAGACTAGCAGGTCCTATAGAGTATGAAGTCTGCCCGTTAATAATTGAAATGCTAAGTTCGTTTACTTTCCATATCTTTAAACCCTGCGTAGCCATTTGCTTGACTAAAAGATTTAAAGCTAAAGAAGCATTGGCAGTCGTTGCTGCATCAGGTGTGTCTCCTAGTTCAAGAACACCTAACTTACGAAGTGCAAGTTGAATAATCTGATCACGAGTTACAGTAAACGTTGTAGACATTAGTTAGCTTCCAAATAAAATACGAACAGCTTTATCTAAGCCGATAGTTTGTGCAACAATAACCACTAAAGCCCCCACAGCAATATACTTAATCTGAGATAGATTCTTTTCTATTGAGTGCATAGTACTAGCTAAATCAACAGTGGTATCACGAAGTTCTTTAATGTCTTCTGCGTGGTTAGCTTGTGTAACTTCAAGGCGTACTACACGGGTTTCTAGTGGATCAGGCATACTTAATACTTTCGGTTAAGCTGGAATAGCTGGTTTAGGTTGATTAGTTGTTACTAATGTACCGTTATAAGTAAAGCCAATATCGCCAGCACCCATAACTTCTGTAAGAACCCAATCAGTAATCTTTTTATCTGTTATTACAGCAGTCCAAATAATTGCATTTGTTGTAGCTTGAATTAACATCGTAGCATCTGCTGGGGGTGTCCAAGTATTAACATCACCATCCCAAATAGAAATATTATCTACTACACCGTTTTCAACCATTAAGTAATTTTGAGTTGTCATTTTATTTATCCCATTACCATTCAATTATTACAATTCCAGCACCGCCACTGCCGCCACCACCACCTGGCCCACCTGCGCCACCTGCTCCACCACCACCTCCGCCACCGCCACCACCACCATATCCACCAGCACCGCCAGCACCGCCACCGCCACTACCATAGCCGCCAATACCGCCGCCACCACCACCGCCGAAACTAGAACCACCACCACCAGCCAAATCCAGTCCACTAGCATTAGTCCCTCCTGCTGTTCCGCTTACAGAAATCATATTTATTGAGCCACCACTACCACCTGCTGTAGATGCTTGTATAGTTGTTATTGTTTGGGTTCCAGAGGCTGCTTTTGATGTTCCTCCTGCTGCTCCGACAGTAATAGCCAAAGTATTTCCACTAGTAAGTGAAGTTAAATAAGATATAGCAACACCACTTCCTGCCCCTCCATTACCACCACCCCCACTATTTCCACCACCGTCTCCAGAAGTTCCTGCTACACCGTTAGCACCGCCTCCAACTACTGTAACTTTTAAAGCTGTTACACCAGCAGGGATAGTAAAAGTACCGTTAGCTGTGAAGGCTTGTCCTTTTATACCAGGAATAATACCTGCAGATGTTGCAAGTGTTGTAGCATCAGGAAAGATTACCCCTGTGCTACCAATTGATGTTGATGCCATATTTAATTAACTCCTAAAAATTAAGGTGTGCCTGCACTGACTACAGAAGCCAATGAAGTAAAGTTACCAGACGAATCTAATGAAGCAATCTGAGTAGCTCCATAATAGAAATAAAGTTTACCGCTTACTTGTTGTACAGTAAAGTTAGCTGTTACTAAAGAAGCAGCAGTAGTGCTTGTGTTACTAATAGTAACCGTACCTGTATTAGATGATACAGAAATTCCAGCACCTGCGTTTAGATTAGTAACGCCTGTATTACTAATAGTTACATTACCTGTAGCAGAAGATACTCCAATACCTGTTCCTGCAGCGACGCTATTAACTGTAGTAGGGTTAGAAAAAGCGTTTAAACCTCCTGCAGTAATACGAAGCTGTACAGCATCGCTAGTAGCAAAAGCCTGTGCTGTAGTTCCTTCTTGAGCACGAACAATAGTAAATGTATCACCACTTCTAGCAGTACATTGTACAATCTCCATGTTACCTGAAGACTGACTAATTAAAGTCAACATAAACCAATTACCACTAATAGGACTAGGAAATAAAGACCCTGAACCACCATTAACGGTAAGCGTTGTGGCAGAAGACGAAATTGGTGTTACCAACCCTGTCGCTGCATTGTTTGTAAATAATGGATAGCCCATAGTTTATCCTAAAAGTTGTGTGTTAAATTCATACCCATTGACAACTTTTAAATTGTCGTTTTGAGGTAGTATTTCAATAAAAATCCATTCTGGCTCAGGTCTAGTAAAAGGAGGAGCTTGATAATCTGCTACGCCTCTTACAAAATCTTGGGGCTGTCTAGGCTCCCAACAACGGTCATCGACTTTAAAACCGTCCCAACGTTGCCTAAGCTCAGAAGCTTTAACTTGTCTTCCACAAACATCACAAAGAGCTTTCCAATCCCCTCTTAGATAACTAGGTGTGTATGACATATTAAATTAAACTAGAATCTGCTGTGTAAACAGGTAAATCTCCAACGGCTGTGTATACATTACCATAGGAAGTTGTTGCTGTCATTTCTAAACGATAAGTAACTTCATTTAAACCATTGTAGACACGCTGAGATACATTAGAACCACTAATAATAGGTGTTCCTGATAATATAGCGGAAGGAGTAGGGTCTATACCGTTTAAAGTAATAGCTGCACAAGTAGCAGAAACAATGGTCTCTGCAGGCCCTATTACTTGGCTATAATTAAAAGTAAATAACTCATTCTCACTAGTTATTTTGTATGTAAAGCTATTTGCCATTATTTTTGTCCAAGAAAATAGTCCTAATTTTAACCAAATCTATCTTGCGTACTCGCTGGATAGCATAATATACATTACTTGAAATTGCTCCAAATATAGGAGAAACTTGTGATACCATACTTGTAAAGCCAGTTACTAACACTATTAATGTTTTAGGTAAAAACTTGGATAGTTTTATTATAACATAACTTGACGCAAAAAGCAACTTATTTATACCCTTTTTAATGCTTACCCCTGCTGTTACGCTTATAGCAAATAATAATACATGTTGTCCTATTTCAAGTAACGTATCTACAGTTACTTCAGTAATATTTAATATCTTATTAATTTGTTTTTTAAGGCTTATTACGGCAGTGCTTAAAACAGTTAAAGTTCTTAACCAAGTTCTTAAAATAATAGAAGTACTTGTTACAGATATATTAGTAATTTTATTAACTTGTTTAAATAACTGTAAGTAATAAGCATTAGCATATGCTGATATATTACCGTTAATTACTTCTAAATTAAGCACAGCATCATTAACTATGCCACTTAATTGAGCATACAAAGGTGTTCCACTAATAAATACAAATAAAGTAATAAGCCTACTTATTAATTTAATTACAGTAGTTGTTACAGTTATTGTTAAAGTTTTAAAACGTGCACTGGTTGTTTTTAATAAAATAATAACTGTAGGGCTAATAGACTTAATTAAACTAATTAATTTAACTAAAGCGACTGTAGCTGTAGAAGATATTGTTTTAGTTATGCTAATAGCTTTTGTTATAGTAAAACTACCAGTTACTACTTTAGATAAAGCAATTAAATGTAATCCTATTTCTGTTAATATTACTATTGTCATTTCTGTAACAGTAGTCATTAATTTACTAATAGCCCTTACATAGCTTAATGTAGCTGTTACTGATACAGATAAAACTTTAGGAAAAACATGGCTTGAAAAAATACTAACAATACTAGTAACTAAATATGTTAAAGATTGTTTGTATAATTTACTAGCTAGTCCTGATATAGGAGCACCTGAATTCGGAAAGTGTCCGAACATTATTTAGCTTTCAGTAATTCAATTTCAGCACGTAAAGCTTGTACTTCTTTAGCTAGTTCAATAGCAGCCACTAAAGCAGCACCACCATAGTTAACAGCTAACATACCGTCTTCGCCTTCAATAACTGCTTCAGGTAATACTAATTGTAAAGACTGTGCTGATACACCAGGCTCTATGTTACCGCTACTAATACGAGTAAAGATACCATGTTTTACTTTAGATAATTTAGCTAAAAATGTAGAAGGTAAATCTTTCCAATCTTTCTTTAAACGCTCATCAGAAGTACCAGCTACTGAAACAGCAGTTAAAGCACCTGTTGAAGCATTGTATGAAACAACGTTGGTATTAGAAATATAATCTGCTGTATTAGTACCTGATGTTGAAGGAGTACCAATGATATAATATGTTGCATTGGTTGTGGTAGGTGTAATTGTCGCACCACCTCCTGAAGGAGTAGTAGAAGACCATGTAGTACCGTTAGAAGTAAGAACGTTACCTGAAGTACCTGGGGCTACTACTTGTAACGCAGAAGTACCATTACCTAACAATACGTTATTAGCTGTTAGTGTGTTAGAGCCTGTCCCACCATTGGCTACAGGTAGTATACCAGTAACACCAGTTGTTAAAGGAAGACCTGTAACATTGGTTAGTGTACCACTAGAAGGTGTCCCTAATGAGTTACCGTTAACTACAAAAGAGCCTGCAGAAGCTACAGCAACCCCAAGAGCAGTAGCTACACCAGTACCTAAACCACTAATACCTGTACTTACAGGAAGGCCAGTAGCGTTAGTTAATGTAGCTGAGGTAGGTGTTCCTAGAATAGGGGTAACTAATGTAGGGCTTGTACTTAGTACATTATTACCAGAACCAGTACTTGTTGTTACTCCTGTACCACCGTTTAATACAGGTAAAATACCAGTTACACCTGTTGTTAAAGGCAACCCAGTAGCGTTAGTTAACGTAGCTGATGTAGGTGTTCCTAACAAGGGAGTTACTAAAGTAGGGCTTGTTGTCCTAACTAAAGTACCAGTACCGTTACCAGTGTAATCTGTTAATGATAAATGATAATAGTTAGGGGTAGCGTCACCACCTTGAATGTTAGCAAGGTCATTATGGTTAGTTACAGTAGTGCCTGAGAATACTTGAGTAAATGCTGAATCAATCTGTGTAGCAGTAGCAGCATTTGTTTTAACAATAATACGTCCTACTAATATTGCCATTGTTGACAAAATAGGAGGAGGCGTAGGAGTAGTAGATGCCTGTGCTTGTGCTAAATTATAGTTAGCACTACCTAATATATAAGCTAATTTAGGTAAACTTGCTCCGTCTAAATAACGGTAAACCCAGTTTACTACATAGTTTGGACCACCTGTTGATACAAGGTTTGTGCCATTATCATATTGCGTATTGTTATATGTTGATACTGTAGAGCTTGTCCAAACACCTGCAGAGTGATACCAAAACTCAGAATTAGAAGAAGATGAATCTGTTAATGCTTCACTATATGAAGTTACGCCATACCAAACCACACCAGCAGTACAGGTAATAATTCTTCCTGTAGACTCCCCTAGTGCAAGCCCTGAAGCCCATTGGTAACGGTTAGTTTGTACTAATCTACGGTTAAGACGTGAGGCCGCAGAACGACCCCAATCAATAGGTTGATAATGTACCTGAGTACCGTTACGCCATAATAAAGCTGCTCCTACAATACTGGAGTTATCAATAGTAGCTACGTTAGTTGTTATAGCGTATATAGGACTGCCTGAGTTGTAATTAACAACTAAATAATTAGCAGCTTGGTCTGTAAGGGCTAAACCTGTTGCAGCAGGGATTAAATACTTTTGTAAGTTTCCTAACCAATTAGGTAAAGAATATAATACTGCTTCTACTGAAGAAGCATTTATGGTTGCTCCGCTACCTGTAACAGTAATAGTAGGAGTTGTTAAAGTACCTACGGTATTATCACCAATATCTAAGGCAGTAATATAAGTAGTATTATGATAGTAAAGACCTTCAGCAGTGGACCAAATATCACCTGTATTACTTGAAGTAGGTTGAGGACCTTGTGGAAGGTTTAAAGAAGCTGCTGTAGTTGTTGGAGCAGCTAGTGTTACTAAGTTATTTATATCTTTGTACACTGCTTTAGTGGCGGTATAGTCACACCATACATCTTTAGTACCTGCAGGAAAACTAACTAAAGCTCCTGCGTTTGAAGAAGATAATACCGTAGTTCTAGTTAAAACTAAACCTGTAACATCTAAAGTACCAAGGCCGACTTCCCAATCTACGCCAGTTTGATCGGCAATGGTATAATACGTTGTGTTGCTGACTCCTATTCCAGCAGAAAAGGATTGATAACCTGAAGCAGCACCAAGCAGAGTAGCTGCTCCTGTGCCTACAACAATGGTAGATTCTTTAACCCGATCTGCTAAAATAAAAGCCATAATATCCTAAATATTAACTAAATTGAACTTTAAAAGTAAACTGAATGGAATCGCCTGAATTTAAAGCAATACCTGTAAAGTCACCCTTAACAAACAAGTTACCAGAAGTAGAAGCATCAAACAAACCAGCATTGGTGATTGTCTCACCTGTACCAGCAGTTTGTGTACCTACAACTTGTAATGTATCGTTAGTTGTTGAAGTAGTTACCTGAGTAGCTGTCCCTAAAACACGAGGAGTTACTTCAGTAAATAAAGTTGTATCTGTTGCACCAGTAGTACCAGCACCAGTTCCCCATGCTACATAATTGGGGGCTGTTCCACTTCCAATGAGGCGGTTGGTAATAATGGCACGACCAGTGTTAACTAGTAATGTAGCCATGTTTATTGCCTTTCGATAAGTTTTCCTTTGCAGGAATAACTCTTAAATTATATTCAACATGTAATCCACAAACATTTACACCTTGCAAAGGTACAATATGGTCTACATGCCACGCTTCAAGACCTTCTTTATTTAACATAGCAGCTAATTGATATTTACATCTTATAGCAGTTAAATTAGCCCAGGAAGGGGTCGCTAAAAGCTTAGTTGCCCGTCGTTTTGCACGAATGGCATTTCTAGTGCCTTTATTGTTTACATCCCAGAGTCTTTGTGTTTTCTTAGCTTTATCTAAATTATTATAATAATATTCTAAAGATTGTTTAATTACTTTTTCTTTATTTTTATTATAATAAGAATCAGTTAGCTTTTTTATACATTGTTTACACGCTGTAGCGTAACCGTCTTTAGACTTAGCCCTTTTATGGAAACCAGTAATATCTTTTTCTATAATACATCTAGAACAAATTTTTACTTGGCTAACCATGTTTTAATTCTCCAAATAATTCTCTTGATTGGGTTCTTATGAAAGTAATCTATGACGCCAAGTTCCACCTTACTACCATCAGCACGAATGATGGTGGCAACAAGTTGAATTTCTTTGGCGTCTAGATTAGTTTGCATTAAGTATGTTGTTTAACCAATTCAAGAACAATTGTAAAAGTCAATGTTTGACTTGTTCCTTCATAATCAAAGCTTGAAGTAATACCGCCTGTTGGTGCAGGTGTACCATTATTAATGATACCACCATAATGACGAGCTTCTACTTTACCACGACCTGCCAAGTTCCAGATAATCTTATTACTAGCAGGAGTAGTATCTTCCCAAAATAAGTTAACTGTTAAAAGGTCTTCAACGTCATAAATAATCTTGTTAATACGGAGGCGATTAGCCTTTACTCCGTTAATATCAAAATCACTTAATAAAGAAGGAAGAACGATTTGCTTGTATGTTGCATCTGTCGATGTTAAAGTACCTTCATACTTAATAACTACGTTACGAGGACCGTCTACTAACGTTTGAATTGAATACGTAGTGGTCATATCAGCCCCTTATTAACGTGAAACTTCTACAGCAGCCAATACATAATCAATGGTCATTGTTTCAGTAGCAGTTGGGGTATCAGTAAAGATTGTAGACAACAATGCACTAGTTAACGTTGTACCAGAAGCACCAATAGTAGGTGTTGTTACACGAGCAACTAATTGATTGTTAACATACACTACTAAATCAGTATTGTTATAAACAAAACCTAATTCAATAAAAGTATTAGCAGCAAGAGTAGCTACACCAGCTACTAAAGTAGTAGAAGTAGAGCCTACACGTGATACTAAGTTAACTGTAGTACCTGTAGTAGAGAAGTACAAACCGTCAGTTGCAGAAGTACCAGCAGAAGACAAACCTGCAGTAAATGCAGCAGTAGTTGCGCTAACTTCTAAACGTGTTGTGTACCATAGTTTTTGACCAGCTACGAAACCAAAGGACGTGCCTGGTTTGAAAGCTGAAGTAGCTGTCGTAGCACCGCCTGGTGTCAATACGGCTAAACCGCCTAGACCAGAAGCTACTGCTAATGTAGAGCTTGTACCAGCAATGGTAAAGTCTTCAGTATTAACAGACATGAAATCGTTAGAGTAAGTTGCTACGCCAAAACCTGTGTCGCTTGTGCTATTGAAAGGATCAGGAAGTGGATAGCTTGAAAGAGGATAGCCACGTGGAACTGTTGCTACGCCATAGGTAAATCTTGTTGGTGTGCCCATTTATATCTCCTAAAAGTGATGGGTTCACGTCAGTTAAGACGTTTAGGATTGGAAAGTATTACTTAGGGAAGGACAGTTTTTCAACAGCGTGTAAACGCTTTTTCTTGAAGCCTGAATCTTGACCTTCTTTGTTTTCTACTGCTTGGGTGTTGCCGAGACCGTTAGGCATCTTTGCTTTAGGAGAAGACATACTGCTTTTCTTGTCCTTAACAATAGCACCTGTAGGCTCTTTAATAATTGGATAGTCCATATTATTTCCTAAAAGGTGGTGAGGAAAGGCACGTTTTAAGTACCTAACCCCACCATTATAACATAAGTTAGTTCTTTTGTAAAGAACTATTTAGTCATTAAGGGCCGTTTACTCCATATACAGCACGTGGATCAGACCAACCAAAGCTATAACGCTCGTAGCCTTTAGCCTTGGCATTCATTGTGTCAAAGTCATTATCCATGTCAAACGAGATACCTGCACGTTCATAGTACTTCATACCGTTTTGGATATTAGTACGCAAGAACCAAGCGTGAGGACTTGTAAGGTAATGATTCATAACGATACCTTCTGGAATGGCATTAGTTGCCTTCAGAACGTTGATGTCGTTATTTGCAGTACCTGATTGGAATACAGACTTCAGAATGCGATTAGCGTTATACCATTCTTGACGAGCTACGATCAAGCTACGTGGCATTACGTTGATCAACAAGCCACGGTCATTTTGGAAACCCATAATTGCTACAGTTGCATCTTCCAAAGAAGCTTCGGAAAGGTCAACTGAAACAGTAGGAGTATTAGACCATGTGCCACCAGAGGTGTTAGGGTGAACTAAAGAGCACAAAGGTTGATTATCACCACCTGTGTAGGTAGTATTAAACGCACGGTTGTAAACGTTAGCACCAATGTTTTCTTTGGTTTGACGGAAAGACATTGCCAAAGCAGCAGCACGACGCTTAGAAACTTGCTCATACAAGTTGTCATCCAACTCTTCTTTAGTTACAATGTAACCAAGAGCGTATGCAACGTGTGTGTAGCGAGTTACGAAACCTTGGACTTCTGAGTCATACTGAACGCCAGCACCTTCAGATTTAACAGGAGCAAGACCGAATCCAGTTAACTGAACATCTTCCTCGTAGTTTTGATGTGAAGTATCTTTGTCGAATAACTTAATGTATTCTTCAGGATGCTCGTCATAAGTTTGTCCCCACCATGCTTTAATACCAGGCCATAGAGCCTTTGGGTGAGTACCAGTTGTAATTACACCAGCCATTTTATATATCTCCTATTAATTAAGCACCGAAGGCTTGTTTGTATTGGTGGCGATTAAACACAACCAATAAGTTATTGTAAGCACCTGGTACATTGGTAGGCTCTTGGAACATACCGATGATTTGGAACATAGAAGCAGCAGTAGCGGCTGCGTCAGCAGTTACATATGTGCTTGAGAATGGTGATGACTGTGACAATGTTGAAGTCTGATTCGCTACAATTGTAGGAACAGCAGTAGAGCCAACTTTAGTATCAGCAGAAGCGTTAGCTTGTACTTGGTATACTACGTTAGGATCAGTTACAACATAAACATAAGAGTAGCTACCAGAAGACAAACTAATATAGAGTTTACCTAAATCAATGTTTGTACCAGCCAAGCTTACACCTGGATTAGCTACACGAATAGAAACAATAACACCCAATGGAACATCGGTTGCTGCTGCTTTAGTCACAAGAGCTACACCATTTGCATCGTTACCGAGAGCAGACTTTACAACATCGCCAATAGCGTATGTGTTAGAAGCGTCGTTAGCGATAGCATAAAGGATGCCTTGCTCGTTAAAAGGTGCACCAGTAACTGTGCCGTTAGGCGACAATCCTGATACGGCATTTACGTTTGCCATTTTTTTTCCTTAATTAGAAAGTTAATATTTAATACCAGCATTATAGAACCCAGCAGAGTCCACACCAGGTGTCTTGCCTTGTCTAATAGCTGCATCAGTTTTATCGTTACGCTCTTGTAATTGTGCTTGGTCTTCAAGCCAAAACTCTTCTCTGATTTTCATCAAATAAGCGTACATTGGTTCGCCTTTTTCTCCAGCACCTACTAAGAACCTAACCTTATCTCCTATATCGGTGTTACGTGATGTAACATTCTCCGTAACGCCCCCTACCTCGCTTGGGTGAACAAACTCATAACCGTTTTCTTGGGCAGCCGTAATACGTCCAGGCGTGTCGTTGAAAATGTGCATGTGAAATCCTTCAATTTGATTTCCTACTTGCAGCTTACCTTGAGTCCCATTAAATACGCCACGTTTACGTTCACGAGGACGCTCTACCTTAGTAGACTCTGGTACAGCTTTTTCTTTTTTAATTTCAGTCATATTTGTTCTCCCTTATTCCCAATCATATTCTGCAACATAAGCTTCTTTGGTCATCAGACCTTGCTTAACGAATTTATCACATGCTGCTCTAGCTTCTGCAGGCAAGTTATTGTAAGATTTTTTACCTGAACTTACCGTTGGTCTAGCTGTTCCGTTAGGAGAGCCTTCCATTGGGTTAGGTGCACGTTTCTTACCAAACTTTTCTGGCATCATTTCTTGAAGTTCTGCATCTAGTTTATCCAAGAAGGCTTGTCCGTTAAGATTAGGGTTTTCCTGTCGAAGGGATACACCTAAACCATTAGCAACACTAGTCAATCTTGAATCTTTACCAAACCATTCATTTTTATCCATCCATGAATTCAGGATAGGGTCTTGAGTGGCCTGCGGAACTTCTTTAGCTTTATCTTCAGCAACTTTTAAGTCTTGTTTTGCTTCTAAACGCTCTTCTTTAATAGCGTCCATTGCATCATCAATTGCTATTGCCCTATCGCCATCGCCTTGTGTGATTGCATCACGCTTAGCTTGCTTTAGTTGCTCTAGCTGACTTTCTAAGTCTTTGGCTTTACGCTCAAATTGTTGCTTCTGAAACTCACGGAATTCTTTAGCAGCTTCCCGTACTTCCAAAGCATCTTTTTTAGCTTCGCCTAATTCTTTAAGCAATTTCTCATTATTCTTACGAAGGATTGGCATAATTTCTTTGCCACGACGTACAAATGTCTCAGCATCAACCCAATCGCTCTCAGAGCCACGGAATTCTTCTGAACCTACCCAACCCTGCGCCCTAGCTTCGGACTCGAACTGAGAGGCTTCTGAGCCTTCCTGTGGTGCTTCTTGTTGTTGTTCTTCACTCATTATTTTCTTCCTTGCATTAAATGCGGATCAATTAACTTCATATCGTCATCTAATATACAGACTATGTTATCGTAATTAATCATGCGATAATCTAATCCATCTTTACCTTTGTACATTAAACCAGCAAACTTAGCGTAACCTACTCTCATACCAACTGAAACAATACCTTCAGGAACTTCTTCACCTACAGCAATAACTTCACCAGTGGTGTTTGCAAGTTGTTCTCTTTCGCTTGTCTCTGCTGTAGAAATAATAATTCCACTAGCTGTTTTCTGTTCTACTTCTAAAGGCTTAATTAGAATCCTGTTAAATATTGGTGTCATTCCTGATACATTAGACATCACGGTTCTCCTTAACTGATTCCATTAACTCTTCATAGGTGATGTTAATGATTTGAGTCACTGCTGAGGCACGTCCACGAAGACCAGCATCATCTTCAGTCCCTGCTAACAACATTTCTTTTAACCATTCTCTATCTTGTTTAAGAGCAAACATAAACGCTCTTGTAGCCCTACTATCTCTCCACTGCACAAACTCTTCTTCTGTTACTACGATTGCCATACTTCCTCCTTATATTACATCTCTTTTTTTACATCCTTTTCTACAGGGGCAGAAACACTCATTTCTTTTAAATGCTTTTCTAACCCCATTACAGCTTCTAATGAATCTAACATACCTGCATGTTTTGCTTTAGCCATGCCAATCTGTGCGTCAAGCATAGCAAGGTCATGTCCTGTCTTAATACCACCAGCTTGTTCAATAGAAAGGATAGCATCTGCTTCCAGTTTATGAATCTTAGCTTGTTGTACTTCAGCATTTTGAGCTAGTTTCATTATTGTTAATTTAGCTTGTAATTCCATATCAGCTTGCTTAGCCTGCATCTTCATTTGTTCAATTTGAACTTTCTCTGAAGGTCCTGGCTTAATAGCATTAGGTCCTTTAGGATCAGGAAGCACTTGATCAATATTGTTAACCTTCATTGCTTTGAGGTAATTCTTTTGAACCTCATACATGTTCATACCTGGCGTGGTAGAAGCTAGTTGAAGCAATGCTGTAGCTTGTTGAATGCGTTGTGTATCTGAAACAATGTTAGGGTCTGCTGCAGGACGTACATCAGATACAGGACCTGAGAAGTCATCAGCATCAATAAAGTTTTGACCTGTATCGCTGTTGTAGTCTTCAATACCTTGGAGATACAATTGATTCAAACGATAAAGCTTACGGAACTCATCTTTAAGACTTCTGTAGGTACGTTTAAAGATACCTGAGAAAATCTTCATTCCTTGCTCAGCCATTGTTCGTGTAGTTTCGGCTGCAGTATTTTGACCAGGATTTTGTCCACTAAGAATATCAACAGAGCCACCAATACGCTCACCGTAGTTAATAAGTAAATTAAGTAAAGTAAACAAAACTTGAGAAGGCTCACGAACAGGAAGAGGAACAATGCCTTTCCTGAGATCGTCACCAGTGGTATCAACATGCTTCCACTCCAAAGGTGCAAAGTTCATGTTACCACCACGTAGCTTAATACCACGAGACAAAAAGCCCCCAGCAGTGTTAGCCATAGTGCCACAGTCAATTAACTGATTGAGGATAGTATCAATACTTTGGTTAAGAGGCCCAAGCAATACACCAAAGCCCAAGTCATAGAAACCACCGTCAGGTGATGGAATGAAAGGAAATTTAGTAAAGTAAGTCTCAGGAATAATACGTAAGATATTACCTTTGTCATCTTTTTCAACAGAAGTTTTAAAGTAACGAGCTACGATACGTAAGATTTGTTTTGTATCACGACGCATCCAAACGATGTATGGCTCAGCGTAACCATCACCATCAAGGTCGATGTAGCAGTGTTGCTCAAGGATTTCGTAAGGTGTGGAGTCGTCAATAGAACTAGGAGCAGTCATTCCTTGTGCTTTGTTCTGAGCTAATGTTAGATTAGACTCTGGAACAGCAGCAGGCATAACTTCAGTCATCTCACAGAACAAACCACGAGCTACACGCTCATAGATGTCATTCTTAGAGAAGTACTGTACATGGGTAATACGTGGGGATGTGTCTAAATGCTTAGTCCAATAGTTTACAACAAAGTCCTTAGCAAGGATATTTTCTGAAACGTTGTACTTAAGGATAGGGTCAAAGTAAGACTTCTTGAAAGCACAACCAACGATAGGCTGTGAAATCAATACACGGTCCATCTCAGCTTCCCAGTTAGTATCTTGCTCAAGAATCTGATAAGACATGAACTGACTTACACGATGGGCACGTGCTTCTTTTTGTCCTGTAGGGTCATCACCAAAGGTACGACATTGAACAGGAGTCTCACCATTGATAAGGACAGGATAGCTACGTGCATGAAACTGCAAAGCAGCAATAGTGATCAAAGGAAACTTAACGTTAGAAGCACCTGGCCAAGGAAATGACTTAGCTTCTGCAACTTGCAAAGCAAGCTTCATGGCTTCTTCAGTACGTTTTTCCCAAGCTGAACGTGACTCTTTATCAGCTTCAAAGCCTTTCCAGACATTGTAGCTAATTGTATTAATTGTAGCTTCATCCATTACTTCAGCAATGTTTGGAAGTTCTACAATCTCGTCAAGTTTAAATTCAGTGTTTATTTGCATTCGTTCTAATATCCAGTAGTGGCGTTTCGTCCTACGTTGTCATATCCAAATTCTTTAAGGGCAAGCCTGTACTCTTCATCCTCAAGTTCATTAGCAGTTGATGCCACTTGCATTTGATTGAGTAACAATCCGATATATGCCCAAGCGTCAACTTGATCGTCATGTCTATCTCTAGGAAACCTAAGTAGCTCATCTTCAAACGTTTGATACCAATCGGCAGAGTTGTCAAACTTCACAGCACCTGCCCTCATACGAGCTTGCATAGACCTAGCACGACTTAACTTATCACCACTAGGCTTGAGCAACACTAGGTTGATGAAAGTATCTTGCTGCATCATTGCTTCGTTAAGGTAAGGGCCGATAGACTTCTGAATCGTTCCAGCCTCAATTCCAAATAGCTCAGGCTTGTAAGTTCGCTGGAGGGCAAGAATGGTTTCGACTATCTGCATCGCATCCATTCTTTCACGAACGATGTTCACACACTGCAAGTGCTGATTCTCATCCATTCCTGCCACAGCAAAAACACTGTAATCACTATGTTGCCTTTGACTAATAGCTAAGTCACAAGCAATATAATAATTTAAATTCTTTTTACGGTCTTCTTCTTTTAAAGGAGTAAAGTCACCCTTCTTAAAGAAACCATTAGCATCATCAAGAGGAATATTCAACATCTCTTGACTATATACGTCTGCTAGTCCTTGGCTCACATACTGAGCCTTACGTTCTAACAAAGACTTCTTATCCCATCTATCAGGCCACAGAATCTTACTAAAGTCATCTGTATGGGCACGATACTTAATCGATAACCAAGAAGTCTTAAAGTTTGTATATTGCTTTAAATCTTCTGTTAATAAATTCTTTAATGCTTTAGAGCCTAATGCAGACAATTGAGACTCAGGCATTAAACGTTCTAATAATGAGTCTAGGTGCAAAATAGTACCTACAATACGAATCTTTCCTGTAACTGACAGGGCAGGGATAAGAGCAGAGTAAAACCAACGTCTAAGCTTCTCTCTACGGTCCTTATTAAGAACCTGTTCATCAGATTCCATATCATCACAAATGATTAAGTCAGGACGCTTATTTAACCATTTCAATCCACGAAGCTTTTGTTCAGAGCCTTTAGCTTGTACTCTAAAACTAAAGCCATCATCGAATTTACATATTATATCATCTTCTGTGGACTTTGTAAAGGTTATTTCACCAAATAATCCATGTATATCTTCATTATCCCTTAGTTCCTTAATAATATCACCTAGGAACAAACCAGCCTGTGAGAAGCTGTCTGAGACAATCAAGGCATACCTTGACCTACGAAATAACAACTCTGCTAAGAGATATGCGTATGTAACTGCAGTAGATTTACCATGACCTCGTGGAGCAGCAATAGCAACAAACTTATCTTTATTACAGCAAAGTGACCACAACTCTCTGTGGAATTCAGGTGTTTTTGTTGCTGAGTCATAGTTCTTAACCAAACACGCATTACTAAAACCTTCGATAACTTCGTTGGTGAGTTCCATTAAACTTCGTTCTCAATCACCAATGGAAGAGGGGTGATATCTTTTTCCTTTGGTCTAGCAAAGGTTTTAAACTGTTCAGCAAGCTTAGCAAGCCTATCATCTACAGTACGTTCAATCTGTTCTTGCATTGGCTTAGACTCAATAATGTCTTTGCGTTGCAACATGTCAGTAGCTACCTTGGTAGCATCCTTAATGGATACAGGGACACGAATCAGTTCAGAAGTTTTAGGGTCATATTGGTAATTACCATTAGTTAGCCTATCTTCTGTGACATCCAAAGCTTTAGACACAATCTTGCTTAGCCTGGCGTTAAGATGAAGATTCTCCTCACGCTTGAGGTCTTCTTCAATCTTTTTCCACCAATCTGAGTATCTCCAACGATTAAACGTTTGAATTGGTATACTCAACACCGCTGCTGTCTGTGCTCCATTGCCAAGAGCTAAGTAGGTCGTTACAGCTTCGATCTTCTGTGAATCAGACCAATGTGCTCCAACAGCTTTTACATCTCTCTTTTTTCTTCGTGTCATATCTTTTAGACATACCTTTACTCATTGACTGTAATTATAACATATTTTTGTTACTTTGTCAATACTTATTTTAATTGTTACAAAATGTAAACCATTGTAGACAAATACCTACGTTATGTAACATATGAGATACAAAACACCAATATATAGGGGACATGTAATTAGTACTTGACAAAAGAACAAAGTAGTGTTATAATTACTATATAGAAACAATGTAGTATCTTCTTAGTAGCAATATAGTATGTTTTTAATATAGTAATAAAGACTATTATTACATAGCTCTACTCAGAGCTAGAGAGTACATATCAGTACTGTGCTACTCGTGTCTAACAACTACTTAGTGCTGCGTGTACGGTTCAGTGCTGTGGACACTTAGTTTTTATTACTACATACTTCTTTACAGCCTCGCTAAGACTACGCAGTACATCTCTGGCTATCTAGCCCTTCTCTATAGTACAACGACCTGTCCTGGGTTGTTCTGTGCCGATGTCTGTGCCGATGTCTCCTCAGACCCTACCCCCTGTTTTAAAAACTATGCCAGCGTTATAAATAGCGTTATATATATAATTAAATAATTCTTTTTTACCCCCACGCCCTAGGGAATACCCTGTGTTGTTTCTATACCACACTAGGGAGGGCCTGTGTCATCCTGGAGCGTTGTTCTCTTGCAACAGTGTTGTATCTACACCACATAGTGTTGTATTTATACCACAGTATATCCCATGTGTTGTTTCTATACCACACTCTCTAGGCTTGTCAGGTTAGAGTGTTGTTATTATACAACAGTGTTGTTTCTACGCAACAGTCCTGGTGAGTCTGTCCCCATTACTATATAGGCTGCACCAAAGCTGTGCATGTTTCACTATGTGAGATGCAGTTTAGGGTGTTTCATATCGTGATAAATTAAATCAACAACTTACACTACTTCGACACTACCCATCCTTATATCATTATTGAGTAGTTGTCCCTTCTTTTATAACTATAAAGCATATAGCATTCCACTATATGAAATTCAATTCTAAAGCCCTTTATCGGCTCTCTCATCCCTTTTCAGTCATTCCCTAGGGTTAGTATGTCTCAGCCCTGATCTCTATTTAGTAAGGGTAAACCCTAAGTATAACTATCCCATATGTCATAACTTTTAGTTATATTTCACAATATGAGATAACCTGGATACCTAGGGTAAACCCCTATAGGCCATGACGTATCTCCTCTATATAGTTAATACATAGCAACAAATTAACATTAACTAACAAGGAATAACCAAAATGTATTATGTATATAGAAATACCGTGGAAAAAAATCAAGCAATTGCCAAGTTTAACACCAAAGAGGAGGCAAATGCTTACATGGAATGGATTTACAATGGTAAACATATTGAGAATGTTATAAGCTATTCAGTTGCAGATTATGACGGAAAAACATTAACAGAATTGGAGATATAAAATGACAATATTTAAACGCAAATCATTATTAGGCTTTAATACCAATGCCAAAACCGTAAAGGGCGTAAAGCTTGGCTACTTTACAGGAATTCTATACTTAGCCCCTAGTGATATCTCAGGGCATCAAGTATGCCCAATGGCAAAACTAGCACAATGCGAAAAAGCTTGCTTATATACGGCAGGGCGTGGCGCATTTAATTCTATCCAACAAGCTAGAATAAATAAGACAAAATCCTTTTTTGAAGATCAAAACAACTTTATGCTTAATATTGTAAAAGATGTGGAGGCAGGTCAACGCAAGGCAGATAAGCTAGGGCAAACCCTTTTAATCCGCTTAAATGGCACAAGTGATATACGCTTTGAGAATATTAGCTTTATTGATTTTGACGGTAAAACCTACGCTAATATTATGAGCCGTTTTCCATTGGTGCAATGGTATGATTATACAAAAATTCCTAACCGTAAAAACTTACCTAATAATTATGACTTAACTTTTTCTTATAGTGGCGTTGATAGTTTTGATAAATATAATAAGATCGCCATTAAAAATCAGTTTAGAATTGCGACAGTTTTTCGCTTTAAAGCTGATATTCCGTTAACATTCAAGGGCATGCCCGTTATTGGTGGGGATGATAGTGATGTGCGTCATGTAGAGCCTCAAGGGCATATTGTGGCGTTATATGCTAAGGGTAAGGCAATAAAAGATTTTAGCGGTTTTGTAATTAACTAATAAGGGTTTATGATGATTAAATTTATGCAAGGAATGATTTTAGGTTTATTATGTTTTACTTTTCCAATTATTGTTTATGTATTATCTACGGGGGGTTTTTAAAATGTTATTAATCACAAAATCGGATTTATTTGCCAATGATATTCTCAATTCTAATGGGAAAATCTTTACAGTAGAATTCCTTAAAAAAGACGGTAGTATCCGCTCACTGAATGGGAGATTAGGCGTTACAAAGCACCTAAAAGGGGGCGTAAGCACCTTAAACCCTAATAAATATATCACCGTATATGACTTACAGTCTAAAGCTTATAGGGCTATCAATAAAGCCACAATCTTATCAGTTAAGGGGCTATAAAATGAGTGAATTATTTCAAACGATAGATATTATCTATAAAAACCGTAAGCCAAGCAAGGCGGTAATCATGCGAACCCTCGCAGAGTATTTAAAACAAGGTGGTAAATCTTTTAATATCTCATGGGGAGAAAATTGTATAGAATTACAATGGCATCCTAGTCATGAGGCATGGTATGGTTATGGATGGATAAAAACTATAGGTGGTAACGATATCGCTCAGGAGTTAAACTCTATACGCAAGCAAGCCCTTGAAGAGATTAAAAAATTTAAGCAAGATCATATTCAATTTATAAACATAGGTAAATAAAATGAAAATTATTATAGAAGCTAAGAAAAATTATGGCTCATGGGTTTATTACCCTATTTGCGACACCTCTCGATTATTTGCGGAGATAGCTAAAACAAAAACCTTATCTATTGATACTGTCAACCTAATTGAAAAGCTAGGTTACATTGTAGAAAAAAAAGCAGAACAACCTTTAGGATGGAATAAATAAAATGATTAACTTAGAACAATACAAAACTAATTCAGAATCTGCAATATACAAAAACATTCCTATAGCTTATCTTGATGAAGTAAAAAAACAATTTAAGGCAGAGGGCATTAAAATAAGGGTACGCTATAGGGGACAACGCAACAACCCTTTAGATACCCGTACGCAATATAATAGGTGGAATTGGTGTTTGCCACAATTTGCAGATCGCTTTAGCGTATATTATGCCGATTGTAGAAAAGCCCCAACCTATAAGGCATGGGAAGCACCTAAACAACTACGCACTTTATATGAATTTCATGTGGCAGTTATTGCAACAAAATACTGTTACGCAAATAACATTGCCGAGGCTAGGAAATTGGCAGGAGATAATGCCGTTTTTGTATCAGTTAAACAAGTGGGTGCAGAATGAAAACATACGCAATATTTATTGATAATATGGAAATACATATTAAGATGAAAGTAGGCACGATAGAGAGCCTTAATACGCTCAAGGAGGAGATTAAAGAGGCTATTAAGGGCAACCCTACGCAAGAACATGGTTATGCCGAGCAATACCCCTTTTATCAAGCCGATTGGGAAATAGTAGGATACGGGTTTACCCCAGGTTTTGACATAAATACTATTTTGGAGGTTAGCTAAATGAAATTAAGCATAGAGATAAACTTAGACAATTCAGCTTATGCATGTAATCCTGAAGAGGTGCAAGAAAACTTAATGGACATTATTAAAAAGATAAATTGGGGAGACGCTGAAGGAATTGTATTTGATTCTAACGGAAATAAAACTGGAAATTGGGAGATAACAGAATGAAACACGACATATTTTTTAATACTAAGGATTTACTAATTGAATGGCTCGACGAGAATTTTCCCGATGCTATTTTAAAACATATAGAACCTAACGGGGCTACCTACTACGCAGGCGATTGTAAAATTATTGTGACGGGTCACCATATACTGTTAAACTTTAATGTAACAGAGGAGGATTAAAATGGATTTAAACAACTTAGAAGATCAATACATGGAATATATTCAGGCTAATGCTAGAATAGGCAATGGCACAATGCTGATAGATGCTTTTGAGAGTGGAAATTATCTAGAGGATTTTTGTGACTCTATTGGCATTACCATAGAACAATATGAAGGAGCAATATAAAATGGATCAGCAAGAACGCATAGAGCAATACGCAGAGGAATTATTAGTGGACTATTGCAATGTAAACAACTTGGAAAATTGGTATGAGGGTTTGAGTGAGTGTGGTTATGGCGATGCAGATTATCCTACGCCCTCCCACGCACCTATGGAAGTGGTTGAGAGAGTTGCAGAGTATTGGTACAATGTAGCCCTTTTCTTAGCTAAGAGGAAATTATGAATAGCTTACTAGAGTTAAATAAGGAAGAGGCTCGCCTCGCATGGGAGGAATACACTTACCACAATTTGATGTGTGACGCAGTATCCTATATGTTAAAATATGGTCGTGATAAAGTGATAAATGATATGGTTGATATGTACGAATCTATGGAGGCAATAAATGATTGAAAACTTACTACGCAAGGCACGAACCTACGCAGAAAAAGATGACTATGTGGTCACACGCACACTAATAAATCAGCTATGCGACGCATTAGAGGCTCAAGAAGACAATAGAAATGCTCTCTTCTCTAAGATGCTAGGAGATAGTCAAAACTTCTTAGACGCAGAGCGATATAGGTGGCTGCGTGATGGCTCTTGGGATGTCCCACAAGAAGAAATAGCCCCAGCCATTGTCTTATGTGATGGGAAGATGGCTACGCATGTATGGCTTACGGGCGATCACGTGGATCAAGCAGTAGATTCCTGGATGGTGAAGGACTATAAAAAAGCAGTAAAAGAGTAATGCTAAGTAAATATTGGGTTAGTGATGAAGATGGTTTTGTGTTAAGATGGTTTTACACTAAAGCCGAGGCCTTGAAATATGTAGGCACTAACGCATGGACAATTGAATTAAGAAAAGCACCTAAATTTGTATTTGAGGAGGCACTATTTTGAGTTTTACTATTTACACTAAAGAAGGTCTAAAGATGCTACAATGGTTTTGGAGTATTGAGGAATTGATAGAAAGTATGAAAAATAACCCCTTTCACGCATATTATAGGAATTAACATGAACAGAGAAGATTTATTATTGATAATATTCGCAGTATCCTCAGTAATAGATACTATTATAAGTATATATAAGGAGTTTATAAAATGAATGATGCAGAATTAAAATCATTATTAAATCGTGGTGGCATTGGTGAGTCTCTTTATGAAGGCGAAATCGGAGAAACTAACATGGCAACATGGCATAAATTAGCAGAAGTATTTTTGGATTATTATGAAATGAAACATTATGTAGATAATAATAATGGTAATTATAGTGAACACGCCTGAAGTTAATCGTGCAAATACTTTTTTACCTGAAGAAATGGATTGTGAATATGTAATTTGGGATTGTGACAATGTTTCAGGAGAAGCTCCAGGAGGCGAAGAAGAAGAAGATGACGCATAGGTATCAAATAGTCGTAAAAACGCCTAAAAAGCACCTTAAAACGCCTCTAAAAGGCATTGGAGAACACCATGAGATGTTATTGTTGCAATAATTTATTATCTGATTATGAGGCGACCATTAAGTCGGTTAATTCTAATGATTATCTTGATATGTGTTTGAAGTGTTTAAAAACAGTAAAAACAGAT
>Ga0316228_1000642_pt1 | contig 44220 bp, 57 predicted proteins | sample TBH18021metaG_FD_206005 | JGI IMG/M metagenome (GOLD analysis project Ga0316228, IMG submission 206005) | Freshwater microbial communities from Trout Bog Lake, Wisconsin, USA - TBH18021 | ecosystem: Environmental > Aquatic > Freshwater > Lake > Hypolimnion/Profundal zone | place: USA: Wisconsin... | reverse complement strand
TGATTCGCATAACCATCTAGCTCACCATTGATGCTGTCATTGAAGTCAGTACTCACTACTCTAACAAAATCAATTTGGTGACCTAATAGTTGAGCTAGTTGCTGAATCATTGGTTCAGTTGTTGGGTAACGAAACTCTGCCTTGATGATGTGAACAGGTTGATTGGTCAGATTAGGAAACCCGTATGGGTCCTTTTGAATAGGTGTAGAGACCGGCGCAGAAATCTTCACTGGATCAAACTTCTTCAAGTTATGGGCGAAGAGTTCTAGGAAATTCTTATCAACCTCACCGGCGATCTTGATGGTGTAACGATAAACATGCACAGATTCCATTATATATTTCTTTAGACTTCTCATTCAGAATGACCTCTAATATCTTATGAACTATTTATCTTTTTAGTTAAGTATTTTGCAATTCTCATAATGATATCTTTTCATCTGGGGTTCGCCCCCGACTTTACCGCATTGCGGACAGGTGATGATCGGTTTGGGTTTTCCTTTTTTACTGTCGCTTTGTTTTCTTTTAGTGCATTCGGATAATGTTGTTCCCATTTTAGCTTCACCGAGTGCAATCTTATGTGCAGTACTCTTTGGTTTGTTTTTACAGGCATGCTGTTTTAACTCCGAAGTGATTCTCCAACCTTTATAGGATCTGGCTTTACCAAGTATTACTTGACGCAACGCAACTCCTATATTATATTTTTCTCGCAACTGATGTGTAGTGCAATGTTCTATTATACCGGATGAGTGATGGAAGGTATAGAGTAGGGGATCATAACTATGATGTAATTCTCCTGACACTTTGGCAGTAATTTTGGGATCTTTCATCGGATGTGCAGTTCCTTTGAGTTTCCATTCATATCCAGGTTTTTTTGAATAGTGGTTTTCGCCGGATAGTTTTTCTCTATATTCCGGATTCTTCATAGGGTGGTTGTCGCCCCACACTGTGGCGCCACCGTCACCCTCTTCAGGTTTTAGATTAGCCCAAATTTTATTGCCGTTCTCGTCCCGTTCATCTACGATATTCCATAAGTTACTATAATACAGACCCCATTCTTTAAGTTCTTCTGTAGTCTCGCATTCCCTAAGAATTTCAGTAGTTACGTCATATCCGTGTTTCTTAATATGGGGTACCCAATACTCGCCGGATCCTTGATACACATGCGGATCCATTCTAATGGTTTTCCCCAGGTACATTAATCCGGTTTTGTTGTGGGTTTTCTTATACAGATAAATAGTCATGCTGATAGCTCCTTAATAGCATTAGAGTAGTTGGAGATTACCGTCTCGCGAACTACATCTTTATTTATCATTGATCTGTATTATTTTTATTCATCAATATCTTAAGTAACTCATTGCGATCCAATGATTGGCCTTCGCCAATCTGTATTGCCTCTATCTCTTCGCTTTTAGAAGCAAGTTTCATATCGAGTTGTGCTTTTTTTAACTGCATATCAATTCGCTTTAATTTGGCGTTTAGCTTAGCTGTCTTAGCAGTAATCGCATGACCAAGCATAGTACCGGCTGCCGAAAATATTTCGCTTGAAAATCTAGCTTCAACCTGCATACCCAAATCTTGTAAATCTTTGAAGCTGTCTGTAGCTAGTTGTGCTAACTCGTCTAGCTCTTCATCCGCCTTTTCTAAACCGCGAACCTGAGGTAACGCATTCTCGATTTTTTCAAGATTGCTTAAAGCTGTTTCTGTAACTTCTTGTGTTTGTTCAGGCAGAGGTTCAGTTAGGTAATTATTCTCATCGGATGAGGCTAGTTCAAAGAGTTCTTCTAATTTTTTCATACTGTATTTATTCTACAATTATCACCGTGCCACCTATTATGATTACCTATATTAGTTTCAGTACCACAGTGCTTACAGATTGCTCGTTTTTTCAAGTTAGAAACCATTGATGCCACGGATTCCGGATTTTGAGCAAGGTGTGCTTTTCTCTTTGCACTTTGAGCCTGCCGGACGCCCTCATTTGACCAATACGCAGTACTAGTTTCCTTGAGTATGGCACAAGTAGATTCCTTAACAGTGCGGTCCCGGTGCTTCCAGGCTTCTTTCATATTCTCTTTAGTTTTTTCGGTTTTTGGTATTCCTTTTGTTCGGATAGAGTGAGCAAGTTTTTCCTCCTCAGTCCACGGCCTGCGAGTATATGAATTTTTTACTTTGATTATCTTGCGAAACTCATTTCGGGCAAACTCATATTGCCTGGCAGTGAGTTTCTTTCTGTTTGTTTTCGCTCTAGTCATTATCCACAGACCGTGAACCATCTTTTTGTGGGCGATTCCAGTGGTCATTTTGACTAATAGAAGATGACAGATGGTATGTTCTCGGCCGGTAAGATGAACTTTGTTTTCCGGAACCTCAGGATCACCATCTAGCCAGCCGGCGGGGCCTTTGCGAGTCCTATTAATAAAGAAAGATTCAGGGATAATATGATGCTTCTCGGCTCCAGATGGCACTATTTGCCTAGCTCTTGCGTTTTCTATTATTTTATTATACCATTTGGTATATTTGTTGTCTAAATACATTTGCTGATTGCTCCTTGAAAGCGTTAGAGTAGTTGGGAATCCCCATTCCGCGAACTACATCTTTATTTAGCTTTTCCATTGCGAAAGAGCTGGTCTTCCGTGATTACGCGAAAGGTAAATCCTTGGCTCTTGCAGTAAGCATTGCAGGCCGCCCATTTGGCGTGATTTATTGCTACTACCATCCTATCTTTTGCTGATGCAACTTTGCTCTCAATCAGACTTTGTTTCTTTGGTTTAATTTCTACTATTTCTGCTAAGGTTTTACCGTGTTTGTTCTTGTATACTACAAAGAAGTCTGGAATATAATTTGTTGGTTTACCTGTGAAGGGATGCCGATAAGGAATCTTCATTGATTCGCTTGCCCAATGTAATATGTTATCGTTATTGTCAAGAAACACCATCATTGCCAATTCCCAAGAACTGCGATACCGTGGCTGGTGTTTACCTATGTACTTTTGAGGATTTTTTGGAGTGTAAAAACCTTGTGCCCACTTAGCCATAATTACTCTACTTTTTATTTTATATGCTATTTAGTTTCAACTTACAATTATCACCGTGCCATTTAGTAAAATTTCCTTAGTAAATTATACTCCTACAGGATGACATTCCTCTGCACAGCCTGATTGGGATTTGGAATATTGCTAACACCATATAATGAGGCTTTGGACTTGAATGTATTAAGATAATAGCACATGATAGCGTTGAGTTGCAATAAATCAGCAGAATTGCCTTTGATTAACTCTAGCAGTTGCAAAACACTGTAGTTGCCTTCTTGTGCGATTCTAAATAGGATCGCTGCATAGTTAGCAGCAATGATATTGCTACCAGTAACACTGTAGAAATACGAATTTACTGCATCGTATTCAGCACCATTGACATATAGGTTAGTATTATAGAAACTATCAAAAATAGTTATGGTGGTGTCCGAGTTGTTTTCTACATTTGTACTTACAGTACTGACTTGAACGACGGTTGACATGTTAGTATTTATATACTTTCTGAACCGACATTAAAATCGGGCGGGCTTGTTAAATCATCCGCAGCATATTGATTACCTGAGAAGGGAGTAATCAAATCAGTAGGAGGAAGAGTTGTCGATCCAGGATCGGGAACAGGTACTGTAGGTTGTCCTGCCGGAGTAGAAGCAGAATAATCAATTGTAGGAGAACTGTTGGGGAGAAGTGCGATGTCGCCCGGCGGAGGACCCGATACGACTACATCCTGTGTTATTGGCGGCGGAACAGATATTACATCTATCGTAGGTGCATTAGCTGTACCTGCTGGTCCAGGGCTTGCGGCTGCCGTAGCAAAATAGAATGGGTTGTTTCGTCCTGAAGTTTGCTGCTGTTGAGATTGGCGAAGCAGCGCAGTCATTTGTGCACCAGCAGTACTGTTCACGTTGTTTGTACCTCCGGACGCAGTGTACGGGTTAGCATTTGTTGCATTTTGTGCGTAGGCTGCGGCATCAGGGTTTCCCTTAGTAGGTGAACTAATTGATCCACCATTAGCAGGGGTCAATCCACCTTGACCGAGTGCATACTGATTTCCTCCGGGTTGCATGATAGGGCTAGGAGTCGTGTCATATGTAGCCTGATCTCCGAAACCAGTAACGATGTTTTCGGGAGATTTACCATCCATTTTACCATAATTATAAACAACAGTTTCATAATCTATCGTCATCCTATTTGACATAGTACCATTTCCCTCACTATAGTTGTAACTATCATGCGAGAAACTATTAATTATAGGATTAATCAAAGTATATGCAGTAAAGTTATGTTGATTGAAACCGAATACTGTTATATTCTTAAAGAACGGTATCTTTGTTCCGGGAGTCGCGGAAGAAGAAGACTGTCCACCCGCAAATCCCCAATCACCATTGCCACTAGTGTCTGGATCATATATATTACGTTTATTATATTGTTTCAATCCACCGCTATTGTTGGGGCCACCCTGTGCCCCGTTTAAAACAGATCCGGTATTTGTTGAATCATTGTAGTAATAATTATAATATGCTTCCCAAAGACCATTGATGTTATCACCATTATCATCATGAAGGGTAATTTCGATTGGGTCATATCTTAACTTTGTTTGAACGATTCGTTTTCTATTATATTGGTTTAATACAAGGTTGTTAAAGTTAAAAGAGGGAAGCTTAACTTCTTTGACCATCAATCCAAAGTTGGTAGTGGTACTTAAACCACTACCTGCACGGCCACCAACAAAGTTATCAAGTACTCCACCGTTGAGAGTGAAATAAGTGTGGAATAGAAACTTTAACTTGGGAGCATTCTGGTAAGAATTAGTCCTAAAGGTCTTAGATGCATGGGTGTAATCTCTAAGAGTTACATTACCATTATCGGTAAGAAGATTTTGATTAAACCCAGACATTAAAATCGGTTAACCTTATCTTTATCCGCCGGAACCGCCGATACCTGTAACAGAACCAGTAGTACCAGAATTTGGACGATTATTAGGTGATCCGACACCAGAACCAATAGGTGATTGGATTGCGTTGTCAAATGCAATTGTTAATGCCATTGTTACCGCTTCGTTTGTGGCATAATTCAATGTGTTATAGTTTACTGATTTTAAATAGCAGCCGTACAGTTCCCAAGTCTCAAGAACGACAGGAGCAGCCGTACCGTTACCACCGTCTAGAATTTCAACATTTGTTTGAAACTTGTAATCTTGACCTGTAGCAGCACTTGCTTGTTCAACAAAGTCTAATTGCTTTTGAAGTTGGGAACCTACTGCGGCTGAAACACTACCTGATGCATCATCACGAATGTTTATGCTCATGTCTGCCCAAGTATGTTTTCCGGCAAGTTTAAGCGTTGAGTTGTAAACTTGAAGTGCAATATCTGCAAAACTTACATTAGGGCGGGAACAGTCAACTACTTGCTTAGTAAGAGACAATCCTTGTGAGGAACTAGATCCGAAGTTCAGAAAATTAACACGAAATCTAAACTGTAGTTTTGGCATCAACAAGCCCTGGTTACCACCAGCGTTATCTGTCGGTACTGTCATGTTGAATAGTGATTGTGAGGCTGTTGCCATTTGTAAATTCTCCTGTTGTATTTATTTATCTTTTAGTGTGAGTGCCCTGGGCACTCACACTAAAATAATCATTAACCGTTGTTATTTCCTAGTGCGCCTGTATTCAAAATACGCACTGGGATGTAGATGAATTCGACCGCTTTGACTGGCTCAATCGCGCAATCTACCCAAAGTTCATTTCTATCAATTCTAGCCGGAGTGTTATTTGAAGTATCACACACTACCAGGTAATCGTAAATTCCTCTTTTTGCGACTAGGTCAACAAACAGGGTTTGAATGACGCCTGCGATCTGTTGTCTAGTTAGCGCATCATTAGGTTCAAACAAGAACGGTCTTGCTGCGATATTCAGTTGAACCCGAATGTAGCAGATCAATCTTGCAACATTGATACGATCTAGTGCAGTGTTTGTAGCCTCACTTGATTTATTACCATAGCACAGCAATCCTTGACCAACAAAGAATACTAGTGGGTTGATCTGATTGGTGTAGAGAACGTCACGATTACCTTGACTTGGCGAAGTGACAATGAACTCACCTGTCTGACTATCAACATAACCGATATTAGTAGCGTTGTCAATAGTACCACGGGTCGTTCCCGCTGCTGCGAACCAAGGATAAGCAATAGTATCATTACGCAAGAATGTTCTAATCATCATATGAGATGGGGGGACAGCAACAAGATTACCGCTTAGATCGGTTGTGATGCCTGATGGGTAGAAAAGACCTAAATAAGTATCTCTTGTTACAAGTCCTGCAGGACCAGTTGATTCGGCACCTGCTGCGTTAGTTGCCCAAGCCTGAAGAGCAGTAGCATCATTAGGCAGTTTCATCGGAGTATCACCGATGATGAACGATGTCTGTCCCCTATCGTCATTCAAGGTGACCATATCAGGCTGAAGTTCAGGATAACTTGGGCACGCAATTAGATTAAATGCGTTATTCTCGTTACGAATATCTTGATTAGTCTCAACAACTGAGCGTAGTGATTGAACGATCATTGCTCGCTGTGCAAAACTTCCCATGTAAGCAACGCCCTTCGCATCTAACCCTGAAGCACTTACCCAAGTATAAGTATATTCTGGCAAGTTATCAACATTAGTTGGATCCATTGCGTCATACTCACCTGCGTCCGGGAATCTAGCAAGATTGAAGTATGCAGTGCGGAACTGCTTTACATTAAATCCTGAGCGTCTGGTATTGAACAGAAGCATTCCTACTGGATACAAAGCACTATCCGGAGCATCTAGGTCATAGTAATTACTATTCAATAGGCTTTGGATAGTTGGAATCGGATCTTCTACTGGGTTAACAGCACCTGAAGTACCCCAACGAGCGTCAGCAAAAACGATACCATTGGATGATACATGGTCTGTGTTGTCGATTACTACCCATGTCGCAGTACCATTTACCAGTTCCCAGCGACTAATCACTGGATATACATCCAGATCGCTTGTGCTGACCCATAGATCACCGTATTGTAGTGCTGTACCATCGCTCTGCGTAGTAGGAATACTTGCACTTACAATCGGTCCATTAGGATCAGTCGTATTAGTTCCGCTTGGTAGTGGGAAACCGCTTGAGTTATAGTTTACATTACTGTAACCCTGCCAACCATTTGTAGTGTTTACCATGATATCAACTTGATCAACTGCACTATAAAACCAATTAGTCAGGTTTGCAGGAGCTTGTACAGGAGCACCTGCACTTGCAGTCATATCAAATGATACCCAGTTTGATAGTTGAACAGTGAATGCATCAGGAGCAACACCTGAATAATAATAGATTGAGGTTGCTGCACCAGTGATTCCGTCAACAGAACCTACTGTCACTACTAAGTCGTTACCAGGGCTAGTTCCACCAAACTGAGTTCCAGAGAAGGTTACCTTATCACCTGCTGCATATCCAGTGCCACCGGATACGAAACTAGTAGGATTGACATAATATTGTCCGAACGTAACAGTAGCGTTTATCTGAAGACCTAGACCACCACCTGTAGTTGAAGTTTGTGCTGGTTGTTGTGATTCAATGACAGCTGGACCATACTTCACGCCAGGAGCTCCGCCAGGAGAGAATCCTGCAGCAGTCATTAGTCCATTGTCAGTGCCATCGGCCTTAATATCATTGACAACAATGACACCGCCTTCAGTGTGTTGAAGTTGGATTGCGCCTGTGCTTGTCACACTAGCGACAGTGAAGGGAATACCAGCAGCAGCCCATTGTGTCACGAACTGAGTTGGAGTCGCATTATTAGGTACGCTGAGGATGTAGTTTGAAGACAGTGACGCTGAACCCGGAACGGATACTTGCACGTTTGATGTATACGGACCTGAAGTAAAGGTCGGAGTCGTCGTGCTGCCGACCACGACAGTAGGTCCTGTTGCGATCCTTTCCCAATAGTACACTGGAGTTGCTTGATAACCTGAACTTTGTTGACCGTCGTAACCATATTGAGCATAAACAGTGCCAGCTGGGATTGATTGTCCACCAGTAGAATCTACTTGACTAATCGCAGTCCAGTCAGAAGTAGCAAATCCAACAGTCTTTGGGTTCCAGACTAAATTAAGATTATCCCATTGAGAAATAACCGGCGCTAGTCCAGTTCCTGCACTACCTACCTTAATCCAAACTGAACCAGTAGGAGCAGGATATTGTTGTCCTTCTTGCCATAGTGGCTGTTGTGAAGAAGGTCCTGTGAATGCTTGCGGTTGATAGTAAGCAGGCATTGACATACTTGTTGGGACTATTCCTAGATCAGACAGTACAGTACCGGTTCCTGCGGTGATCGTGATGCCTTGGGGGGTCATTGAATTAGGATTTTGTACTTGATTAGTATAAAGTGTCAGTCTGCCGTTTACGACATACGAATATAATCCAGTGATTCCTAGAGCATTGATTGCATTGGAGACTCCGGCTACATTATTATTAGGAGAAGCAGGAACTGTGATTGTGAATGGAGTGCCTTGCCAACCCAGAATGAATGTATCGTTATGTGTTAGCGCCGGATTAGAATTAGTGCCTTGAACAGTAGGATTTGATTCTGTCCAAAGGGTAGATCCTACTCTTGCCCACTGATTAAGACCATTCTTGAAGAAAAATTGTCCAGCAGCAGCAGCATCAGGAGGCGTCATGCTTCCGTCGACCGGAATCGCAATTACAGCATATTGACCTATGTTTCCGACACTATCAATAGGAACATTACCACTGATCAGTGTAGGATCCGTGATAACGATAGGAGATTGAAGAACAAATTGACCGGTGACTGCATCAAACTCATAGATTCCCCAAGTTGAATTTGTAGCATCTAACCACCAAGTACCAGCAGCAGGGAAGCCTACCGGACGACCAGTAGAACCAACTAGGCTCGCTAGATCAATATCTGCTCTGATGGTATAAACTAGATTTGTGACGCCCAACGCTGAATACGCTGCTAGCAGACCGTACTCATTGAGTTCATAACCTTGAATTGGAGTACCATTTGAAGTGGTATAGAAGAATGGGTTACCGTAGAGAGTAACTAGATCACGCTGGCTAGTTACCAGATATAGCTTGCCTGCATTTGCTGCGGTTGTTCCGGCTGCTACTGCTGTTGAAGTAGGATCGGCCTTATTCTGTGCAGTAGCCAATATAATTAGGGGGATAGAGTTGAGGGGTCCTGGAAGATATGCTGATTGGTCAATAATCGTAACTTCTACACCCGGTGATACTAGTGCCATGTTCTTTTCCTTTTGTAATATTTTGAGGTTTACTACCTAAACCCAAAACTTTTAATTCTGAGCTTCTATAGTTATTTAGTTTATTTCATAAAAAATAGTGCCTTAGGCTGTTATACATACCTTTAAATGTAAATTGTTAATTGTTTTGATAAATAACATAATGAATGACAATCCCGAAGCATCCGTATACTGGATACATTTAGATATCCATACCGATCCCGAATCCGAAGGCTACATCGGGGTATCTAAAAATCCAACATCCAGAATAGCCACCCATTTACGTAGGGCAGAAAAAGGTAACCATCACAATAGTAATCTTATAGAGACCGTCAGTACATGCGGTAAAGACTCTATGAAAAGTCAAATACTTTTTTCCGGAACAGAAGCGGAATGCTATGACAAAGAACTCCTGTTGCGGCCAACAAGAAATATAGGCTGGAACATAACTGAGGGTGGTAGAATGGGCAGCGGAGCACCATATGGTGTTCCGAAGAATAGAGAAAAACTTAACGCCAAAAAAGCGGAAAGAGAAAAAGCAGAAAGAGAAAGAAACGACAGGATAGCTTCTGGTGTCCCCACCGCAGAAGACTTAGCCTATCTAAAAAAAATAAAGGATCAAACGATACGCCACAAAAAAAGACTGTTAGGACTTGAGCAATCTGATCATTTACCTAACAGTCTAGCTGATCTTAGACCGATGTGTTCTCGTTGCAATAAAGAACCATGTGCAATAAACTATATTAGAAAAGGAAAAACACATTACAGAAAAATATGTGATAGTTGCGGGAAACAGAAAACCAACAAAAAGCCAAAAATACACACCTGGGAAAGAGCAGGCTATAGGAAGAAGATTGCGTGTGATCTATGTGGTTTTAAAGTAGTTTATCCCAGCCAAACAATGGTATTCCATATTGACGGGGACTTAACTAATGTATCGTTCAATAATTTAAGGACGATATGTTTGAATTGCGTCGAGGTAGTGAAGAGGAAAGAAGTTAACTGGAAACGCGGAGATTTAGTGGTTGACCGCTAAAATGTTCTCTAGTTGGTCGTGTAATTCAGTTATCTTACCATTATTATCTAGATAGTAATCATACTCCAGTCCGACGCTAGAGTACTCGCTAGCATGAACATTATAATAGTTCAACTTTGCTACGCAGAGTTCCAACAGAGCTGGATTCGTGATAGTATTATGTAGTTCAGCATAGTAATGCCATTCAGGCGCCGGACCCCGATGAGTACGCATCGTGATACCACCTGAATTCTTGATGGCTTGCAATTCATTAGGAAATCGGCAATCGGTGATGACAACATTGTCCTTAATCTCCATCAATCGTCGGTTCAATGACATGACCCAAATAGAATCATGAAAACCTTTGCGGGCAACTTCTGTACCCCACTGCTGTAGTACCCAACGAGGAGTCAAGTGAGGAATACCCAACTGAGTAGCCCACCACTCATCTACTTGTTCCCGCCATTTTCTGCTTTCTTGAGTTTCTCCTTCTAATAGGATTCTATCCCAAGAAAAAATAACCGAAACAGCATCCTTCAATGTATCAGCAAATGCCATCTTTCGGAAACCATAGTTTGTGGTTAAAATGTTAGCAACAGTAGATTTGCCAGAACCGATCAATCCAGTAACACCTATAATCATTAGTATCTCCTTTAAAAGAGTATACGATATTCATTTGATGAATGCAAGAGAAAAGGTATAAATAAAGATGTAGTTCGCGGATCTGGACAATCCCAACTACTCTAATGCATTGAGGAACATCAGCATGACTATTTATTTGTATAAGAAGACCCACAACAAAACCGGGCTACAATACCTTGGGAAAACCAAACAGAACCCACTAAAATATCAAGGATCAGGTAAAGATTGGGAACCGCATATTAAAGAACACGGGTACGATGTTACTACTGAAATACTGAAAGAATGTCTAACTAAAGAGGAACTAAGTTACTGGGGCAGACATTATAGTAAACTATGGAATATAGTTGAAGATCCGAACTGGGCTAACAAGATTCCGGAAACCGGTGGCGGTGGCGGATCAGTAAAGGGTGACTCTCACCACATGAAACGTCCTGAAATGAGATTGGCCTTCGGTAACGCTCAACGAGGAAAAAAGCACTCACCTGAAAGATGTGCAGCAAACGCGGCAGGCCAACGCGGGAAAACATACACAAAAGAAGCAAAAAAGAAAAGGTCAGATAAACTCAAAGGCTCAAATCACCCTAACTATATAGAAACTCAACATCAGTTTGTGCATATAACAGGAATAACAGAAACCTGTACTATATATGAACTTTATACTAAATATAACCTACCAAGAAGCAATGTGTATAGAATGATGTCTGGCGATAGAAAGTCAGTTTCCGGATGGAAACTGACAGTCTTTACTTGACACCAGCAGCAAGTTTGCCAGACCAATCATCTTGAACATCTCTATATGATGGCCAGTCCTGATTCATAGTTCCACCATACCCCAACCGATCATATTCTGCAATCTCTGTTTCGTTCTTCCCAGGGTTTGTGTTGCCCGGAGCGGAATCCACTTGAGAACTTTTCATTAGCAAGCTTAGACTTTTCGGGATCTTTTTGGCGCCAGTGATTTCCGGTAGTCGCTTTACTAATGATTTTACCTATTCCTAGCTTCTTTGCCTCAAATGACGAGAACCGTAGATAATCTTTTTCCCTCCATCGCAGGGGTTCCCCTGTAACAGGACATTTTTCAATATCATACCTATCATTAAGTATGTGCCAGACTCTTTGCTTGGGTTTGGCATCATTTGGCAAAAAGGATGTGTATTCTACAATCTGTTCCCATAGATCAGGATGCGTTTTGTAGAGATATCGTGTTACTGACTTATTGTAAGTCGGGTCATTAGCGATGAGGGTTTCAAGTATGTTCTTCATACTTGTATTTAGTCCTCATCCTTAAACCCAAGTTAATTTAGCCCTGTATCCATGTTAAGGGCTGTGATCCATCCACATAATTCTTTAGATCAAGCAATAGTGCTTCTTGATGTGCTTTGCCTTCAGCTTTAAGTGCAGTACCATTAAGTGATGTTCCTCCACCAGGACCAGCGATAGAATTAAATTTCTCACGAGCTTCGCCTAGGATCATCTTACACGTTGCTAATATAAAGTCAGCGATCCACACCCCGGCGCCAGGATCTTGAATGAGTACTGCTTCGGGACGTTGAATGTCAGCCCAGATCAGAATGCGCTCGCCTGTGCCCTTGAAGTCACGAGTGATGCGCAGGACCTTAGTTACAGGATCGAACGTATATGTGAGAAAGCCACCGAACATCCTTGCTGCTAGTTCTACATAACCTGCGTAGAAATCATATGTCGCAAGTCCTCCGGTGTAATTATAATTCAACAGATAGGTGTTGAGAATAGCACTTGAGAAAGGATCAAATGAAGTGGAAGATGGGCCTGTTTCTAATCCTACAGTGCGTCTAAACAACGAACGGACATTGATGTACTCTGAGGGTAGCGTGTATGTATCAACATTCTTTATGACTGTCATGAGTGTATAAGACTCTTGAACTGCATTCTCTGCACGTTGACGGTAGATTTTTATCGCATAGTTGTATGCAGCTTCATAATGCTCCGGATCTAATTCTAGGTCAATGATTCCGCCGCCTAAACGAAGACGCACATTCTCAAACACTGCTTGTTTTAGTTCATCTAGGTTATAATTAGTGGGGGTGGATAGAATATTTGCGGTCATGATCGTTTCCTTCAGTGTTATTTATCAGGAAACTATCGCAGCAACGCCGATTAAATTGGCATTTTCCAATACGGATCATATCTAAAACTATGTGCGTCTTCTGGTAAGCAGAGTCCTTCCGCCTCACGCAAGATATTTTCCAAAGCAGTTAATGTTTCGTCGTTGGATGCAGGATCGGCTGACTCTTGCCACTTAACGAGTAAAAATTGGATCGCGAGCATATATGGTCCAGCGCGGCGAGGGCTAATATCATATTGATTGTCTGCGAACCACTCCATTCGTTTAGTGAATGCAACGAGCCTATCTTGATCCTGTTTAGTTAGAACCGTCATAGATCGCCTTCTTGTCTATTCTCGCTGTAATAAGGATCAAACGATCCACCTGGATATCGTGCTTCCAACTTCCGCACGTTTTCTGCAATGACATCATTCGGATCAAGATCCAACGCACGACAGGCAGTAATCCAATACCACATGATGTCTCCTAACTCACGCTTCATGTGGAAGAGATTCTCTTCAGTGAGCGGTTTACCTTGAAAGAGCATCTTCTTGATGATCTCTTGAAACTCACCTGATTCGCTACCTAATCCTAATGCCCCGGTAACAAGAAGTGAAACATTGATACTAGGGCCGTGCCGTGATTCAGTCTCGCCTTCAAATACCTCATAGTTGCCGTCAAGACGATCAAGACGATTCATGAATGAAGTAAGGTCATTACTTTCCTTACTTGTCACTGCCTCTACAAAATCCTTGTACCTGTTTAGATCAATATTGTCGGTCATAGTTGTGTTCCATTCTTTATGGGGTTGCTATCGTGCCATTCGCATGATAATCGGATATCTGAAATCTTAGCCTCACCTGATTTAATAAAAGGAGCATCAGGCAGGATCCTAGCATAGTGTGCGTTTACCTGCCTGCAATCATGCATAGTTGCACCTGGCCAAAGAAACATCGCTGCAATAAGATGCCCCTTTAGATATATTGTGGCAAACAGTTTCATATTATGTTTCCTTTAAAATGCTCTAAGAATGATCATCTTGTCGTTGAAACGACCGTTCGGAATCGCAGCCACTGCCTTGATGTCCTTGAAGAACTTACGAGCAGCAGGCTTGCTGCCCATAATACCCTTGATCTGTTCAGCAGGTTTGCGAAGTGTCTTCATCTCGCTCTGCTGCTTATCAAAGCCTAGCAAAGTGTTACCCTTGATTGTTAGGCACTTGCTGTAGTCGTCAGCGATGTAGTGATGCAGCTTACGACGAGCAGAGTCATAGATCCAAGCCTCAGTTGCCTGATGCAGCTTAACGGGAGAGAGGCTGACCAGATCCAACTTCTGAGCATCATCCTTGAACTCCTTCAGATACTTCAGCTTGGAGACGATCTTCTCTACAGGAGGAGCCTTACGAACCCGAATCTTCTTAGTCGCTTGTTTCAGCGCGACATAGCCATTGAGATCAGCGATGACTTGATCAATGAACTTGAGAGTGTTCTTGACCTGCATCTTCGTCATGTGAGAATAACCTTCGTTAAGTTGCTCACAAGTGCCCGCTTGCAGTTCGGTGTATTCGTCCCGCAACCGCTGCCAAAACTTAATTATAGGAGACACATGCTGCGGCAGCACGTTGCTGACTTTCAGCAAACTAATAGTACGGTCCTTCATTTCAAAATCTTTAGGATATCCAGCAGCAGCAAAATCATCAAAGATACCGTCAATCTCTCCGGCAGCATCACCTGCACGTTCACGCATAATCTGTTGAATATTGGGACGCTCAACGGGCTTCTTAGATACTTCAGTCTTCGCAGCAGCATCTTGAGCTTTAACAAACTCAGTAAGTTTAACGATCTGCTTTTCAATATGATTGATCTGGTATTCATCAAGGATCAACCCACGAGTAGCGGCGCGTGCAGCCCAACCTACAGAAGTGTAAATCTTGTGATCAGGCGCCTTACGAACGATCTTAGCCTTGTCGGTCTGCTTCGTATCTTCCAGATAGCGAATAAGGAACTCTTTGGCTTCCTTAGTTCCATAGAACTTAGAATACCAGTTGTAGGCTTGTCCGAGACGGGATTGCCTATGTTCAGGATCAGGTTGACCATCGGAGAAGTTAGGCTCTGCCCCATAGTAAATGAAGTCCGGATCCTTAGGAGTAAGATCCTTTACGAGTGTGTTGGACGAACTCTGAACAACTCTGATCTTACGATTGGCGTTAGTTTTGCCTTTGGGACGAGCCATGAGATTCTCCTTGTTTCAACTTACTTATATACAATACAACATTCTTTTTAGAATGTCAAGCTTTTTTTAGCCTGCCGCTGATGGCTTTTAATACAGCTTACCTTCATGTGGTGCGGCATATCGCTTATCGCTGAAGGGATTCTTCATATATCCTGATTTCTCGGAATCAAACAATACATAAAACATAGTAATCTCCGTGCTGTATGTTTGTTATAGCAAAATGGGTAACCGTTGTCAACCGAAAAAAACCTATCAAGGATATTTTTATGCGTCTACCTCTATATCCTGCACTTGGTAGGGGTCATCTTTCAGACTAATACGAAAATACGATTCACCTCGATACATATTAGCCCATTCCATAGCCACATCTAGTGCTTCCTTTCGGGAATGATATACATCATATACCATTTCTCCGCACTCTGGCTTCTCATCCCTGCGATATTCACCATAGCAAGGAGTTTCTTCTTGCGGTTCCCACTCACAATCATTAGGAACGATCAGATAATACTTCCGTTGGTTCCTAAGATACCAACTCTCATACTTTGCAGGAATGTCAGACCGCTCAAGTGACGACAGGAAAACGGTGTAATGTTGACCATGCCAGATATTGTGCGTATAAAAATCAACAATTGCTCTGTTGCCAGAAATCTTGACAATAGTACCTACATTATTTACCATTGGTGACCTAGGATTAATAACCCGAACCACATCACCGAACTGAAGAGGGGTAATCTTTTGCTTTCTAGCCATTATGTGTCTCTCTGTGTTGAAGTTTATGATTGAATTTAGCAGAATGGGTAACCGAAGTCAAGCCTTTATTTCGGATAAATCACATATTGTTCGTCAATATAGACGGTGTTACCGTCTTCGTCGCGGATGACGATATCCTGAATGTACTCCTCAGGGTCATCTGTGCGGAACATGAAAGTTCCAGTGACGAGTTCGTCCTCGCCCCGATTGTTGATGACATAGCCCTGAACGACTTGACCGACCTTGAACATGACGTACCTCTTGCTCGCTGCTTACATTCTTAATATAACAAAACGGGTAACCGTTGTCAACCGTTTTTATCCAAAAAATACGATAAATAAAGATAGGAGAATAGTATGCCTAGGCTGTCACTTTGGAGACCTAATAAACAGAATGATTATCGGTTCCTAGATCGGACTATCGCAGAAATGCTGACAGTCGGTGGAACTGACCTATACATTCACAAATATGCAGGGGTCACGAACCAAGGTCCGTCAACTGATGCGACCCAACCACAATACCTAGAGCCTGATCCAACGCAGATTCAGGACCTATTATTCCTAGAGAACAGAGATAGAAAGTATGACCCTAACATATATCGTCTCCGTGGACATTATAATGTTCAGAACCTAGACTTTGACCTAAGCCAGTTTGGACTTTTCCTGAACAATGATATCATCTTTGTCACTGTCCATTATAATGATATGATTGACATCATCGGTCGTAAGTTGATGGTAGGTGATGTGCTAGAACTTCCACATCTGCTTGATTATAATCCATTAAATGAGACGATTCCGACTGCATTGAAAAGATTCATGCAGATCACTGATGCCAATTATGCCAGCGAAGGTTTCACCCAGACCTGGTATCCTCATCTATGGCGTATCAAATGTGAACCGCTAGTCAACTCTGAAGAGTTTGCTGACATATTGAATGCGCCAATCAATCAAGATAATTATTTAGGAGATTTTGATGCAACTAAAACTTATCCTCCAGGTTATACAGTGACATATGGTGGTGTGATTTATCAATCAACAGGCACTGTTCCTGCAGGAACAACTCCTCCTAATACCACATATTGGAGTGTTGTCAACAACGGTAGCCTCGCTGACATACTATCAACCTATAATAAAAATATCGCAATCAACGATGCTAACTTGAAGGAAGCAGAGAGATTACTTCCAGAATCTGGTTACGATCAATCCAATCTATACATCGTTCCTACATACGGCGTGTATGAGGCGGACGGTGTTCCATCAGACAAAACAAATCAACCTGCTCCACCTATTGATATCGTCGTTGATAGCTCGACTGAGGCAGCGATTTCAGGTATGGTGATGATGATTCGCAACCCAAGATACAAGAGTACTGCTGCTGGTATCAAGATAAGCAAAAAGGACCTACAGAGTATCTGGGATATGACGGTTGATGCTGCTCCAGAAGTCAGGCTTGACAAGTTCAATCAAGTAGAACTTAGTGTGACTACTGAAGCTCCGGAAAGGACTGGTGGTGGATCAGGTCCCGTGTCAGGTACAAAGATGCTGACTATGGATCCAATGGGCATCATAACAGGGCCTTACGGAACTGCTGACAACACATATGCAACAGCCGACCAAAACCCAGAACTTCCAGGATTCACCGGCGATATCACGATCAACATGGATTATCGTGCTGACTGCATCCCGGGTTATCAGTATATCGCACGATCAACGCCAAAAACATTCGGATACACAGCAGGATATCTCAGCGGCGATGGTCAAGCACCAAACGGTTTCCCAACAGGGGCAGGAATATCTTTCCCGCAGAATCCACAAGTCGGGGATTATTTCTTACGCATAGATTATCTACCACAACTATTATATCGCTGGGATGGTACACTATGGGTACAGATTAGTCAAAATGTTAGGACTCAAACTGGCTTTGATTCACCGACAAATCAATCACAACTCAACAGCTTTATTAATGACCCCGCTGAAATATATGTAAATAGCACTAATACAGTTGTTCCGCAGAGTCAGCCGTTATCAACAGTATTGACGACGACTCCTGAAATACTACCACCAGAGTGATAAGGATTCATCGTTTTATTTTATTTAACTTATTTTTGGCTCTAGTTTCATTTCGGCGAGCGATTTCATTTTACCAAAGCCTGGATGCTTGTCCCCCGATACGTCAGCATGATTAGCCTTCATAAGAAGTTTAGTTTCATCAGAGTGAGTTTTACCAAACATACCGTTCTTTTCACCTATTCGCATTTTTCCTATATCGTAAAAAATCATTTTAGTTTCATCAGAGTGAGTTTTACCAAACATACCGTTAGCGGAACCTAATCTTCCTCTGGTCGGACATGCTTTCCCTCGCCACTTATTAATCCTCTTTTCAATGATTTCAGCGGATTGTTTTTTACCAAAATTTGGATGATCTTCTCCTGACTTAAAGCCTGGTTCCCCGCCTGATTCAGGAATAATGTTAGCCCACTCGCTGCTGTTGACCACATCCCATAGTTTTGAATAGTAACGGCCCCAATAACTAAGTTCTTCTTGTGTGATGCACTCTTTTAATATTTCAGTATCCACGAATCGTCCGTGTTGATTGATGTGTTTTTTCCAATTTTTACCGGAACCTAGATATTTGTAAGGATCTTGTTTGGTTTTTCCGAGATAATTTAGCCCGGTAATCATGTGTGTCTTTTTATATAGATAAATAATCATGCTGATAGTCCTTTTACGACGGTTAGAGTAGTTGGGTATTAGTAGTACCGCGAACTACATATATTTATACAAGGATTAATAGTTTGGCAACCTACTTTTATGATAATCAGATTCGCAGATTTATAATACAATTCCAAAAAATATTTTCCTCTTGGAATGTGACTAGGGGTAATGATCCTAATGGTAATCCTATCCTGGTCCGTGTACCTATCATGTATGGCGATAGCAGTAGGCAAGCAGCAACTATAATTGCCAACAATAGTGCTAGCAATCTGCCATCTGCGCCGCTAATAACTACATACATCAGTGGATTAGAATATAATCAGAAGTGGACACAGGATCCTACTTTCGTTGACAAACTTAATGTGAGGCAGCGCACTTATAATCAGGAATCACAGTCGTATGAAACAACACAAGGGCAGGCATTTACTATTGAACGACTGATGCCTGTTCCGTATACGCTGAGAATGACGGTAGACTTCTGGACTACTAACTACAATCAAAAACTTGAACTCATTGAACAGCTAGGTACACTGTTTAATCCTGCATTTGAGATCCAAAGCACAGATAACTTCATAGATTGGACTTCTCTGTCTGCGGTATTCCAAGATGGATTAACATTCACTAGTCGTAGTATCCCTGTAGGTACAGGTAATCCTATTGATATTATGTCTTGGAAGTTCTACATGCCTATCTGGATCACCACAGCATCTAAACTCAAGAAGTATGGGGTGATTGAAAAGATCATTGCTTCTATCTATCAGGGCAATGCATTGCAAGATGTTCAAGATGACGATCTATTATTGGGCACGAGACAGAAGATCACTCCATATGGTTATCAACTATTATATTCGGGTAATACTTTACAACTATTACCGCAGGACGAGCCATTTACTCCTCCAAACAATGATCTTGTCCTTCCAAACAATCCCAATACGAGTCTATATTGGTCAGCCTACTTGAACCTTTACGGTGCTGTGAGACCGGGAATATCTCAAATCTGGTTGCAGAATCCATACATGGATAGCGACATCGTAGGTACTATCGTGCCTAATCCAACAGATGATCGTTTTCTTATCTTCAACGTAGATACTGATACCTTACCACAAAACACATTGGAACCAGTTGATAGCGTCATAAATCCACAGCTAACAGGACCAAATGCAGGTCTTCCGGGACCTACCCCAGGAAAGAGATATCTCATCGTTGAGAATATAGGCCACGAAGGTGACACTACCGTATCTTGGGGCGGCGTCGTCGCTAACGCGAATGATATCATTCAGTTTGATGCAAATGCTATGCAATGGTTTGTGGCATTTGATTCTCAGAATTCAACAACTGTGGAATTCGTGACAAATATCACGACACAGGTTCAATATCGGCATGTTCCTCATGAGGGTATGTGGGTAAAAAGTTATGAAGGCTTTTATGCGGCCGGAGACTATTCTATAGTTATTTGATAAATAAAAGTGTAGTTCGCGGAACGGGAATTCCCAACTACTCTAATGCTTACAAGGAGCAATCAGCATGACTATTTATTATCTTTACAAAAAGACCCACAATAAAACAGGCCTACAATATTTAGGTTATACTACTAGAGATCCATATATTTACAAAGGATCTGGTATAAAATGGGGAGAGCATCTATCTATTCACGGTGACGATATCTCGACAGAGATATTACTAGAATCCACTAACAAAGAAGATGTACGAAACTTAGGTAGACACTTTAGTGAGCTATGGGATATAGTTCGTAGCGACAAGTGGGCTAATTCAATGAAAGAAACGTGCGGCGGACCAGGCGGCAAAAAAGGCATAGCACGTTTAGAATCAACAAAACAAAAATTGAGAGAGAAATTGTCTGGTAGAACACATACACCAGAACAGAAATTAGCAAAGAGCCAACGTCAGAAAGGTAAACCCAAATCATCACAGTGGGTAGAAAAAATGACTGGTAGAAAAAATCCATTAGTCTCTGCGGCGCTTGCTGGCAAACCAAAACCAATTGTTACCTGCCCTCATTGTCAAAAAACAGGGGGCGTGAGTGCGATGGGGAGATGGCATTTTTCTAACTGCACTACATTATTAGATAAATCATAGTATGACTAACACTAGTGCAGGAGTGTTCTTTTATTCCAAAAGAACACAACGCTATCTCTATCTATTAAGAACTGACAGTAAGAACCCAGGCAACTGGAGCATTCCTGGTGGCAAGATTGAACCAGGCGAGACCCTATTAGAAGGAATAGAGAGAGAATGTACTGAAGAGATTGGTATATTTGACCCTGACTGGAAACTTATTCCTATTCAGAAATTCGTAAACAACTCATTCACTTATAATACTTTTTTCTGTGAGATTGAAGAAGAGTTTGTTCCTATATTAAATGAGGAACATATAGGATATGCCTGGGTGCAATCGGGAAGTTATCCTAAACCGTTGCACCCAGGCCTATTTTCTACTGTTAATATTGATATAGTCATTGAGAAGTTAAATCTACTTACTTAATGTAATATCCCTAACATTTTAAACATTATAGGTTCTGCTATAAAACCTGCTAGCATTCCACCTCCCATTAACATCCATTTCCATTTCTCTAATGAATTTATTTTCTTTGCCATCTCGTTGTGTGAGTCTACATTGGTTTTTTGAAAACTAGTCATCATTTCTTGAATGGAAATGTTGTTATCGTCAATAACATCTCGCATCTCCTTCAAACCAGTCTTCAACTCATCAACTTTATCTGTGAGATTTGAATATTGAACTTGAAGGATTGCGACATCGGTTTCTGTTTGTTTTTGTTGTACCGACAGTGTTGTCATGATGATATCCTTATGCGCTAGTAATAGTTACAAGCGGATAAGGCATTGCATTTGCTACATTTGAAGTTTGTGCAGTATTAAACGTTGCAAATGCAGGAGCTGTATTGATATATCCTAGATTTCCAGTTGGTTGTCCAGGTGAAACAATGTTTCCAAGAGCATCAGGACTAGAAGGTGCAGTAAAGATACCAAGAGTGTGATCGCTTAGTGTCTGTACTTTTACTGCCGTAGAGTTAGCATATGTTGCAGTCATCGTCATTGTATTCGGAAGAAGTGCAGTATTAGCTAAATTTGCAGTATAGCATTGTGCAGTAAGACCGGTTGTTGTGCCAGTAACAAGATATTTCTGCTTGCCCTTTTGACGAACAATATATCCTGGTTCTGCTGTCGCAGTGACATAATTTACCGGAGTTGAGAATGTAGCTGATGCATTTGCTGTAAGAATTGCAGTTTGTTGCAATACGTTAGCAGTCACATTTCCTGATGATACAGGAACGTTTGCCCCGCCCGGATTATATGTTACAGTGAAATGAGTTGCATTTGTGACTGTACCTAAATAATACGCTGTATTAGCCTTGATGTTTCCATCAACATTTGAATCAAACCAAACAACACCATTGGCTAAAGTTTGTGCATTTCCTGAAGTGACAAGATAGCTACCAGTAGCAACAGTGCTTGTGATTGCAAGCTTGCTCTCAGAAGGAATAGAACCGATAAAGCCAATAGTAGTTAGATCATATGTAGTTCCGTTGTTATTTGCAACATTGGCTTGAAGTACAGAACCAGTTGTTGAATTAGCAAAAGTATTCAAGAACCCAAACACAACATTGCTTGTATTAGCTGTTGTGATTTGTCCAGGTCCGGTTTGACCAATAGCAACATTAGCAAGAACTTGTTTTCCATAAATTGCAGTATTACCGCCTACTACTGAGTAAGTTGCAGTATTTGTTGCTGGCCAACCAGTTCCACCATTTGGGTTATTAAAATATGCATCAACAACACCGACTGAAGCAGATACAGTCTGTGCTGAAGTATTAGATAAGGTTACTTGTACTGAATTTGGGTTAGCATTCAATGGCGTAGCAGACACAGTAAATGTGTGTGCTGATAACACCTTTAACACCCAATAATCTACGCCAGCTAGTAATCCACCTACGTTTGATGCGACTACGAACGGCATGTTCGCAATAATACCAAGTCCAGTGGGCGGTGCTAAAAGATTTTGTGATACTGTTACAATATTACCGGTAGCTGCTGTACCAGTGATAGTAAGCACTGCTTGTGCTTTAGCTATTTTTAGTGGTCGGCCCATTTGTTTTTCCTTTATGTTAGTCCAGGTTCTAGCTGGTACGCAGTGGGTAACTGCATAAACTCTCCGAATGAGAGTGTTATAAATGTATTTATCTTTTTTGGGTAAAATAAAGGAAGGTTAAGCGTATACTGCACCTATTACATACCATTGGGTAGAGGTCATTGCAATATATCGCATCGTTGAACTATTACCAGATTGGTTGAATGCCGTGTTTGTTGGCAATGTTCCTATAGCAGCCCCTGATGCAGGGTAAACATTAAGTGAATTGGCATTTGTATTCGTCACTGTAATTTCCATACCCGGTGTAGCTACAGGAAGAATTATTCCGGACCCTACATCTACATTAGTAACCTGATTGAATTCACGAGATATCACAGCAGCAGTACCTTGAGTAGATCCTGCAGCCGAAATTCCGTTAGCAACTGAGCGTATATTATACGAAGATGCTATGACATTGGCGCCTGAAATGTTACCTGTTACTGATACCGAAGAGAACATACCTGTAACATTAGCAGCATTTATTGCTGTTAATGAAGAACCATCACCGACATAGAAGTTCGCAGTTACCGTATTACCTAAATTTGCATTTGCTGATACAAGGTTCCCTGATATAGTAACAAGGTTAGATGACTTATTGAACGTAAATCCGCTTGTAGCGTTAGCATTTCCGGAATCATTAAATAAAACATCAGTGTTACTACCGTTAACAGTAAAATTACCAGTTACGTTACCGGAAAAATTACCAACAAATGTACTGGCTATTAATGCACCGTTGGCTAAGTTGGCACTAATACTTGTATTAATGACTGCGGATGAATTTCCATTTGCCGAAGAAGTAGTAAAAGTTGGATAAACAGTAGTAGCAGATGAAGTGTTCTGTAATAGAGCAGATGCGTTAGTTGCGCTGGTTGAATAAGTCGCATTAGCTACTGTACCAGTGACATTACCACCAGACACTGCATATGCAACACTAGCGATACCAGCATTGGTTGCATATGTCGCATTAGCTACGGTGCCAGTCACGTTGCTACCTACGAGTGCGGACAAGCCGAAACCGTTACCGAAGTGATTACCAACAATATTAGAGCCTACAACATTACTAGTAACAGCCAGATTACCTGGTAAGCTCGTCAGTTTCGTTACACTATCAAAAGTGAATCCAGCAGCACCGCCAAAGTTACCACTGTTATTAAATTGGATCTGGGTATTCCCGCCGCCCGGTAATCCATTACCGGAACTTCCACCAGTCTGTGCGGTCCAGCTTAGATTGCCGGTACCATCTGTCTGCAATACATATCCATTGGTTCCGCCGTCAATTTTTACATTGCTAACAGAACCTAATGTTATAAGGCCTCCGGCTTCTCCACCACGATTAACCCAACTAGTACCATCGTATACTAAGACTTCGCCATCAGCAAGAGATGATGCAGTGATGTCAAGATTGCCTATAGCGCCATCAATCTGACTAAAATAGATATTAGAATACGCAGTTAGTACTTCTACATTTTCATTGGGTGTAGTTTTACCGATGAATAACCTTTTGCTATCGGATGCCCAGCCGAATTCGGCTTCGTCTAACTGCGGCAGGTCTACTAGGTTACCTGTTCGTTGCTGTATCTTGCTAATTTGGAGGATTGCCATAAGTGTATCTTTACCCTAATACACTTATTTAGTCTTTAAAAATTATAATCCTTTATAAGAATTGAGAATAGTATTTCTCTACCCTAGCCCACCACATATTTTCATATTCATCAAATTCATTGCCTTCAATAATGAATTCCTGATATTGATTGTCTGCACTACACATGAAAATGACACCTTTGCGAATAGAGGTATTGTAAACTTCATTGTGTGCTACAGCATAAGCAACTAGCTGAGTGAAATAATCTTGGATCCATTCACGCTTTTTGGGTTTATTGGTTTGTTTATGATCCATGATCGCTTCTGAGCTAAGGTGTATGCCAGCTAGATCAGTGGTCCCTGCATAGATTTCAGGGAAATAGAGTCCAACTTCTGTACCCCAAAACTCATTACAATTAACAAGCCCTTGTGATATTATAGAGTGTGCCATCTGATGGCTCTGAATGCTGTATGGATTAGATCCAGGATCACCTGTCTCATCATTCTTGATATAATTTTCAATCCATTTGTGCATACGAGTACCTCGTCCCGCTGCCTCAGTCGTAATCTCTTGTGCCTTTTGAACACCGACTCGCTTTCGCCACATAGCCAATGCTTTCTTGGATTCTTCACTTTTAGTAGCATCTAGGATTGTCGTGACACTAGGTAGTTTAGACCCATCCGGAGCAAGATATTGCCGTGATCCATCAACCTTAACCTTTTTCATATCGCTGTAGGGGAATTTATTAGTTATAGCCATTATGTATAATGCTACCGATATCGGATAAATTCAACTTGTTTGGGTTATTTTAACGCCTTATGAGCCATCTTGGCTACCGTCTTCTTATTATCGTCATCTGTCTTTTCAGTAGTTTCATCATCTGATGTTGCCGAATGTCCCTTGAAGATTACCTTATCTCCTTTAATGTTAGATATAAGGTCTTTGAGTGGCGGGACCTTGATCATGTTGTAAAAGTCTTCGTCATCTAGAATGATGTCATAATCTTGAAAGTAATCTTGAAGTTCTGCTAAAGTATAGTTATCAGGGTCGATCTCACCATCATTAACCTCTTGCTCTAACTGATTTGTTAGAGCAACGATTTGAGGAGTGATTTGAGTATCACCATCTAGTTCAAAGAGGTACATACTTACCTCTTTGAACGACCAACATTACCTGATAGATCGTCTGATCCTTCTGGTTCCGGCGGAGGAGGAGCTTCGGCGCTCAAGTTTGAAGCTACATCTGCATCCATATCAGTCATATCATTGGCTGCTGCTGATTCATCCCCAGGAAGTTCTGCGCCGAACTCTTGCCCACCTTGACCAGTGATCGTGCCTAATGCACTTTGTAGTGTTGTCTTTGATTGTTGCAATGCAGTGTTGAGTGAAGAGAGGGCTTCTGATACTTGAGAATTAAACTGCTCGCTTTCATTTACGCCGATCTCAGACTGAATTGAATCTACTAGCGCAGGAAGTTCCTTGACAAGCATGTCGCTTACTTCTTCCACCATCTTCTGAACCGAATCAACCATATCTTGTGCAGCTAGAATGACCTGTGACTTCTCAACTTCTTCGTTTTCAAAGACGATACGGGGATTTGGTGCGTTCTTAAGGTGTGCTGAGAGAGATTGCTCTACGAATACCAACTTCATGTGTGTTGGATTGCGCTGATTCTTGTGATAATCAGGGGAGCGTCTTGACTCGTTGATTAGTCCTCTGACCTTTTGAAGCATTTGGCTAGTTTGCAGCCTGTTCAAATTAGAAGGATCAAAGTTGTATCCAAAGGATTCTTTAAGTGCTTTCTTTGCAACATTTTTGTTGTCTAACTCATTAAGATTCATAGGTCATAACTCTTTCGTATTTGTTTTAGTATTTATCACATAAACTTAAAATTGGGCTTTTTAGTCCTATCAAACTTGTTGTATTGAATAGTCTTAGAACTATTTATATAGGAATTTATCTCTTCTACGACCATCCTTCTTTTAAAGATGTCTTCTTGAACCTTCATGATGTAAACCCACCTTGCATCCGATTCTGTAGTTTTCTTGAGAATATTCCTATGAACCGATAGTTCAAAGTCAATGCTACACAATCGTAGGTCAAGGTCTACTACTTTTTTGGCTTCTTTGCGTTTATTAGCATTGATTAATGTACACCAGGTTACTGCATTTTTTAACTGTGAAAATTCTATAGGAGATTCCATTGTACCGCTAATTACTTTGTGATACCCAACCCTAGTAGGCACGATGAAATATTTTCCAAATAGTGAATACTTACCATTGTTATCCTTTGTTATCAACACATCCTGAATATCAGACTTGAGTTGGTTATCAAAGAATTTATCAAGTTTGGTTACAGTTTTCATTTTAATCTATTGGATTGGGCAGTGTTAACGAAGAACACTTCATGAATCTATCATTTTTATCGCGAACGATGATTTCAATCTCTCCAGTATCAGTATCAATCATCACCTGTGCATCAATGTTTTCGCCAAATGCAGTGCGGACATCTTCCATCACTAGATCACACGTTTCTTCTGATAAGGGGCCAGACATATATTTTTCTAGAATAACCCTTACAGCAGCACCCCGGGCGTGGTCTATGAAACTGTCATTACTAGTAGCCGTTGACATATTGATTTCTCCTAATCATTATTATTTAATGCTAAATCAACTCAAAGTATATATTTCTTAGCTCATCAGATATATCAAGAAATTCTGGAATTTTCTCAAATTGATCCTTACAGAGTATCATCGGGACACCATCACAGTCGTTGTACAGTGCACCCAGTTCGGTTATTCCATTTTCAAAAACACTTGAATGTTGTACATCAAATTCAAATCTCCAGGAGTGTTTTATTCTATCTTCTTCTTTTGCATATAAAAACCCAAACTGACCGATGTCTTCTTTCAAATCCTGCCTGACAGGAACTTTGATAACTTCAGGTTGGCTTCGCATTGATATGACTTGCAAGAGTGTGTCAAAGTTACATTGTGTATTGCGCCTGTGTAGCCAGTTGTCGATACCATCATGATCAGGCCTAGACCTATTCATCACGCCAGTCTGAGTGATATCAAACAAGGTATGTGCAGCAATACGATGTGACATATGACTATTTACTCAACAAAAAACCCAGGAATAATTAAATTCCTGGGTTCTATGTTAGGTGTAATATCAGATATTACGGGGAGTCAGTGCTTGCAATGAATGTTGCACCGAGTGCACCAGTTGTAGTGTTAGCAACACCTGCAGCAGTAAGTGCTGTGTTGATCGCAAGTACTACGTTAGATGCAGCGCCGTTTGGTCCGCTGCTGTCAACATACCATGCACCAGCTGGATACACAGCGTATGCGAATGTGTCAGGAGTACCTGAAGTATACTGATACATATAGATCGTAGCCAACTGTTGAATTGTTTCAACAATTACATTTACTTGGGTTGTGCTGAATGTAGAACTACCTGAAGCTGAAGTCGTGAAGAAGTCAAGCTTTGGGCCTTGTGGCTGAACTGCATAACCTGAAGTGACAGCATTAAGACCATTGTTGGTATATGCTGGGGAATCTAAGTGCATTACCTGTTGATAATCACCATTTACTTTTGTAAACTGTGCCATTGTAGTGTTTTCCTTTTAAAATGTGAGATCAAAGTCTCATATAACTATTTATGCCTTTGCAAAAAAAACTTGGTTTTGGCTATATTTATTTAGAAGATCCCTTAACATACGTTTTGATTAAGTCAGTTATTAGTTCGGTTGTGGCACTTGGATCTTTCTTATGTAAGTCTGCTATTAGAGCTTTTATTTGATCCGGGGTCCTTTTTTCGGAACCAGCTCCGCCTCCGCCTGCTTTCGCGACTGCATTTTCAGCACCAAATGGTACTCCTTTATTCGCTTGTGCGATAGAAAATGATGCTTGGGCTAGTTGTGTTAATGCTGCTCTTCCACCATCTTTGCTATACGAGTCAGCAACCTTCTTTATTAGCGAGTTAATGTGGTCCTCATCATCATGCCAGTTTATATTTCTCATCCAACTATTATACCATGTTGTTAGATATTTTTGAAGTGATCTATCTTTAGTAGGTGGCGGCGCTGGATCCTCTTCGCCTAAGACGATGCTTTCAAAAATCGCATTCAGTCTGTCATATCTAGATTCTTTAACAGGTTTACCGTCTTTTTTAGCATTAACCTTTAGGTTGGTTTCGGGGGAGGCCCCGGTAGTATAATTAGCGCCGCTACCTGCGATAGGATTGGAAGATGTCTTGGTGGGCCGGGTAATTGCGCCGCCTTTAGTAATTTCACCGGGAGGCGGGGTTGGGCCGGAAGGCGGAGTTTTAGGTGGAGGTTCGGCTGACTTTGCTGAAGGGTCAATGTTTCCGCCACTAATACCGTTCTTTATAGAGATCAAAGCGTCTTTAACGAAGTCATCTATAAAAACGTCTTGAGTAAGTTGTTGCTGGCTACCATTTCCACCAAACATACCCTTCAATGCAGACCATCCTGCACTGACCTCGTTCATCTTTTTCTTTGGGATAGCCTTAAACTCATCAATCTTCATGTTTCTTCCTCAAGCTTTTCGCGAATCTAGCTTGATCTTTACCTTTAATCGCACTCAACAACTTTTTCTCAAGTAATTCGGCCCGTTCGGAAGGGTAGTGCTTTTGCATCAACTCAATGAGATTGATAGCACTTGTAATGATATTTGAGGCGCGTGACTCAATTATATGATTGATATCACGGTTCTCACCTATCGATTGCAGCTCCTCTAGAAGGCTTCGTGTTTTCTTTTGCATAAGATAAAGATCCCGTGATATTATTTAGTCAAAAAACTTAAAATTATTTCTTTAATGATATTCTTAAAAACGGTTCCAAATCCAAACAGAGTTACCACAATCCCAAATACGGTCGTATCCGTTGTTTTGCATGTTGCTCCACTCAGATTGATTAGGATCAAACGTCATCAACATTTCCTTTAGCTTATGCTTTTGATACTTGACTCTAGATGAAAGTGACCCGTCTGCTTCTAGATAAAAGTAATTGGGAGTTGAGTTGTGAGAGAACGAGAACCCTAATTTGGAATATATCGTTCCTAAGAACCACCTTCTGTCGCAGTAGGAAATGACTGAATTAGGAACGTGATTGCGTATAAACTGACTGAATAGTTTTTCTGCACCTCCTACCACACTTATATTATCTTTAACTGCAAATCTCAGCAGTTCCCATTCTGCTTTTTTGCTATATCTAGATTTACCAAAACTCATGATAGCCACTAATTCATCATTGTATGTGAGTCCATAGCAAACTCTAGAGCGTACTGCCCCTTGTAGATGATAGTCTTGTAGGAACGTTGCTTCTGCATCCGATGCAACATTGACTATTTTGCATTTTCTTCCATAAACTCGTTCAGTCTTTCTTAGCAGAAGGCGCAATCTGTTTTCTACGATATCACGTTTTTCTAACCACTCATTCTCAAATATGTGAACTAACCTAACGCCTTCGACTACAGCCGCAACTGTCTTGTTGATATGGTAATTTTGATTCTTGCCCTTTCCTTCTCTGTGCCAATAGATACCATTACATTCAATCCCTAACTTCATTGAAGGGATGTATATGTCTATTTCTTTTCCAGACAAAATCTTGCGGTTATTTGTTTCTATCTCAACAGTATCTCCCAACACTTCACGAATGAACAAACTAACTTCCTTTTCAAAGTATGAGTATTTTGTTAGGTCTATGCCTGCATTTCTGATATACCTACAGAGTATTGAATACGAAATGTTGCATGATCTTGCTATTTCTTTGGCACTATGCAGTTCCAATTGATTTTCTAACCATGCTCGATCCTTGAGGTTTCTTAGATCATCAGTAGAGATATGCTGTTGATTGTAGTGATCTCTTCCGTACCTTTCTAACATAGTATTCTTTGCGCTGTTTTTTATGTCCGCATTCTTGAGAGGAGAGTCTACGCCATATCTTTTCACAAGTGTTTGCTTTATCTTGTTCTTGACCTCTAGATTATTCAACGGAGTGACATGTCCGTAGGTCAGTAGGTTTGTTTTTTCTCGTGCTAGTTGTGTTTTTTTCTTTTCTTCGGGACTGAGAGTTTGATGGTAGGTTTTTAGATAACTTCTAAATTCTTTGGTTTTTGAATAGTTGTATTCCCCGTATTTTTCTAGGTTGGTTCTTCTTATCTTTTCCTTAACCGCCGAGTGAGAAAACGGATTGTTCTCTCCTATCTTACGAGTTGCGCTTGCGGTACACTTAGGTGAGCAATACTTAGAGTATGCATTTATAGACGTGTGCCACTTAACGATGTTATTGCAGCCGGGCAATTCACAACAGGGAACGGCAGAAACGCCATTAAGTATGTGATAAAACCTAATAGCCATGGTCGGATTTTCAGCAAGAAAACTCGTTTCATCCATGATCTTAACATATAGATCGATCAGGTTATTTCGTTCCCACCATATCTTTTCGTTGCATCTTCCATTAATGCTATTGTTTTTCTTAAAACATCTAACTCTTATTCTGTCAACATCATGTGATTCCATTTTATTCTTTCTTTAACGACTGCAACAGTTGTTTCAACTTTGTGGATTGGACATCTGCTGTCACTTTTTGTTGACTACCTTCGTTTTGTGTTTCTACCACATTAGAAGTAGTTCTTATTTTATTCATGATATTACTAGGAGTAGGTTGTTTTTTATCATCACTGTCGATGTCTTCATCAGTAATTCTCATAGTTTCAATATTATATTCTAGATCGATCTTCATACCAACACCAGTAGAACTACGCGATTTCATACACTGAATTTGATACTTCCCGCGTTCTCTCATAGAGCGCGAAGTAAAGATACCAAACACATAGTCAGCAGTATTTATCTTTGAGATACCGCCTGCGATATGACTATGATCAAACTCAATCTCTTCAACCGCACTACGATTCAATTGAGATGCAGTAATCATGAGAACACCAAGTTCTTTCGCAAGATTACGCAATTCTTCAGAGACATACTTGTCCTTGATGAACTGATCGCTTGGATTCACCTTGATACCTACTGGCATGACGAGATCAAGATAATCAATCATCACGAAGTCAATCCTGATACCAGTCTGAATCTGCACTTCTTTGATATATGCACGGATAACATTCACGTTTGACTGTGCCGGAAGTCCTTTGACGCGGTACTGGCCCATCTTCTTACCAGCCATCTTGACCTTGAGTTCAGCATCATCTAGGTTCTTCCGGATATCCTTTGTACTCATGTTCGTGAGCATCGCGTCTGTGCGAAGCGAAGTCAGTTCTTCAGAGAGTTCAAGTGTGATGTAGACACCGCTCAGGCCTTGCTGTAACCAGTTTAGAGCGATGTTCATCATCACTAGAGATTTACCAGAACCAGAACCACCTGCGAAAATGTTCAACTCACCGCGACTCATACCACCGTACATGACACGATCAAGCTGGGGCCAACCTGTAGATACCTGTCCTCCCTGATTGAAGTACTTGTTCAGCCGTTCTTTAGGATCAGCGAAATAATCTGTACCCATGTCACGTTGCAATGAGATTTGCACCGCATCCTTGATCAATTTCTCAACCGGATCAAAGTCGCCCTTCTCAAGCAGGTCCGCCGCCTTCATGATTGCTCGTTCAAGTTCTTGTCTCTTAGTGAAGGACTCAAACTCTTCTAGAAACCAATCATAATGCCCATCGTTTAGTTCTTCAATCTGTAGTATTTCCTCGCCAGTGACTGCCTTGATCTGTGTATGATCAGGCATGATGCTATACTTCTGTGTATGCTCAACAATGAGTTCTGCTACTGGCCTTAGGGTACGATCAAAGTTCTCGGGATTAAAGATATTTGTGACTCTGGTATAGAGTTCAGCATTGGTCACGATCATCCTGAGGAAGAGTTCCTGAATGTCCCGGTTATATTCTTTTATCATGTAGTTATTATACAATATTTCTCTTATGACTTCAATACATTTGGGATAAATAAAGATGTGTAGTTCGCGGGACCCACCCCAACTACTCTAACGTTCTGGGGAGAACATCAGCATATGTGTATTTATTGCAAACTGATAGGGTAACAAATGGAACACATAATCTATTAGGAAAAAATAATTACAAATATGATCATACTAATTATACCTTCAGAAACAAAATTACTTCCGAAATTGTAAGTATGACTAGATGTGATTTTTGTAAAAAATTTAATTTAAATAGAACTAATGTGGGAAGAATGGTAATAGGAAGATATAAATCTGTTAAAGGATGGATGTTAATATCATAATTTTTTCATTATTTTATTTTTCATCAATTTAATTTTAATGGAACTATTAGTTGCATTTTGTAAAATTGATAATAACGTCGGTAGTCTGCCGTATTTTACTACAGCGTCATTGGCATCCTTCACTCCCGGCCCCCAATCAGGAATAGAGACATGGAATCCTAACTCAAGTGCTTGCTCACAGATAGTCAATCCAGCCTTGTCTTGATCCGGAACCACGATTATCTTCCTCTGTAGATTCCGTAGAATATTGACCTGCGATTCATTTATAGTATTCGTAGTTAGCGCACATCCATTGAGGCTCAACGCATCAAATATGCCTTCAAATACCAGACATACTTCCCAATCAGGCTTCTGTAGATCATATCCAAAGAGGAATCCGGGTTGTTGATGGGTAATAAATTTAGGAACACGATTATCTAGATATCTGCTCGTGTGTCCAACTATTCTATTTTCATAAGTGAATGGAACGATGATGCGATCAGCATTCCTACCCTGATCCTTAGGAGTTATCATGAAGGGATAGTCGTATATACCTATCCCTCTGTTAGTAAGATAGTCTACATATTTCTGATGATCGGGGTTTTCCGGGCAGATCATTTCCATATTATCAGGAAGAACTACCTCTTCAAAGTTTATCTTCTTCTTTTTTTTCTTGACCATAGTCAAGTTTAGCAAATCTTTATGCTGTAGACTGTAGAGATTCCACTTGTTTATGTCCTGCTCATCCATGCCACACCAAGTAAGCAACTTGCGTGTGTTACCAGTGATATTCTTACCTAAGGTAAATCCACACTTGAATCCGCAGTTGAAGCAATGTAGATTCCAGTTAGTGCCGTCAGTCTTGATACCGCCACGCATTTTCTTGTCTGGACGATGGCCCATATTATGGCAACAAGGAGCGTTGAAACTTATCCAACCGCTTACCGTGGTTTTCTTTTTACCTGGTATGATAGTCAGGATATCAAACATAACTCTACTATAACAGACCTGATATAGAAATCAAGCAAATAGGTTACCTAGATAGGATATTTAGAACCGCGCCTGAATTGCTGTCAAACTCCATTCGCACAAAGGGATGGAAACCTTCGATCACATATCCCATCGTAGCACTGACATTATCGTATGTGTTGGTCAGGATAGGATACCAATCTACATCTGGTTGTACTGATCCTTCAATGATAACATTACCGTAAAATTGATCATAGGATGCTTGGATGGTCAGCACGGGATTGCTGTTCGTGTCAATGACACTCGTATAATAGACATAGCCGTTTGCCGGACTGTATTCAGGATTCGTATTAGGAAATGCCTGACCAGTAGGAATCGTGACATTTGCTGAAGGGACAAAGGATGGAAGGATGGAATCAACGATATTCATATCACCCCTTGCACCTGCATTCTGATCCACAAATACAGGATAGTTGAATGTTCCAACTGGAATCTCCAGTGAATAGTAAGCTTTCTGTGGATTGATTTCCATTAGGTCAGCGGCAGTTATATCCAAGGTAGCAAATCCATTCAGTGTAAGTCCTGGATTAAGATACGTGGATAGGAGAGTCACATTACCGTCATAACTTATGATCCTACAAGTGATCTGTGCTCCAGTAATATCAATAGGCTTCTGTTCGTTGTTCAGGAACTGAAAAATAATCTGATTATCTACACCCCTGTTGAGTGTTAATGGTCGGGCATATTGTGGCAAGTAGATTCTCCCTGAAAATCCTGATTGGAGTATAACAATCTGTCGTTGCGTATAAACAAAAACTTGGGTCGCATAGGACATCTGTTGTTCCTCTTATCATATATTTAGTCTTTAAAATATTAAAATATTAACTTTGGGCTTCCTTGATTAAATATATACAATGGAAGCAAACGACTTTTTCAAGAAACTTACAGAAGCCCATCCGTTCATCACGGTTTGTTCCTATGCCGGTCAAGATTATGTAGGTATAATCCAGAATCGTGATGACATGGTAACGACTCTATACGATTACGGTGCTATAGTTCAAGTTGATCTCAAGTCCAAGTTCCTACAGTTAGGTGATGTGTGGTGGTGGGAATCTAATAGAACGATTCCTATCAACCTGTTCCTAAAGACCGAATGGAATGTGTTCAAACCATATATCAGGACGTTTAACAACAAGAGTTTGCAGGTAGTTCATGGGCCAGTTGTATGTATGTCTGATTTCACTAAAAAGAGATCAAAGCGCCGTAGCATCACATTAGTAAAAAGGATGCCTTAGAGTCTAGGCAACCTGCTCAACCATTTCTTCCTTTTTTCCTTAGCCATCTTCAATGTAAGGTCTCCTACTCGCTGATCAAATGTAATACCTAATCCGTGATCATATTCATGTAGGAAGATCCGAGCCTGGAATCCCATCAAGGTGTCTTCAACTTCTTTACCTGATACGGTCTGATATTTCACCGACACTCCTGCCGGACGCTTCACCTTCATCCAGAGTTCAGGGAAACTCAAACAACCTTCTTGATCAAGCACCCGTTCATCGGATATCGCGACTATCGCTGGATTGATGCAAACCACAAAGTTATCTATCGTGCCCATGATGAATACACGCTTTTTTACCCCACATTGAATGGCAGAGAGACCGATACCACCGTGGTCGGCCATCACTTCCTTCATATATGTAACCAACTGTGAAGGGTCGCCATCAACCTCAAAGTCCCATGGTTCAGAAACTTCAAGTAATTGAGGGTCGTTTTCTTTGAGTAGTTCTAGTGTCATTGTGTTCTGTCTTCTTTTAATAGATTCATGTGTACCACCACTAGTTGGCTATAGGATATACTGTGACTCTTTTTAAAGCTGTACCCAGATTGATCCGTTTCCCAAATAGTCTGGCTCACTTCTTTCCATGTCTTACCGATGAGATGTTTTTTTGCTGGTCGTATCGCTGCTAGAAACATCGCTAGTCTAGGAATACTATTTATAGGTTCAGGCATCTTCTGTATAGAATTATAATGATTGCCCAAATGTATCAATTGCTCAACGATTTTTCTGTCATTCAGCATAGACCAATCTGGTTCCTGCATCAATCGCTCAAGATGTGCTTCATCCTTGACAAGCGAGTAAACGAATACATTCAGCAAATCTATCTTGAAGTATCCACGAGCCTCCGCTTCAGTATAATCAATCGCTGCCATATCCATCACAGGATCATAGGGAATGTCAGTGATATAGAATCCGGATGGATGCTTGCGAATGGGATTCACATTACGCATAGAGGCATGGACATGCTTGATCAATGATAGAACCCTATCACGATCACCCACATCTATATCTACGTCCGAATCAATCCTCATTTAGGTGTCAAGCCGGCCTTCATCAACTTCAGATAAGCCTTCTGGACGATGATAGCTTGGCGTTCGGCATCTTCCACTGCCTTGTGTGTCGTGACATGTCCATCATCTTTTAGGCTGACTCCAGTCATGTCGTAGAGGGTGCGAGTGTCACGGACATTCCAAAACCGCCAAGGAGTGTTTATACCAAGTTGACGGAATGAGGATTCAGCAATCATGATGTCAAAAATAGCACCATGTGACCATACTGCATCACGGTTCCAGCAGAACTTAGCAAGTTTTTCCATGCATTCCTTGAATGGAATACGGTCACGATCACCCATGGCTTCTTCAATCGCTTCTGGACTCTGTCCGCTCCACCAACGCAGGGTGTCATCACTGATCGTGCGATTATAAACATCTGTTTGTTCATCAATCGTTGGACGGAGTTCTAGACGCTCTACAACACCTTGTCCCTTAGGATCAAAGATCACTGCACCGATAGTGAGGATCACCGTGTCTGGAGAAGTGTCAAGCGTCTCCATATCAATCATAACCGATTGTGACAAAATATTATCTCCTATATGATATAGCTTAATATACTACAGTGTATGACCGAAGTCAAGCAGAAAGATAAATAAAAATGTAGTTCGCGGCATCAGGGGAATAATATGAACAAGACCATTTTAGCAACTTTTAGCACATTACTCGTCGCAGGATGCGGTATCACAAGTGATAAATATACTAAACAAGAGGATCATAAATTATGTCAGTAGCAGGAATTAGAGTAGAAGGTGGAATCAGTATTGGTGGCGGCATCAGTATCGGAGAAGGCGGTAGCAGTCCTCCCGGCCCAAGCGGTAGCAACGGTATTGTCGGCTTCACTGAGATGACCTCAGGCGGAACTCAAAATCAATGGATTGAGGATCCTACTGCTACTATGTTGAGCAACGGATTTATTCTCAATGCTGTAAGCGGCACTAGCAATATTAAAAACGGTGTTGCCTTCAACTATCTGACTGCTAATAACTTAGCATTCTTCAGCACATATGGTACGGGAAACAAGACCGTGACTTGGGCAGCTGGAAGCACTTATACTGGACCGATGACTGTCAATGTAAATAATAACGGTGGCGGTGGTCCTGAGTTTACGTTCTACATGAACAATGTTACTACTTTCCCATCAACATTCATTTTCCCTGCGACATTTACTTAAGGAATAAACATGACAACTCCAACACCAACTCCAACACACCCAAGTCAACCAGGCTTTTGGGAATATCAACGCAGCAAGTTACCTACAAACAAATAGGTACACATTTGATTATACATAGACAGGCAAATACTAGAGGACACATAGTTGCACCATTTATAGATACTAGAAGGACTTTTAGTTTTCCTAGTTATTATGATAGTCGCTATATGAATTTTAGCGATTTACAGACCATCAACGATGACCGTGTTCAATATAGTTGGCAAGTTCCTTGGCATGAACACAAGAACATGGAAATATTTGGTTATGTTGTAGAAGGCAGTAGTCATCATGTAGACAGTTTAGGAAATGATGTTGAAGTGCCAGCTGGCGCAGTACAACGTATGAGTAGTGGTTTTGGCATAAGTCATACAGAAGGCAACACAGCAAACACACCCAATCGTTATCTACAGTTATGGATTGAGACTACGATCATCTCAAGCGATGCCTATCACCAAGCTTTTACCTACGCAGTGCCTGCCCCCGCTCCTACTGCACATCTTCGCCGGCATACCCGACACGGTCAATCATCTCATCAATAAAGTCCATAGATATTTTTATAAAAACCTTATAACCATTTCAATAAAAATATCAGGTATTTCTGCTCGTCAATTACTTCCCATTTGTCGGTTATCATGCCATTATCGGCATTGGCTGATATACCATAAGTGTCCCTGACGTAGTCCAAAAACTCTTTTACATCAAATTCAGTCCTAGATTCCATCCATTCAATACGAACACCTTTAAGTGCTGCCCAATAAGTCCATCGGTGTTTACGGAATGCGATATCCGGATCGTCAGGATCTATGTCGCCACCAAACTCTTTACCAACTTTTACCATTATGTAAATACGTCAAACTTTGAATATGATGTCAACATATTATTCACACAACTTCCAGAAAACATAGACTTTTTCATCCATGATGATGTATGCAGATGCTTTGAACCATGGCCCATAAAGCTCGGGTTCACCGTAGCGTTCTCTACACCATTGCTCCATCCTAGAAACCCTACCCTTAATACCATCAGGAGGAAGCATTCTAAAGAACATCTTCTCTTCCCATTCATCATTGTTCCAGATCATTTTTTTTACCTTGCGAACTTCGGGTACTACGTCTATATATTCCGGAGCTAGCCCCATGTCAGATTGAACCATATATAATCCCTTTCATATCTAAACTTCACTCTTGTAGTTCCAGGTGTATGACACCATCTGCAATGTCGTTCGCATTTATCTATGTTATCATATAACCAAATTAAGATTTCAACATGTTTTTTTTGAGCATTTTGGAGGATCCAATCATCATCATTATGCCAGATTATTACCTCATGCCAACCCGGATTAGTTTCGGTCCAACCTCTCTTAACATCGTAATGATGTTCATACATTATTCATTCAATCGGTAAATGATTAGTTCACGCTCACTCATCCATATGTGCAAGTGCGGATCATATTTCCACTGTGCCCTATAACAAGGCTTCAGCCACAGTAATTTATTAGATAAGTAACACCTTTTAGGAAGCCATGGTATACATTTCTTAAAATTTTGGTATTCATGAATCATCGTCCCTAAAGATATAGATTCTATATGATGCATACTTAACCTATCAGTACCCTGCCTGTGACAACAGTTCTTTCACCTGACCAACCACATTGCTGTTTCGCTTGAACCGGATAGCCCATTGTTCTGGATTGATATAGTCTATGATCATCTTCTGCTGTGACTCATCCAAATCTTCAATCAACTGGATTCCGCTCTCAGATTGATACAACATCCATGGACTGACATTACCAGCAGTGATCATATAGCATAGCCTATTACGATTCGCATATCGTAGACAATCTTTGCTCTCAATGCCTGCTTCTTTTGATAGTTCAATCGTATTCTCAATGCTACGAGCGACAGCATCTAATGGATCTTCGGCTTTGAGATAATCTATTAGAAACTTAGTATAGTTCACATCACTACACCAACTGTCAACCTTGATCTGGTTTTTTAGAAGCCAGTCAGCGTATTGATTGACATTGATACACTTGATATTCACGCAATAATGACCAAATTTTACAAAGGCTATATAATACGCGCTCTTGCTGAAGTCTAGGTATGTGCGTGCCTTTTTGGTCGCTGTGTTCTTCTTGTAGAAACTAAGCCAAGACTGGAAACCAATACGATTACCCGGTCTGTCTTTATCCATATGTCGTCTTTTATTTTCACAGATATGGTTCATCGCCGAAGTTTCTCTCTGGAAACTACGGTTACAGAATTCACAACTGAATCCAGTATTAATTACCGTGGGCTTTTTCGTAGTCTTCAATGTCTTCGTCTGTAATAATGCCACTTAGGATATCAATCTCATCATACTTTAACTCCGGAAACTTCTCTGCAAGATACATTTTCTTGCGATGACTGTCAACATACGCATCACTAAGAAGGGTAAGATCGCTGTCACTTGTCTTAGGATAGATTTTCTTAAAATATTCCTTGATCTCTTTGTGCTTTGGACTCTCTTTTAGTTTACTCACCCGATCCCTGATATGCGGAATCCATTGATGGAACTGTTTCCCGATACCTGGACTTGCGGCACATAACATCAACCATTGCAACTTCTGGTGTTTCTGCACATTCTCGTTAAATAGATACTTGTTGGCGTGGTAATCAGTGCTTTGTAGATAATAGGATTGTATATCTCTGTTACCTTTCACAGCACTGATCCAGTGCAGCATCATGAACGGAACAAATTTCTTCTGCTGCTCTGTAGAGAGCCTATCATAATACGAATAGTCCTTCTTGTCTATGGCCGTAAGGGCTTCAAACAAGTCAAAGTCATGACCTGTAAACTTTTCGTCTGCTGATAGTTTCTCTTTAGCCACGTTCTTCCTCACATTTACAGTACAATCTACCAAACATATAATGGTAATCGTAACTGCGTCCACAATTTACACAACGACCAAGCATCCTTCTAAGGAAGCGTTGAATCATGCTTTCAACGCTTCCAAAGTAAGAATGTGTTCAACAGCATTACCAAGACTATCACCGTTGTTAACGATAGTCAAGGAAGGACCTTCACCATCTCTGTGGCGCTCATAACGATGATGCTCAATAACGTATCCACCCGAAGCCGGATAGATTGTGAACCTCATGCTAGTTCTAGCGTCAGGACTGTTGCTTTCTATATCTACTGGTGAATTGCAGGGAACTTCCCATGCTTCACGCGACCATCTTGCTAACATTTTCTTAAACCAATTCATTTTCTTTTCCTTTTTAAGTTCTACTTCTACGGTGTTAACAGATATCTTTCTAACGGTGTAAAAACTTCCGGGTTTCATTTGTGTAGTATTCATCCTAGACCATGCTCCGTTAGCTACTAATACTCTCCTGCAACACGCATACTAAAGTCATATCCTTTACTATCGGTTGACATTTCCCCGAGATCCTCAAGGTCTTCGCCGTTATACTGGATACTAGTGACAAGTTCCCATCCATCAACATCAGTTGTGAAGATAGTCAACTTGCTTATATCAAATGCATCGGCTTCTATCTCAAAGCTATAGAAAAGTCCTTTCTCATAACTCTGACCAACGAAAAGTACTGCACCTGCTTCTAGAATATCTTCCGGATAAATGTCATCACATTCACTGCTGGCACCTAACCTAAGTAACTTAGAATAGTCCACGTTGTCTAGCAAGACCTTGTTATCCTCATCGGTAACTGTGATAAAGGTGTTATCCGTATCGGTACCAAACTCATGAGCAATATCATCGCAATCGTGCCATTCACCGGGTTCAAAGGGCTGTGATTCTAATGGAACTTCAAAATCATTGTCCCAATCACTAGCATATTCCTCGATGCTTACCCCGTTGATATCAAAGTAGTCATAGATATCTTGGCTCACGGTTCCGACAACAATCTCACCTCCGCGCCCACTGATTTCAATCCTATACTTCATGACTTTCCTCCTTTGCCTGTTCTATTGTGACAACAAATTCATTATTCGGAAACAATGTCCTAATCACACCCATAATATCATATTCTTGATTGATATTCTGGAATTCATAGATTACCGATTCTTTAAACATTTATCTCTCCTAAAACGCTTGGTTGTAGTCAACCACTTCACAGTTACGGCTGATATCTTTCACAAAGTAGATACATCTGGGCTTTGGACCCTCGTCAATCGGCACACATAAAAACTGTCCATTCCTAAGTCTGGGCGCGAACCAAGTTACATCTGCATAGATATCTAGAATCTCTACTGGCAAAAATGTAGGAGAAGATGAACTTAGCGGGTTAAATTGGAACGCATTGAATCCCCTATCATTAAGGCTAGATAGGGGTAACGTCTCTAGGTCTCCGTGTTCTTGCTCACCAATTAATATCTGCCAGTCAACCGGCATCTTAATCTTTTGGTCTCCGATCCTAAGTACCAATGCAGGAGAATTAAACGACTCTAGGAAGATAAGAGGAATGTAATGATAATCAACATTTGTAGGGGTTGAGTTATCAAGAATAGCAAACCTAAGGTCATCTATCTCATCGGGAAGATACTCCAGATTGTAAGCCTCGTTTGTGTCAAGATTGAGTATTTTCATATTGTTATAGTAGCACTACTACTCTTATAAAGCAAGAAAAAAGTTTCCCAAAGATAAATAAAGATGTAGTTCGCGAGACGGGAATCTCCAACTACTCTATCAGTCGTGAAAGGACCAGCAGCAAATGTATTTAGACAACAAATATACCTTTTGGTATAATTCCATTATTTCCAATGCTAAGAATAGGTCTACAAACGGTTATACCGAGACACATCACATAATCCCTAGATCGTTAGGAGGATCCAATTCCGAAGACAATCTAGTTAAGCTAACCGCAAGAGAACATTTCATTTGCCATCTCCTATTACCAAAGATGACTGAAGGCCAATTAAAGCATAAGATGATACATGCATTGTGGTGTATGGCCATGCTCACTGATAGACAAGGCGTGTACAAGATCCATAGTAATACCTATATGCTTCTCAAAAACCAATATTCGCAAATGAGAAGAAACCAGGAACCATGGAATAAAGGAGTAACAGGTAAAGTAGTTCAAACTCCTGAATCAAATGCAAAACGTTCATCTGCTTTAAGGGGTAGACCCTCTCCAAACAGAGGAAATTTCGGAGAGAAAAATCCATTTTACGGTAAATCACACACTAAAGAAACTAGAGAAAAAATCAAAGAATCAATACGAAAAAGCAACCGTGTTCCTTGGAATAAAGATAAGAAAGGATTACAGGTTGCTTGGAATAAGGGAAAAAATAAAGATTAATAGTCTATCTTTTCAATTATAAAGGGATATTGAGCTTCTCTGTAGAACTGCTTGCGTTGAGTAAGATGCCTTTTTGCAAATTTACATGTGGAAGTAATGTCCCATATCTGAACAAAATCTTTGTCCTCGGCCTTTCTTAGGCCTCTACCTATTGACTGAATAACTCGGACAAATGACTTGCCAGACTCAATCAGCACGACATTGAACAATCTAGGCACATTGATTCCTACTGCGGCGACTCCATAGGTGCATACTAGTACCTTGTTATCACTTGTCGCAACTTCATCATACTCTTCTTTACGATCAGACAACTTTGTGCCTCCACTCACAAACACAGCATCAGGAAGTCGGTTGACCAGTTCTTTGCCAGCATTGACGCGATCAACTAAGATCAGGGTGTTACCAGTAGCAGCAATCTTAGCGATCACCTCTCCTAGCTTATCTAATCTCTTCTCGTCCTCTAGCAGGTGCTTTAGTTCACTCTGATAATTAGCAAACTCCACGTTGTCTTTCAACTGTACGATGTTCACATGACAGTTAGCAAGCACGCCACGATCCTGTAGTTCACTAGCAGATAGCTTTCCAGTCACTGGCCCTAAAGATACCAGTAAGGATACACGGTCCATCTCTGCCTTAGGAATCGTACCAGTCAGTCCCCAACGAATAGGAACATCAGACAAGACTCCTGTCAATAGCGTCTTAAGAACATCAGCCTTAGCCATATGACAGTTGGATACTACTGCACCATCTACTATATAATTGTGATCGTTTTCAACGTGAAGATTGAATACTTCATCAGGTTTATCTATTTCAGTTTTTCTTACTAATTTCATATAACTTCCTTATCTTTATTGCAGTTTTTTCACAATTTCATGATTTTCAGTAAGTTCATCTGCTCGACACCATCCTAGAGTTGTTAGAAACTTATGATTTCCAGTAACCTTGATTACACTTCCATTATCAAATTCCATTTCATACATCTTTTCAATGGAAGATACAGTAAGATTGCGGTGCTGTTTTATTACCGTATCTTCCTTAAAGGTTGCAGTCTGTTCGCAATAATTGATTACTTTATCACCTGCTTTAATGTTTTTGATAGGTACATACCCGGTTGGAGTTAAGACCTTACTGTCTCTGTCAAAGCACTCATCAACGATGACACACCCAACACCTTCAAAAAATGATTCTGCTAGTTCAGGATCTGCATCATCGTCCTTTGTACCCTTGAGAAGATTGTTGAGAGATTGCCATGTGCAGATAGTATGTGTCTTACCATAGTCCTTGCGATCACCGAAGTAGACACCAACGTCAAGTCCTAGATTGATATAGTCTGCTTCTGTCTGCACGACTAGAGACTTGTTGGGAACGATAACAAGCGATCTACCGTAAGGTTCAGCACACAAAGATAGTGCTGCTGTCATCACGGTTTTTCCCGAACCTGTAGCAATCTCTTGCAACGATTGCGGATTAGCTAGGAAGTTGTTAACGATTTCTACCTGATAGTCACGAAGCACGACAGGTTGTCCCTCACGCTCGTGTCCTTTCGGCCAAGCGATATGAGAGAAGGTGTCCGCATTCACCTCATCAAACTTTAGT